>OMFP01000916.1_pt1 | contig 11254 bp, 10 predicted proteins | sample 1674221 | NCBI WGS metagenome assembly OMFP01 (sample SAMEA103958152, study PRJEB25191) | human gut metagenome | biome: human-associated habitat [ENVO:00009003]; feature: intestine environment [ENVO:2100002]; material: feces | place: Germany | collected 2013/2015
TTGATTTTAGCATTGAACGACTCCGCTGAAGCATTTGTCAATCGTTCTTCAAAATAATTTATGATGGTCGTACTATGGTTTGAAAAGGTATCAAGTACCTTGTTGAACTCCATATAGTCAAACTTTTCCACTTCATTGTACCATCTTGCGAGATTTAGCCTTGCTTCATCGGGACCTGACTTCTTGTTGAAGATGTCTGTCAGTTTCATGCTAAGGCTGTATCCTTCCAGAAGCTTGGGGAATTTATCAAAGAGAATGGCAGCCCTGGTCTTTTGCTGTTCATTCCATTTGCTCCAGTGTTTCAGTATAATATGCTTGCTTCTGCTTACTATCTGTGGCAGGGTTTCTCCGTTCTCCATTCTTTCAGGCTCCCATTTCCCTATTCTCTCCCTTTCCGCCTTACTCTTTGCTTCTTTCTTCTTTTGACGGTGCTCCCTGATAGCCTGATTTTCCGCATCAAGTACTTTCCACCGATAGCGTATTCTTAACTGGTCTACAGCTTCAGACATGAGCTGCTGTACATGAAAACGGTCATTGATCAGCTTTGCGGCAGGAAACACCTTTCTGACCGTCAGCATCATGGCTGAAGATAAATCTGTAGTGACAGTCTTGACAGACAGCCGTTTCCGGTGCGGAAGCCTGCGCAAGATTCCGCTTACCGCATCTGTGGCCACTCCACGAACCATTGCAACTAAAGCCCCCTTACGGCCTTTGGCTGCTTTATTGGTCAGAATCGTATAAACATCTCCATTGCTCAGGCAAGTTTCATCCAAAGAAAGGTTTTCTCCAATGTTTTCAGGATAAAGGAGGTAGTCATGCGCATGTTCGAGCTGGTCCCAGTTCCGGTAATCACTGATTTTCTCCTTGTATTGTTTACGAAGAGTCTGTCCTTTTACGCCATAACGTTCCGCAAGCACACAGATGCTCACAGGAGTAGATTCAATCTCCTTCTTTTAAAAAAGAAACGAACTCAGAATTGAGCCGTGTACCGTCAAATTCGGATAAATCCCAGTCATAGCTGAAGATTTCATTGGAAGACTTGTCAAGCCATTTACGTTTACGGACATGGAGATAAGTGGCGCGACCACGAATAGGGTAGTCTTGGATTATACGGTACTCACCAAAACCATAGGATATGATATCCGGGTTGGTCTTATCTTCTTTTAGCTGAACTTTTTTTTCATCAAGATAAATATCAAAACGGTCAGCACTCTTGTCGAAATTGACAATATCAAAGTTGTCTATAAGCACATCCGGAAGGATGGCACGAAGGAGTCGTTCGGGGTTCATAAAACAAAGGTAAGCAAAGATAGCTAATTTTAAAACTTACCAACCAGAAATTTCCGCTGAGCCGTGTTATATGAAAAAAGAGTCTAACGCATTTGCGTTAGACTCTTTTTTCATATAACTGTTTTTTATTCGTTTTTCATTGATTGGTCGATCACCTCAATTTTTTTCAAGATCAATTCTAGGTCTGCTTTGAGTTTTTCCACTTTACGATTCATTTCCGTAACCAAACTGCTACCTTTTTTGGAAGAACTGGTCAAGAAGCCCAAGTTGTTCTCGTATGTTTGAATTTCATTCTTCATGTTTTCGTAAGCACGAACCAGTTTTTCGCGTTCACGATAAAGGTTGCCTTCCTTGCTGATGCTTGATTTAAAGTTACTTAATTTTTTCTGTGATGCGGAAAGATTCAGCTTGTCAAACAACTTGTCGATGACACCATGATATTGCTTGTACAGTTTATCTTTTTCTTTAAACGGTACATGACCGATGCTATTCCATTCTTTCATTAATTCTCGAATGGTGTTTCCGGCATCTTCTTCCGGTGTTTCCTGTGCGTCAATTGTATTTAACTTTTCAATGATCGCCTTTTTCTGAACCATGTTTTCCTGTTCAACTGAGCGTTGTGAAGAAGTCGCCTTGTTCTTTTGCTCGAAGAAATAATCACATGCGGCAATGAATCGTTTCCATACGGCATCCGAATACTTTTTAGGTACAGGACCGATTGTTTTCCATTCCTTTTGTAATTTGCTTAGAATATCAGCAGTTGCTTTCCAGTCTGTGCTTTCTTTTAGTGCTTCTGCTTTTTCACATAATGCTTTCTTCTTTTCCAGATTGCCTGCCATACTTTCCTTGATGGATTTGAAGAACTCGGCTTTGCGTTTGAAAAACTCATCACAAGCGGCACGGAAACGTTCGAATATCTTCACGTTCATTTTTTGAGGTGCGTAACCAATTGTTTTCCATTTAGCTTGCAAAGCAATGATTTCCTGAGTTTTGTTTTCCCAGTCTTGGAAAGTAGTGAACGTATCGTATTCCATCGCTTCCACAATTTCACAGATTACGGTCTTTTCATCCAAATTACGTTGCTCTTTTTCTTTTAAGGCTTCGAAATGTTGCTGGTGACGACGGTTTACGGCTGTAGAGGCAGTTTTGAACCGGGTCCATATATCTTCGCGCAATTCTTTTGCAACAGGACCCGTATTCCGGAATTCCTGATGTAACTTTTGTAATTGGTGGAAAGCGGAAATCACATCTTCTTCATCAGCCAATTTCTCTGCGGCTTCACAAAGATGAGTCTTTATTTCAAGGTTCTTTTTAAAATCATACTCACGGAATTCGTTGTTCAACTTTATCAAGTCATAGAACTTTTCTGCATAGTGCTGATAATTTTTCCATAGTTCATTGACTTTGGCAGCCGGCACCTGTTTTATATCGTTCCATTCCTGTTGCAGTTTCTTGAATTCATTGTATGCTTTGTTGGCATCTTCGGGAGATTCGGCAAGTTCTTTCAAGCGGTCGATAATGGCGAGCTTTTTCACCAGGTTATCTTCTTTTTCTTTATCTTGTTCTGCTTGTATGGCGCTTCTTTTCTCTTTGATAGAGCTCATGATATCTTTGAAACGGCTTTCAGCATCGTCCGGTTGGGGAATAAATGCCTCAGGAGCACCTCCGCCATCAATAAATGCCTTACGGGCGGCTTCTTGCTCAGCCTTGTGCAGCTTGTAGAAGTTCTGTTTCAATAAATCCAACTCTTGTTTGTCTGCATTGCAGGCGTCTTCGTTGATTTCTTTTAAACGTTCGATGACCTCTTCTTTCGTTTGTTTAGGTACATACGTAGCGTTATTTTCTTCTGCAGTAGCGGAAGATGATACCAAAGTTTCAGATGTCTGTTCCACTGGAACTTCGGTTAAAGGGCGGATAGTTTCATTCGAGTCCATCGTATAGATTTTTAAAGTAAGCGTTTTTGTTATAACAACAATTTACAAATTAAAAGAAATAAATTAGAACTTCATACTGTTTTTCCCGATTTTTTTAGGAAAATCCTTAAAAGTGGAGAAAATAGGAGAATCAAGGGGGATAAATGCACTGCAGATTACATAGATTCATACAGATTCTCTTTTATTGTGATTCTTTGCCGGTTTCTGTGTGAATCTGTTTTTCTCTGAATTTCAATCTATGTAATCTGTAGTGAAATGTGTCAGGATAGTAATACGGTGATGCCCATATAAAGCATCATACCTATAATGTCATTGGTGATGGATATGAACGGACCTGTAGCGATGGCCGGATCTATTTTTAGTTTTTCCAGTGTCATAGGAACCAGGGTCCCAAAGATGGAAGCGAACATGACTACTGCAAACAGGCTGAATGAAACCGAATAAGTCACGGTGGCACTTGCCCCGAAACGGATGAAATTATAGATATATACCAGCATAGAAATAATAGTAGCATTGATTACGGCCACTACAGATTCCTTTACTATTTGTTTCCAGGTGTTTTGGGCATCCAGCGAGCTGTTTGCCAGTCCTTGTACGATAAGTGCCGAGGACTGTGTTCCCACATTCCCCCCTGTTCCGCCGATAAGGGGGATGTAGAGGGCCATTTCGGGATGTGCGGCAAAAGTACTGTCAAAGTTGCCCAGAATCATGGAGTTGCCTATTCCGCCTATCATGCCGATGAGCAGCCAGGGCAGACGGGCTGTAGTCTGGCGGAATACATTATCGTCTGTTTCCACGTCTTGTGACAAACCTGATGCCAGCTGGTAGTCGCGCTCAGCCTGTTCACGTACTTCGTCCATCACATCGTCTACCGTAATCCGTCCTACCAGGCGTCCGATACTGTCCACTACCGGAACGGCGACCAGGTCATATTTTTCAATGGTTTGTACCACTTCGTCTATAGGGGTATCTACATGGACGGATATCGGTTCTTTCCTCATCACGTGCTTCACTTTGGATACGGAAGGGCTGGTGATCATTTTCTTCAACGGGAACACACCGCGCAGCCGCTGGTCATCGTCTACTACATATACATAATAGATTTCGTCCATATCTTCCGCCTGGATGCGCATTTCCTTCAGACATTCGGGCATACTCCAGTTTTCGTTTACGATTACCATTTCGGTACCCATCAATCCACCGGCAGTGTCTTCGTCATATTTCAACAAATCGACAATGTCTCCGGCTTGTTCTATGTCTTCAATGTGTGAGAGGACTTCTTCTTGTTTGTCCTCGTCCATTTCACGGATAATGTCCACGGCATCATCCGAATCCATGTAGTCAACGAACCGTTTGGCGATTGTTTCAGAGGGAAGGATTTCCAGGAATTCCTTACGGGCGTCTTCGTCCATTTCGATAAGGACATCGGCGGCAGTCTCATTGTCCAGTAACAGGTATATGAACCGTGCTTCTTCCGCATCCAGTTCATTGCACAGCTCTGCTATGTCGGCAGGATGTAGACCGGCAAGCAAGTCCTTAAGTTGTTCTGAGTCTTTTTGCTCGATCAGCTGCTCTACTTTTTCTAATTCCTCTTTATTCATCCTACTCTTCCGTTAATATAATAAATAGGTGTTATTCTTTCTTGTTTGTTCCTTTCCGGGCGATATCGTTACTGTAAACTATATCCGTTTTATTTTTCAGTGCCGCTTCCACTCTGTTAGTCAGTTCGATAAACTCTGATACAGACAACTGTTCCGGGCGTTTGTTGAAAATGGGGTCTGTGCTCAATGGGTTCTCTTTGTCTAAAATGGAAGAAATAGAGTTTCTCAAAGTTTTACGCCGTTGGTTGAATGTTGTTTTTACAATGAGCTTGAACAATTTTTCATTGCATCCCAGTTCCGTCGTTTCATTGCGTGTCATACGGATGACCGCACTTTTCACCTTGGGAGGCGGATTGAATACATGTTCGTGTACGGTGAACAGGTATTCTACTTTGTACCAGGCTTGTATCAGGATACTGAGAATGCCGTATGTCTTGCTTCCGGGACCGGCGGCAATGCGTTCGGCCACTTCTTTTTGGATCATTCCGGTACAACAGGGTATCAGGTCTTTGTAATCCAGCATTTTAAAGAATATCTGGCTGGATATATTATAAGGATAGTTGCCGGTCAGGACAAAAGGTTTTCCGTCAAATAATTTTTCGAGGTTCAGTTTCAAGAAGTCGTCTTCAATGATATTATCTTCCAGGGCAGGGAAGTTCTCACGGAGATAGGCTACAGATTCATAGTCCAGTTCCACCACTTTTACCGGACGGTTTTTCTGCATAATAAACTGGGTTAGTACCCCCATCCCCGGTCCTACTTCCAGAATTGGCAAGTCAGGGCACACATCTACTGTATCGGCTATATCTTTTGCAATACTGAGATCTTTCAAGAAGTGTTGTCCTAGAAATTTTTTTGGCTTTACTAATCCCATTCCGTTATTTTTCTATTGTTAATAAATAGGTTTATTTCGCTAAGATAGTATCTTTGCATCGTGCAAAGGTAAACATTCTAAATTAATATACACAGATTTTGGAACGAACTCGATTAAAAAAGATTATAAATAAAGGTTTGCAGATTGCATTTCCGTTATTTTTGGGGGCTGCGATACTGATATGGATGTATCACGGATTCAATTTTTCCCGGGTGTGGGAGGTCTTGGATGGAGGAATGAACTATGGGTGGATGTTAGTGTCATTAGTGTTTGGCGTGTTTAGTCATATTTTTCGTGGCTGGCGGTGGAAGCTTACGCTGGCTCCGTTGGGCGAGCATCCCAAAACATCCGATTGTGTATATGCCATCTTTGTGTCTTATGCCGCCAACTTGGTTGTTCCCCGTGTAGGTGAGATTTCCCGTTGCGGGGTGTTGGCTAAATATGATGGTACATCTTTTTCCAAATCGCTGGGTACGGTGGTTACGGAACGGCTGATTGATACGCTGTGTGTGTCGTTGATTACAGGGGTAACTCTTATAATGCAGGCAAGGGTATTCGATACCTTTTTTAAAGAAACCGGCACGGATACCACGGTTTTGGCACAGGTATTTACTTCGGGGCATTTCTATATCACTATCGTCTGTGTGCTGGCCGTATTGGTGCTGGCTTTTTTTCTGATCAGGAATGTGACGGTCTTTGCTAAGGTGAAAGGCATTCTCCATAATGTATGGGTCGGTGTACTGTCTTTGCGTCATGTAAAGCGGATGCCTCTGTTCATTCTTTATACCGTCGGTATCTGGACTTGCTATTTCCTGCAATTCTATGTTTCTTTCTTTTGTTTCGATTTTTCCGATAATTTGGGAGTGATGGCGGGACTGGTCATGTTTGCTGTAGGTAGCATTGCGGTAGTAGTTCCGACTCCTAATGGGGCGGGTCCGTGGCATTTTGCTGTCATAACGATGATGATGCTCTATGGAGTGGGAAAAGAAGATGCGGGAATTTTTGCCTTATTAGTGCATGGAATACAAACTTTTTTATTAATTTTGTTGGGTATATATGGATTAGCGGCTTTGCCGTTCACAAATAAAACTAAGAAGTTATGAGTACAATTCTCTCTCTCGCTCCGCAGAATGTGTGGAAGCATTTCTATTCATTGACTCAGGTTCCCCGCCCTTCGGGTTACTTGAAGAAAGTGCAAGAGTTCTTGCTGAACTTTGGAAAAAGTGTAGGCGTAGAGTCATTCCAGGACGAAGCCGGTAATATCATTTACCGCAAGCCTGCCACTCCGGGGATGGAAAACCGTAAGAAGGTGATTCTTCAGGCTCACATGGACATGGTTCCTCAGAAGAATAACGATACAGTGCATGATTTTGAAAATGATCCTATCGAGACTTACATTGACGGAGATTGGGTGAAAGCTAAAGGCACGACTTTGGGAGCCGATGATGGTATGGGTGTTGCCGCTATCATGGCTATCATGGAAGACAAGACGCTGAAACATGGTCCGTTGGAAGCACTGATTACTGCCGACGAAGAAACCGGTATGTTCGGTGCGTTCGGTTTGAAGCCGGGAACGGTAGACGGTGATATTCTGTTGAATCTGGATTCGGAAGAAGAAGGAGAATTGTATATCGGTTGTGCAGGCGGTGAAGACCTGACAGCAGTGTTGGAATATAAAGAAGTGGAAACAGATCCGGCTGACATTGCTTTGAAAGTTACCTTGAAAGGGCTGCGCGGTGGTCATTCAGGATTGGAAATAAATGAAGGACGTGCCAATGCCAACAAGCTGATGGCTCGTTTCATGAACCAGGTGATAACTTACGATGAGGCTTGCCTGGTGTCCTGGCAAGGTGGCAATATGCGTAATGCCATTCCTCGTGAATGTGAAGTGGTCATTACGGTTCCGGCTGAAGAAGAAGCGGACGTACTGGAATTTGTGCAGGAGTGCGAAGCATTGTGGAATGAAGAATATCATGTACACGAAACACCGATCAGCTTCAAGGCAGAACGGGTGGAATTGCCTGCGATGATGGTTCCCGATGAAATTAAAGATAATCTGGTGGATGCCATTTATGCTTGTCAGAATGGAGTGATGCGTATGATTCCTACTATCCCCGATACCGTGGAAACCTCTTCCAATCTGGCTATTGTTTCTATAGGTGGTGGCAAGGCGGAGATAAAAATCCTGGCCCGCAGTTCACGCGATTCAATGAAGGATTATCTGAATACTGCATTGGAAAGCTGTTTCTCTATGGCAGGTATGGAAGTAACCCGTTCAGGTGGTTATTCAGGCTGGGAACCCAATGTGGATTCTCCTATTCTGAAAGCCATGAAGGAGTCTTATAAGGCACAATTCGGTACGGAACCTGCTGTGAAAGTGATTCATGCCGGTTTGGAATGCGGTATCATCGGTGCGGTGGTTCCGGGATTGGATATGATTTCTTTCGGTCCTACCTTGCGTTCTCCTCACTCGCCGGATGAACGCTGCTTTATTCCTTCTGTAGGCAAGTTCTATGATTTCGTGGTAGCTACGTTGGAAAATACGCCGGTAAAAGAATAGTCTTTAAGATCTTATAAAGATTTCGGGCGCGGATGATAGGGATTTCGTCCGCGCCTTTCTATTAATACTCCACTTTGTCACTTTTCTCTGTCCATTGTTGGAATGCCTTTATCGCCTCTTCCGCCAAAAGAACTTCGGAAGGCAGCTTGCGTGCCGAAGGCTTCAGGCTTAACTCATCATAGATAAAAGAGTCATCAAAACCTATATTCTTGGCATCCGTCTTGTTGTTTGCATAATACATTTTATCCAGTCGTGCCCAGTAAATGGCTCCCAGGCACATGGGACACGGCTCACACGAAGTATAAATTTCACATCCGCTCAAGTTGAATGTTCCCAGTTTGCTTGCCGCCGCACGGATGGCGCTGACTTCCGCATGGGCGGTAGGGTCGCATTGTGAGGTGACACGATTGGCTCCGGTCGCAATGATTTCACCATCTTTGGCAATTACGGCTCCAAAGGGTCCGCCGCCGTTTGCCACATTCTCTATAGAAAGCTCAATGGCTTTCCGCATTAATTCTTCTTTCTTCATAGTGGTTCTATTTCTTTAGTACAGAGCAAATATACGATATTTCCGGCTATATATGCGGGAGAGGGCTTATTTTATTCGGAAACTGCCGCTTCATGTGTACACTTGTCGGTTTCTGCTACCATTGAGGTGATTATCAGTGCCTCCGGGGACATTGCCCTGTTTTTTGTTTCAGAAGCTTCAGCCTCTCCGCAAAAGCCCGTCAATAGGGCGAAGCGGCTGAAGGATTGCCTTTGGAAATTCCTTCAGCCCGATTATGGAAGCTTCAGTTTTTGGCTGTTCGGGATGTGTTTGTGGAAGTTCATTTTCTCTGGTGCTTTTATGCCTGTTGGAAATGATGTTACTATTAGGAAGAGTTTGCTTTGACTGCCGTAACAGCTTTATTGCTTCACCTTAGTGAAGCAGCCGTTTTATACAGGTGACAATGGATCTTCACCAAAGTGGAATGGCGTGTTCACCTAAGTGATGGACAGAAAATACAAACTTATCCTGATGAAAAAGAATATGTTTCCGGTTGTGTCAGTTTGCTCATTTAGGGGTGCGATACGGTGACAAGTGCCTGGATATAGGACTTTTGAAGCATTGGGGAACCAATCTGTGCGGAGTATGCATACCCCAAGAGGGTGCGGCTGAAGGATTTTTCTTCGGGCTGAAGCATTTTCAGGTGTAATCCTTCAGCCGGAATGCCCACCGGCAAAGGGTTTGCGGAGAGGCTGAAGCTTTTGAAGGAATTTTCCTTTCCTTTTTTCTTGTATCACAAATTTGCTGAATACTCCTGGTTTTCCGTAATGCGCTGGTTTGGGCTAATACTTTGCACCCTTTCGGGTATATTATACGAAAGAAACCAATAAATTATACCCATTAGGGTGTAATTATCGCTGGTTTTGCTATATTTGTACCCTAAAGGGTGTAATTATGAGTGATTCATTGTCATTGTTTGTAAAAGAAATGCGTAAGCGGTTCGGACTTACGCAAGTAGATTTGGCAGCTAAGGCGGGAGTGGGGCTTCGCTTTGTGCGCGAGTTGGAACAAGGAAAGCAAACTTTGCGAATAGACAAGGTAAACCAGGTGCTTGCCCTCTTCGGACATGAAGTAGGGGCTGTGCCCTTAGGAAAGGAGCATAGCGCATGAGAAGGGGAAAAATATACTTGAATGATATCTATGCAGGGTTGTTGACGGAAGATGAGAATGGTTTCACCTTTGCCTATGATGCCGGATTCTTGCGTTCCGGCAAGGCGGAAGCCGTCAGTCTGACACTGCCACTGACGGACAAACCCTATCACGACACCGTCTTGTTCCCGTTCTTTGACGGCCTGATACCCGAAGGATGGTTGCTGAACATTGCCGAAAACAGTTGGAAGATAAACCGGCGCGACCGTATGTCGCTGTTGCTGGCCTGTTGCAAGGATTGCATCGGGGCAGTAAGTGTAGTAGAGGATGAACCTGATAAACCGGAAACATGATGGAAAGGTGTTTGTATTGTTATAAGGAACTGAAGGAAGGACAGGTGGACTATCATCCGGCTTGTGCCCGGAAACTTTTCGGTACTCGTCAGGCGCCTCAGTTGCCTTACGTACGGAGTGAAATAGGTGAACTGGCCAAACAGGTAGTGAGGGCACAGACTACGCTGACAGGTGTGCAGGCCAAATTGTCGCTCGATGTGAATCCCGGCGGAAAGAACGAGCCGGACCGTTTTACTATTGTGGGCTTGTGGGGAAAGTTTATTTTAAAGCCCCAGACTGATTTTTACCGGGCATTACCTGAGCTGGAGGATTTGACCATGCACATGGCGGAAGCAGCCAAAATAGCGGTGGTTCCCCACGGGTTGGTGCGTTTTGCCGATGGCGAATTGGGATACATCACCCGGCGCATAGACCGTCGCCCGGATGGTGGAAAGATTGCCATGGAGGACATGTGCCAGTTGACGGAACGTCTCACCGAATACAAATATAAGGGCTCGTATGAGCAGATAGCCAAGACTATCAAGAAGTATTCTGCAGTGCCGCAGCTTGATTTGGTGAATTTCTGGGAAGTGGTGGTGTTCTCGTGGATTGTGGGAAACTCGGATATGCACTTGAAGAACTTTTCATTGTATGACACGGGGATGGGCTATAGTCTGACGCCTGCATACGATTTGCTGTCCACGGTTATTGTCATGCCCGAGGATACGGAGGAATTGGCATTGACTCTTAATGGGAAAAAAAGGAAAATATGGAGAAGCGATTTCGAGAAGTCGATAATCGCATCGGGGGTCAGTGGCAAGGTAATAGAGAACATCGCTTGGAAATTCCGACGTTCCATCATTAAATGGATGGAACTGATAGATGTTTCCTTCCTGCCCGAAGACATGAAGAAACCCTATAAAAGACTGGTGCTGCAACGTTTGCTTTGGCTGCGCTGAAAGATCTTTCCTTTTCTGTTTTAGTTATTTTAATCATTCAGATCGGAAGAGCGGTTCAGCAGGAATGC
>OMFP01000929.1_pt1 | contig 11147 bp, 8 predicted proteins | sample 1674221 | NCBI WGS metagenome assembly OMFP01 (sample SAMEA103958152, study PRJEB25191) | human gut metagenome | biome: human-associated habitat [ENVO:00009003]; feature: intestine environment [ENVO:2100002]; material: feces | place: Germany | collected 2013/2015
CTATCTCGACCGGCTCCGTTACCCTCGACGCCGCCACCGGCATCGGCGGACTTCCGCGCGGCAGAATAATCGAGATATACGGCCCCGAGTCGTCCGGTAAAACCACTCTCGCGCTTCATGTTGTCGCCGAGGCTCAGAGAATGGGCGGCGAGGCTGCGTTTATCGATGCCGAGCACGCGCTCGATCCCGTGTATGCCGCGAATCTCGGCGTTGATGTCGATTCTCTTCTCGTCTCCCAGCCGGACAACGGCGAGCAGGCGCTCGAGATAACCGAAGCTCTGACCCGTTCGGGCGCTATCGATGTTATAGTCGTCGACTCCGTTGCGGCTCTTGTTCCGCGCTCGGAAATTGAGGGCGATATGGGCGACTCCCATGTCGGTCTCCACGCGCGCCTTATGTCGCAGGCTCTCAGAAAGCTTGCGGGCGCGATTTCAAAGTCGAATACTATTATAATTTTCATAAACCAGCTGCGTGAAAAGGTCGGCGTTGTCTATGGCAACCCCGAGGTCACAACCGGCGGACGTGCGCTGAAGTTCTATGCTTCTATACGTATCGATGTCCGCAAGATAGAGCAGCTCAAAGGCCCCGGCAATGAGTTCATCGGCTCGCGCACAAGGGCTAAGATAGTCAAGAATAAGGTCGCTCCGCCCTTCAAAGAGGCTGAGTTCGATATCATGTACGGCAAGGGCATATCCAAGGTCGGCGAAATACTCGACCTCGCCGTCAAATATGATATTATCCATAAGAGCGGCGCGTGGTTCTCTTATAACGAGAACCGCCTCGGCCAGGGCAGAGACAACGTCAAGAATTATATCAGCGAGCATCCCGACTTCATGGCGGAACTTGAAGCACAGGTCCGCGAGCGTCTTATGGCGGAGAACAACGCCGCAAGAGCCGCCGCAAAGCCTGCGGAGAAGCCCGCGCCTGCCGCTGAGCCTGCACCCGCTGCGATGCCCAAGAAGCCCACGAGCCGTTCCGGCGCAAAGGCGAAGCTTGACATCGTTGTTGATGACGACGATTGATGAAGATAACGGCACAGCAGGGCAGGGGACAAAAAATACATATACTTGTCGACGGGGAGTACCGTCTGACCGTTACCCGGGATTTCTGGGCGAGTCAGAATATACGCTCCGGCGATGAAATTGACGATGCGGAGTTTGCCGCCTTTTGCGAGGCGGCAGGCTCCTGCCGTGCATTTAACGCGGCTGTCGATATTCTCTCGCGGCGCGACCATTCGTCAAAGGAGCTTCAGCGAAAGGTTGCCTGCCGCTCCGGCGCGGAGTTTGCGCGCGAAGCGGTCGAACGCCTTGAAGAGATGGGCTATGTCAACGACGAACGCTATGCCCACACCCTCGCTCAGGAGCTGTATGAGCGGCGCGGCATGGGTAAAAAACGCATTGAACAGGAACTCAGACAGCGCGGAATATCGCGCGAGACGGCGAGCGAATGCGCCGAAGAGCTCGACGGCGACGATGTTGAGCGGATAAAAAATCTGCTTGAGACCAAATTTGTCGGCAAATTTTCCCGCCTCGGCTACGGCTATTCCGATATCCGTTCGGCAATGCGCTCTGTGGACGAGGAATATGAAGATACGGACGATCAATTTTCCTGTTAGAAGATAAGAAAAGGAAAAAATAGTGTATAATTTCTGTTATCAAGCGAAAGGAAGAACTGTTTGATGAAGAAAAGAAGAGTTTTATTCGTGTCGCTCGGCTGCCCGAAGAATCAGGTCGACGGTGAGCTGATGCTCGCAAAGCTTCAGAACGCCGGATTTGAAAATGCGGACAATTTCGAGCGCCTCGACGCAGTTATAGTCAACACCTGCGCGTTTATCGACTCCGCCAAGCAGGAGGCTATCGACACAATTCTGGAGATGGTCGGCCTCAAAAAAGACGGACTTGTCCGCGCGGTCATTGTAACCGGATGCCTCGCCGAGCGCTACCGCGACGAGATACTTCAGGAGATTCCCGAGGTTGATGCGGTCGTCGGCATCGGCGCAAACGGCGATATCGACAAGATAGTTGACGAGGTTCTCGACGGCAAGCAGACCAATGTTTTCCCCGACAAAAAAGAGCTTCCCATGTGCGGCGAGCGCGTGCTCACCACTCCCGATTACTGGGCGTATCTCAAGATAGCCGAGGGCTGCTCGAACTGCTGCACCTATTGCGCCATCCCGTCTATCCGCGGAGCATTCCGCAGCCGCGACGAGGAGAGCATAGTCGAAGAGGCGAAGACCCTTGCGAATGGGGGCGTCAAAGAGCTCGTGCTTATCGCGCAGGATGTCTCGTCCTACGGCATTGATATCTACGGCGAATACAGGCTCGCTCATCTGCTTGATTTGCTCTGTGAGATTGACGGCATCGAGTGGATACGCCTGCTCTATTGCTATCCCGATAAGATAACCGACGAGCTTATCGACACCATGGCTTCCCAGCCTAAGGTGCTCCATTATATAGACCTGCCGCTCCAGCACGCGGACGATAAAATCCTCAAGGCGATGAACCGCCACAGCACCGCAGAAGAGACCCGCGAGGTCATAAGAAAACTGCGCGAGCGTATGCCGGATATCGCTATCCGCACGACGTTTATTGTCGGCTTCCCCGGCGAGGGCGACGACGAGTTTGAGACTCTTGCCGAGTTCGTCAACGAGGAGGAGTTCGAGCGCCTCGGATGCTTTGAATATTCCCCGCAGGAGGGCACTCCCGCCGCGAAGATGGAGAATCAGGTCGACGACGATGTCAAATCCCGCCGCGCCGAGGTCATCATGCAGGATCAGTATGAGATAATGACCGAGAAGAACAACAATATGATCGGCAAGACCCTGCGCGTGCTCACCGAGAGCTACGATGATTATACCGACAGCTACTCGGGTCGCTCATATATGGACGCGCCCGATATCGACGGCAAGATAATCTTCACTTCGCCCGATTTCATAAAAGAAGGCGAATTCGTCGATGTCGAGATACTCGGCGTCAACGAATATGACCTGCTCGGAAGAACAGTAAAATAAAACCCGGAAAGGGGAATTGAAATGCAAAAGCTGAATCTGCCCAATAAACTGACGCTCATAAGAATGTTCCTCGCGCCCATTTATCTCGCGCTTATGCTTATTGAGTTCCCTTATCATTACATAGTCGCGCTCGCCGTTTTTGCAGTCGCGTCACTGACCGATATGCTCGACGGCAAGATTGCACGAAAAAATAATCTTATCACCGTTTTCGGCAAGCTTCTCGATCCGCTCGCCGATAAAATGCTCACCACCGCCGCTCTGCTCGCATTCATGCGCGAGGGCTGGTGCAGCATCTGGATCGTCATGATAGTCCTCACCCGCGAGTTCGCCGTCGCAGGCGTTCGCCTTATCGCCACGGCGCAGGGCATTGTTATCCCCGCAAACTATTGGGGCAAGGCGAAAACCGTCAGCCAGATGGTGTTCACTATTGTTATCATGCTCCTTGCCGAGCTTGACGCGACGTTTGATATTTTCGCAAACGCCGGCTGGTTCACTCTCGCGAGAGTGTCGAATATCATGCTCTGGATAACCGCCGTTCTGACGGTCGTTTCGGGCATCACATATTTTGTGGACAGCAAAAAACTTATTGACTTTTCCAAGTGATTTCAATATAATGATTAGTAGATATGCGAGTCATATCGGCTGACAAAAACCAAAAAATAACATGCGTTTACCGGGAGAAGTAGCCGGATATTCGCGGCAAAAGAGAGGGAGCCCGAAGCTGAGAAAGCTCCTTGCCGTATGAAGGCGAAATGCACCCGTCAGCACGCAGGGGGAACAATAGTATCCCTGCGCGGAAGGCACCGTTATCGGCCGGGCGCGTATTTGCGCGCAGAGATATAAACAGGAGTGGAACCGCGCTCAGGCGCCTCCGTTGTCCGCAAGGATAACGGAGGCTTTTTGTATGTTATTTGTATATTGAGCGGCTGTAGGGGCGGATATCATCCGCCCGCGAAAATGCACAGACTTATTAACAGCGCATACGCACTCCAAACAACTAACGCCGCATCGCGGCAGCAATTTTATCCGAGCTCAAGGAGTTGATATTTATGTTTGACAGGCTCAGGGAGGATATAAGCACCTTCAAACGGCGCGACCCCGCCGCGAGAAGCGCGCTCGAAATCTTCTTCCTCTATCCGGGTCTTAAAGCTATAAGAATGCACCGCAGAGCCAATTGGTGCTATCGCCGCAGGATGTTCTTCCTCGCACGCTGGATATCGCAGCGGGCGGCGCGTAAAACCGGGATAGAGATACACCCGGCGGCGACCATCGGCAGGCGCTTTTTCATCGACCACGGCACCGGCGTCGTTATCGGCGAGACCGCCGTTATCGGCGACGATGTTATGATATATCAGGGCGTGACCCTCGGCGGTACCGGCAAGGATACCGGCAAACGCCATCCGACTATCGGCAACAATGTCATGATAGGCGCGGGTGCAAAGGTGCTCGGCCCGTTCAAAGTCGGCGATAACTCGAATATCGCCGCGGGCGCGGTGGTTCTCGATGAGATTCCGCCAGACTGTACCGCCGTCGGCGTTCCGGCTCATATCGTTCGCCGCAACGGAGTCAGGGTCGACGATCTCGACCAGGTGCATATACCCGACCCGGTCGCGCAGGAGCTTTGCAGGCTCGAGCATCAGGTCTCCCAGCTGAGAAAACAGCTTGAGGAGCAGGAAAACACACAGGAAATTGACTGAAAGGAAGATATAAATGAAAGTCTATAACACTCTCACAAGAAAAAAGGAAGAGCTCGTCCCGATAACTCCGGGCGAGATCAAGATGTACGCCTGCGGCCCGACCGTGTATAACTATATCCACATCGGCAACGCCCGCCCGCTGTGCATCTTCGATATCCTGCGCCGCTATCTCGAATATCGCGGCTACAATGTGAAGTTCGTTCAGAATTTCACGGATATCGACGATAAAATAATCAGACGCGCAAACGAGGAGCATGTTGATTTCTCCGAGATTTCCGAGCGTTATATAAAAGAGTTCTGGACCGATGCCGACGGACTCAATGTCCGCCACGCAACGATAAATCCGAAGGCTACCGAGAATATCGACGCCATCATTCAGATAATCTCGACCCTTATCGAAAAGGGCTACGCCTATGAGGCGCAGGGCGACGTTTATTTCAGCACCGAGAAGTTCAAGGACTACGGCAAGCTCTCGCATCAGCCGCTTGAGGATCTTGAGGCGGGCGCGCGTATAATGGTCGGCGAGGTCAAGCGCGAGCCGATGGATTTCGCCGTCTGGAAAGCCGCGAAACCCGGCGAGCCCGCATGGGATTCCCCGTGGGGCAAGGGCAGACCCGGCTGGCATATCGAGTGCTCCGCGATGAACTGGCGCTATCTCGGCGACACCATTGACATTCACTGCGGCGGTCAGGATCTCATCTTCCCGCACCATGAGAATGAGATAGCCCAGAGCGAGTGCTTCACAGGCAAGCCGTTCGCCCACTATTGGATGCACAACGGCTACATCAACGTTGACAATGTGAAGATGTCGAAGTCTCTCGGCAATTTCTTCACCGTGCGCGATGTTGCCGAAAAATACGGCTATGAGCCGATCCGCTATCTGCTCATCTCCGCCCAGTACAGAAGCCCGATAAACTACAGCACCGATATCATCGAGCAGTGCATCGCCGCGCTCAACAGGCTCTATACCTGCCGCGATTCGCTCGATTTCGAGCTCAAGAACGCCGTTGATGCGGAGCATGACGGCGATAAGGCGATTATCGACGGATTTGATAAATACAGAGAGCAGTTTATCTCCGCTATGGACGACGATCTCAACACCGCCGACGCCATCGCTTCGATATTTGAGCTCGTCCGCGATATCAATACAAATGTTGTCGGCAAGACCCCCTCAAAGGCGCTTGTTGAGGGTGCGATAGCCATGTTCGACGAGCTGACCGGTGTGCTCGGACTCGTCTATAACCGCAAGACCGAGACTCTCGACAGCGATGTTGAAGCTCTTATTGAGGCACGCACGAACGCTCGTAAGGAGAAAAACTGGGCAGAGGCGGACAGAATCAGAGATCAGCTCAAGGAAATGGGCATCGTCCTCGAGGATACTGCCCAGGGCGTGAAGTGGCACAGAGAATAAATCTATAGACAAAACGCATAAATTAATGTATAATACTATGTGACTTTTTAATTAAATTGCGGAGGTTGAGTAAGTGAACGATCTGAAAACCCGATTCTTTGACGATGTGGACAAAAACTGTCCTCTTCCGGAGTATCCCCGCCCGCAGCTTGTGCGCGAGGATTGGTTGTGCCTCAACGGCGAGTGCGATTATGAGATAACCCCGGCGGGCGACGCCTGCCCGAAAGATTTCAGCGGCAAGATAATCCTGCCTTTCGCCATCGAGAGCCAGCTCTCCGGCGTTCAGCGCGCGCTTCAGCCAGACGAGCGCCTTTGGTACAGAAAGAGGTTCACTCTCGACAGCCGCTTTGATAATAAGCGCTGCATTTTGCATTTCGGCGCTGTCGATTGGCAGTGCGAGGTGTTTGTCAACGGCGTCTCCGTCGGCACTCATACCGGCGGCTATTGCCCGTTCTCTTTTGATATAACCGACGAACTTGTCGACGGCGAAAATGAACTTGTTGTCAAGGTCTATGACCCGACCGACAAGGGCTGGCAGAACCGCGGCAAGCAGGTTCTCAAATCCGTCGGATTCTGGTATACCGGAACCTCTGGAATCTGGCAGACCGTGTGGCTTGAGCCTGTAGCTCAGAGCCATATCACCTGCGTGCGCCTGACCCCCGATATCGACGCGGGCGAGATAATCGTCTCCTGCACCGGCGAGGGACTTGACGGCTGCACGATAGAGGCTGATATTTCGCTCGGCGGCGAGCAGGTATATTCCGGCGAGATGAAGCTCAACGCGCATCTTCCCGTGCCCGATGCGAAACTCTGGAGCCCCGAGAGCCCGACTCTCTATGACCTTGTGCTCACCGTGAAGAAAAACGGCGAAGCTGTCGATACCGTCAAGAGCTATTTCGGCATGAGAAAGCTCAGCGTCGGCAAGGATAAGCAGGGTCTGCCGCGCCTTATGCTCAATAACGAGCCCTATTTCCAGCGCGGCCTGCTCGATCAGGGCTATTGGAGCGACGGCGGTCTGACTCCACCCAACGACGAAGCGATGATATTCGATATCGCCGAGATGAAGCGCCTCGGCTTTAATATGCTCAGAAAGCATATCAAGGTCGAGCCCCTGCGCTGGTACTATCACTGCGACAGACTCGGCATGATAGTCTGGCAGGATATGGTCAGCGGCGGCGAGTATATCGGAAATATCCTTGCGGGTGTTCTGCCGAATATCGGCATCGGCGTCAAGGATAATAAATATAACTGGTTCAGCCGTGGCGAAAAGGAGTGGCGCGATGACTACCGCCGCGAGCTGTTCGAGATGATAGACAATCTCTATAACTGCACCTGCATCGGCTGCTGGGTGCCTTTCAACGAGGGCTGGGGTCAGTTCGACGCGAAGGAGATCGGCGATGCCGTCAAGGCATACGATCCCTCGAGAATCGTTGACCACGCGAGTGGCTGGTACGATCAGAAGGGCTGCGATCTCAAGAGCATGCACAAATATATTCTGCCGATTCATATGCCGAAGCTTGACGGCAGACCGTTCGTCATAAGCGAATACGGCGGATACAGCATGATTCTCGACGGTCACGTCTGGAACAAGCAGAAGAGCTTCGGCTATATCATGTTCAGGTCGAAGGAGAAGCTCTCCGCGGCTTATAAGAAGCTGCACGAGAAGCAGGTCATCCCGCTGATAAAGAAAGGACTTTGCGCCACTGTTTATACTCAGGTCAGCGACGTCGAGTTCGAGGTCAACGGAATGTATACATATGACCGCAAGGTGTTGAAGCTCGACGAAAAGACCGTGCAGGAAGTTAACTCCAAGCTGCATTTTTAAGGAAGAAAGCGACAGATGAAGTCACTGCTTATAAGACTGATAAAAAAACTCGGCGATATGCGCCGCCACCTGCTCTATTACCGCATTTGGCCTGCGGTCTACAGGCACGCGGCGAAAAAGCCGATAGACGAAAAAAAGGTGCTCCTCGCTTCAAACAGCAAAACGCTTCCGGACAACCTGTCCTGCATGAAGCGCGAGCTTGAGGCGCGCGGGATGCACTGCACCGAGATGCTCATTCCCGCGGGAGCGGGCAGTATAAGCGCGAGGGCTGCGGAGTTCAGGCAGAATATCCGCTTCCAGCGCGAGTATGCGACGAGCAAACTCGTCTTTGTTGAGGATGCGTTCTTCCCGCTGTTCGCGAATCATCCGCGAAAGGGCACCGAGGTCATTCAGCTTTGGCATGCGTGTGGTGCGTTCAAAAAATGGGGCTATTCGACCGCCGATCTCAAGTGGGGCGCGGACAGAAAGAGCCTCGAACGCTATCCGATTCACAACACCTATACCGCAGTCACCGTGTCGGCGCGCAATATTATTCCGTATTATGCCGAGGCGTTCAACTGCCCGGAGCACATAATCAGACCTCTCGGCGTGCCGAGGACGGATATTTATTTCAATCCCGATTTCGTCTCCTCCGCCCGTGAGGAAATGCTCAAAAAATTCCCGCAGATAGGGGACAGGAAGATAATCCTCTATGCCCCGACATTTCGCGGCAACTCGATTCTCAAGTCCTATATGGATCTGAAGCTCGATATCGAGCGCATGAATGCGGAACTGTCCGACGATTTCGTCCTGCTGTATAAGCTCCATCCGCAGACGGCGAAACGCTTTTCGCTCAGCGCCGAAGAGCGCGAAAAATATGAGAATTTCGTGTTCGATATCTCAAAAGATGTGCGAATCGACCTCGCCATGTGCGCTGCTGATATGCTGATAAGCGACTATTCGTCCGTGATTTTTGAATATTCGCTGCTCAGCCGTCCGATGATATTCTTTGCCTATGATCTCGAAGAATATGACCGCGACCGCAGCTTCTATAATAAATATGAGGACTTCGTTCCCGGTCCTATAGTCCGGGACACCGAGGGCATTATTTCCGCCGTCAGGCAGGCGCAGTCCGGCTTCGACAGCGCGGAAATTGAAAACTTCAGAAACTATTTTATGGACGCCTGCGACGGGCACAGCACCGCGCGCATCGCCGAAGCGTTCATGGAAAAATAAGGTGTATCATATGAAAAAGACATTCAAAGCCGCAGCAGCATTCCTGCTCATCCTGGCAGTCGCCATAGGTATGTGTGCGTGCTCGGGCGGAGCCGGCGGCAAAGCGCCCGGCAAAAAGATCGCCATAGTCACAGCGACCCTGTCGCAGAACCCCGAGGAATATCAGCGTGCGGCTCAGCTTGCGAGCGAATATTCCTATGTCGAGCATGTTGTCTATACCGACACGCGCGTCGGCACTTCGGGCATTCTCGATTTCTATAAGCGCGTCAACGATATCGCCTCCGATGCGAGCTACGGCGCGATAGTTATCGCGAGAGCGAATCTCGGAGCCGTCGCGGCAGTCAGAGCGGCAAAGGCAAAGAACCCCGATAAGCTCATCGTCTGCACTGCACCCGAGGAGAATATCCAGACTCTTGCGAAGTCCGCCGATGCCATTCTTGCGATAGACACCGCCAAGGACGCAGCGATGATGGTCGAAGAGGCGCACGGACGCGGCGCGCAGGTCTTTGTCTATTACGCCACCGGCGTTCAGCAGAGCACCCCGAGCATCAAGGAGTCGCGCGAAGCGGCTGAGAAGAAGTGCGAGGAGCTCGGCATGACATATAAATTTGTCAACTGCTACGATGTCTCGCAGGCTCTCGGCATAAAGGGCGCGCAGAGTTTCATGAAAGAGGATATCGCCCGCCAGCTCAAGAATTTCGAGGGCAAGAAGATTGCGGCTTATTGCACCGATATATCTTCTCAGGCGGAGCTTATAAAGAACGCCTGCCCGAACGGCATAATCGTCGCGGGCACAAGCTTCCCGAGCATCTATGACGGCTACACCGCCGCTTTTGATATCGAGGTCGGCAAGAAGTGGGACAACAAGTCCAAGGTGTTCAGCAAGGTCAGAGCCGCGATAAGAGCGAACGGCGGCACGAAGAACCAGTTCATCGTGTGGGACGACCTGACCGCATCTTCAATGACCGAGGCAGCGTTTGAATATGCAAGAGCCACCCTCTGCGGCGAGCAGATTGATATGGCAAAGGCGGTCAAATCGAGCTTCCCGTCGAAGATAAAAGTGTCTGACAAACAGCTAGACAAATGTACCTTCATTTACACGGAGGACTACCGCGTATTATGAGAGGAAAATTCATTGTAGTCGAGGGACTTGACGGCTCCGGCAAGGGCACCCAGACGGCTCTGCTTTGTGCTTATCTCAAGTCGCAGGGCAGAAATGTGTATCCGACCGCCGAGCCCACCGAGTCGGTGACCGGCGGTATGATAAGAGATGTGCTCAGCGGCGCAAGGCAGCGCACATCCTCGGAGCTCGCTGCGCTCTTCCTCGCGGACCGCGTGGCGCACAACATGAACCCCGTCAACGGCATAGAAAAGACGCTCGAAGCGGGAATCGATGTCGTGTGCGACAGATATTATTATTCGTCCATCGCCTATCAGGCTGTGGGGGAGGACAGGCAGTGGGTCATCGATATGAACCTCGACTGCCCCGGCATACTCAAGCCGGATATCTGCATCTTTTTCGATGTCGACCCGGAGAGCTGCCACGAGAGGATAGAAAACGGGCGCGTGTATCTCGAAATTTTCGAGCGCGACCCGGAGCAGATAAACGCCATCCGCGAGCGGTATTACAGCGCGTTTGAACTGCTCAAAGACAGAGACAATATCGTCGTCATCGACGCCGCACGCGATATAGATTCCGTCGCCGCCGATGTCAGAAAAGCGATTGATACGGTTATAAAATAACTAATCCGCCCAATTCCGGGCGGATTTTTTCGCTTTAACTCAAGGCGATGATGGAATTTAAATTAGAGAAAGCCATACAAATTGGGGATTATAACAAAATTTGCACAAATTTATTGGCGTGCAATTTGTGTGGTGCGGCGACTCGACTTACCGATGCCTCGCAAGCGGCATAAAATCTTCGGAAAAGCTCGTTTTACAGACCGTAGGGGCGAACTTTGTTCGCCTGCTTTTAAAATCTATAGTAGT
>OMFP01000930.1_pt1 | contig 11142 bp, 9 predicted proteins | sample 1674221 | NCBI WGS metagenome assembly OMFP01 (sample SAMEA103958152, study PRJEB25191) | human gut metagenome | biome: human-associated habitat [ENVO:00009003]; feature: intestine environment [ENVO:2100002]; material: feces | place: Germany | collected 2013/2015
CTTCATATCCTCACTTCCTTTGCTTTTTGCAGATAGTATAACAGGCAAATGTCCGCGAAATGTTACAGCGGACGGATTTTTTCAAAAAAGTGCTTTTTCTTTATTATAGGATAGCCCGCTTTTCCGTACAAGGCAAAAAATATGAATTATAAAGTTTAATCTTACTGCATATAGCAACATTCCATTGAGAAAATATGAAATATACAATGTAGATGGGTGGTGCTATATGGCAAATATCAAAGATTGTCCCGGCTTTGAAACTTTCGGCGCGGATGTAAAAGCGGCGCGGAAAGTCAAGCAGTTATCGCGTAAGACGCTGGCGGAACAGGTCAATATCGACTGGCGCTATCTTGCCAACATCGAAAATGACGGCACGATTCCCAGCCTGCCGGTTATCATACAGCTTATCAAAATCTGCGGGCTTCCCGTAGAACGGTATTTTAACCCGGAGATCATGCGGGAGGAAAGCGCACAGCGGCAGCGGGTCAGCCACAAGCTGAAACTTTGCCCGGAAGAATTTCTGCCGATCATCGAGGGCGCGATTGACGGGGCCATTCAAATTCAACAGAAGAATGACGAAACGGAGGGTGCATGACAACCCTCTGTTTTGTTTTTGGGAGGACGCAGGCTGCGCCCTCTTTTTTTGTGTGGTTTTCGGAAAAACCGGGATTTTGCGGGTATTTCCTTGGGGTCAGAACGCTTTTTAGGGGAAGAAGAACAAAGACAGCAAGCATAGGGAGTGTAGCCACACTCCCGGCAAAATCCCTGACCCGGCGCACCTGCCGGGCCGGGGATTTTCTCTTTGGGGAAGCCCCAAACCCCTTGTATCAGATCACCACCATAGAAAGGATGTGAACCCCAAATGTCTTACAGCTCCTACGACCATGACGATTTAGAACCGGCCAGCACTATGCGGATCGAGCGCCGGATTTACTTTGAAAGCGGCAAGGCCGATCTTTCCGAAGCGGTAAAGCTGCCCCTTGCAGAGCTTCTTTCCCTGCGGGCGGAAAGCGCCGCCGCAGAACAGGAAGTGTTTGACCGCCTGAAAGAACAGGCCGCCGCATGGGAGGAACAGGCTGGAAGAACCCTGTTTCTGGATAAAGCTCTTGAATATGCCCGGACGCTTCCCGTCACCCACACCGCAAACCAGTGGGAGGCCCCGGACGAATACCGCCATATCCGCAGCAACATGGTTTACCAGATGGATTATTCCATTTCCGAGAACACCCGGTACGACAGCGCCGCCCAAAAATCCGTTCCCTACTCGTGGACGCTCCGCTGGAGCCTACGCACCAACGCGCCGGGCGGCTACCGGCAGGAAAAGATCGCCGGACAGGATCGGAAAGTCTTTGCCAGCCGGGAAGAACTGGACAAGTACCTGAATGGCCGGATCAAAGCCCACGACCATTACTTTACCGAAATTTCCCCGGCCATTCCCAAGGAATACGCCGACTGTTTCAAGGTCAACGGCTGCCTGCTCCCCGGCTACACCATCGAGGGAGAGGAACCGGCAAAAGCCGCAGAGCTTCCCGCGCAGGAAGAAACCGCGCAGCCGCAGACCGCAGCCACCCCGGAAAGGAGGGAACCCGTGAACGAAGTATTTTCTATTTTTCTTGATAACCGCGCCGAAGCGCAGACCGGCGGGCCGCATGGCTACTGGCTTTCCCTGCCGACTTCCGCCGAACAGGTACAGGAAGCCCTAAAGGAAATCCACATCACCGCCGACAACCAGCAGGACTTGTTCATTGGCGGCTTTTCTGCCCCGGAGGGAAAACTGCTGGAACTGCCGGATAATTTAATCAAGACCGCCAGCGTGGACGAACTGAACTTCCTTGCCTCCCAGCTTCAAAGGCTGGACGCCGTGGAACTTGCGGAGCTGAACGCCGCCATGCAGTCCCCGGCGAAAATGCAGACCATCGGGCAGCTTTTGGACTACGCCGAAAACACCGATTGTTTTGTCTTAATCAACGCCAAGGACAACCGCAGTCTGGGGGAATATTATCTGAATGATTCCGGGCTGTTTGTCGTTCCCGACCCGTGGAAACCGGCCATTGACACCGACCGGCTGGGGAGCTTTATCGCCAGCGAGGAACAGGGAACCTTTACCGATTACGGCTATATTCTGCGAACCAGCGACGAATGGCAGCGCGTCCATGAGGGCCAGCCGGTGCCGGAACCATACCGGGTGATGGCCTATCCTGCGCCGGAACTTCTGCGGGAGGAAAGCAAGGTGCAGCCGGAGGCGGCAGCCCCCGCAAAGGCCCCGCAGCCTGTCACCCCTATTCTCTTAAACGGCCAGAACAGCGCCGAGCGCATGAAAGAGATCACCGACCGGCTGGAAACCGGCATACAGGAGCTTTTCGAGAGTGAACGCTACAAAGCCTATCTCACCACCATGTCCAAGTTCCACAGTTACAGCTTCAACAATACCCTCCTGATCGCCATGCAGGGCGGACAGCTTGTGGCGGGCTACAACAAGTGGCGGGATGATTTTCACCGCAATGTGAAGAAAGGCGAAAAGGCCATCAAGATACTGGCCCCAGCCCCGTTCAAGGCGAAAAAGGAAGTGCAGAAGCTGGACGCACAGGGCAGGCCGGTGATGGGCAAGGACGGAAAGCCTGTTACCGAAGTACAGGAAATACAGGTTCCGGCCTTTAAGATCGTTTCCGTCTTTGATGTGAGCCAGACAGAGGGGGAACCGCTGCCCTCTATCGGCGTGGAAGAACTGACCGGCAGCGTGGAACGCTACGGGGAATTTTTCAAGGCGCTGGAACAGACCTCCCCGGTTCCCATTGGTTTTGAGGACATTCCGGGCGGTTCCCACGGCTACTACCACCTGACGGAAAAGCGGATCGCCATTCAGGAGGGCATGAGCGAATTACAGACCCTAAAGACGGCCATCCATGAGATCGCCCATTCCAAGCTCCACGCCATCGACCCGGAAGCCCCGGCCATTGAGCAGGCCGACCGCCCCGACAGCCGCACCCGCGAGGTGCAGGCCGAAAGCGTGGCCTATGCCGTCTGCCAGCACTACGGGCTGGACACCTCCGACTATTCCTTTGGCTATGTGGCCGGTTGGAGTTCCGGCAAGGACTTGAAAGAGCTGAAAGCCTCCCTTGAAACCATCCGGGCCACCGCCCATGAACTGATTACCACCATTGACGGCCACCTTGCCCAGCTTCAGCAACAGCGGCAGACCCAGCAGGAACAGCCGCAGGCCGCCGAGCAGCCAGACCCGGACAGCGTATTTTCCAAGCTGTCCCCCAAGCAACAGCAGGAAATGACCGCCAGCGTAAAAGCCATGCTGCAAACCCTCATTGAAGTGGATTTGAAATCCACCGGCGAAGTGTCGCAGGGAACCAAGGAGGCGGCGCAGGCGCAAGGCTTTTCCATTGCCGGGGATGGAACGCTGGAACAGGTCAAAGCCCCGCAGGAGGCCGCCTACCGTCTGGAAAGCGGCGATTACCTGCATATCCAGACATCGGAAAGCGGCTACAATTACACGCTGTACGCCCCCGACTATAAGGAACTGGACGGAGGCCAGCTTGACAATCCCGACCTGACCCTTGCGGAAGCCGGAAAAGAAATCCTTTCCATCCATGAGCTACCGGCTGGGACAATGGAACCCCTGACCGGCGACAGGCTGGATGATTTTCTGGAAGCAACCGAACAGGCCAACGCCATTCCCCAGCCGCAGTCATGGAACGGAATCGACGGCCTTTTGAATGGGAAACTGTTCATGCCGGAGGCATCCCCGGCTGACCGGGCCGTCACCCTGATGGAGCTGGCAGAGAAAAATGCCCCGCGTTTGGGCAGCGAGGAACGGCAGTTGATCGTGGCCTATGCCGAGGCCGTGGGCGATAACGACAAGGTGATCGGGCTTATCAACCGCCTGTGTGAACAGGGCTATGAGTTGCAAGAGGGCCAGATAGATTCCTTTGTGAAAAGCGAGATCGAAAGTGAGATTGCCGTTGCCAACGCCCAGCGGCAGATCGCGCAGAATCCGGCAGCGGAGCCGGTTGTCACGATCCTTTGGAGTGAAAGCCCCCATCTGAAAGACGGCCAGCAAATGCCGCTGCATGAAGCCGAGGCCGTTTTCAAGGAGCTGGACAGCGCCAGACGCCATGACCGGGAGCAGCCGGGCTATACGGGCCATTGGTACGACAAGACCAAGTTCCGCATTGACTTTACCATGCAGGGCCAGCCGGACAGCTACGAGGGACGGCAGGACTTTGGCGACGGCGACGGTTCCCTGATCCAGCATATCCGGGGCTGCCACGAATACTACACGCAGGACGAAAGTTGGAAAAACCATGTGCTGCACCATGAGGGGCCGGAGGCATGGGAGGCGGACAAGGCCCAGCGGGATATGCTGCTGCATGAGTTTGTCCCGTATATGGAGCTGCATTGCAATCTGGCCGCTATGGAGCAGGAGGCCCGGCGTCCCCTGCGATCCGGGGAAACCCTGACGCCGGAACAGACCGCTTATTTCAACGCGGTTTTGGACTATGTAAAGGAGTGCCGCCCGCTTCTCAATCAGGGCCAGTACCACTTGCCGGAGCCGCCGCAGCTTGCCGACTTCGACCAGAGCTTGCAGGACTACAAAAAACAGATCGAGGCAGAGCTGGAACAGGAGGCCGCCGCTTCCGGGCTGACGGTGGAGGAATATGTTGCCTCTGATTATGAAGCACCAGCGCAGCCCAACTTTTCCATCTACCAAGTGCCGCCCGGCCCGGAGGGGCGCGACCTGCGCTACCGTTCCTATGAGGACTTGCAGGCGGATGGGCTTTCGGTGGACAGGAAGAATTACCAGCTTGTCTACACCGCGCCGCTGGACAAAGACACCACACTGGACGAGATTTACCGCCGCTTCAACATAGAACATCCCGCCGATTACAAGGGACATTCCCTCTCTACGGGGGATATTGTAGTGTTCCGGCAGGATGGAAAACAGACCGCCTACTATGTGGACGAGGGAGCCGACTACCGGCAGGTGCCGGAGTTTTTCGCCCAGCCGGAAAAGCAGCTCACGCCGGACGAGTGCATGACCGGCGAACAAATCCAGACGCCAAGGGGCCGTTTCTATCTGACCGACAGGAGCCGGGAACAGATGGAGGCCGCCGGGTATGGATTCCACCATCAGTCGGAGGACGGCAGGTATCTGATTATGGCAAACGGCACAAGGGCATTTGCCATCCCCGCCCAGCCAGAAAGCCATATCAAGACGGCGGAAATGTCCACCGAACAGAACTACAACATGATCGACGGCATGATGAACAATGCCCCGTCTATGGAGGAACTGGAAGCAAGGGCAAAAGCCGGGGAACAGATTTCCCTTTTGGATGTGGCCGAGGCAGCCAAAGCGGAGGCCAAAAAGCCCAAGCAGACCCGAAAGACGACACAGAAACAAAAGAAACCGTCCATCCGGGCGCAGCTTGCCGCCGCCAAGGAGGAACAGAAAAAGAGGCCCCCGGCGCGGGAAAAATCAAAAGAAATGGAGGTATGAGGAATGTATTTCACCGTGGAAGAAGAAAACCTGATCTGTCTGTACCACAATGCCGACCGCCGCAGGACGGCGGCAAATCTCCGGGCAGCTTTGCCGGATATGGACAAGGAAATGGCGGCGCTGACCTGCCAGACCGCCGATAAGCTGGACGCCATGAGTGACGCCGACTTTGCGGCGCAGCAGTTCCACTTCACAGACGAATAAGCAAAACGCCGGGCGCGGAGGTATCAAAGCCTCTGCGTCCGGCGCTTCTTTTTTGTCCATTTCCCGCATTTAGAACCCCGTTTTGAGGGGAACAGGATAACTTTATCCACCTGCCTGCCGACCATGCGGAAAAACCCTTGATTTCCGTGGACTTTTACCGCCCTAAATGCGTAGACTTGACTTTTGGGGACTTCTTAACTATAATAATACTCAAGCAGGGGGACTACCTTGTAGTTGAGAAGGTTAAAACCTGACCCTTTGAACCTGTTGGCTAATACCAACGCAGGGAGCTGAAGAATACAGATTCGTATTTTTTGGACATTCTCTGTTTTGGGAATGTCCTTTTTTAATTGAATAAGATATGATATGTGTTTGCGAGGGAACTGAACAAGTTGAAAAAGGTAAGACCTGACCTCTGGACCTGTCGGCTAATACCGGCGTAGGGAAGCAATTTCTTACGCTCGTATTGCGTCTGAAAGAGCTTCTAATTGTTTTAGAGGCTCTATTTTTTTATCTTAGGAGGATCAAACATGGCATTTATGAAAGACATCTTAACCCACAACATCCCCATTTGGGAAGAATGTGCAGCTACCCCATTTGTGCAGGAAGTGCAAACTGGAAAGCTACCTCTTGAAAAATTCAAGAGATATATGATTCAGGATAGTATCTATCTGAAAAACTATGCCCGCATATACGGAAAGGCAATTTTTCATGCTGCTACATTAAGAGAAATTCAGCTTTACTACTCCATGCTGAACTTTGTAAATGATACGGAATCGGAAGTGCGGCTGGATTATCTAAAGCAATTTTGCATAACAGATGATGATATTGAACTGATCGCCCCTTTGCCTGAAAATCAAAATTACATTGATTTCATGTTTGAGATTGCGTCACATGGAAAGAATGAAGAAATTTTAATGGCGGTTCTTCCCTGTATGTTAAGTTACAGCTATATATTCCGCAAACTGGCGTCTGTCCCCACAAGCAGAGAATCAAGATATTGGGACTTTATCAAAGATTATGCCGATGAACAATATGCAGAAAGCTGCAAAGAATGGTCTGCTTTTGCAGAGCATAAATGTGCTGGGTTATCAGAAGCAAATAAAAAGTATCTGGCTGATATTTTTGAGAAAGCAAGTTTGTTAGAACTTGCTTTTTGGAAGATGGCCTATCGGAACGAGAGAATGGAGGAAAATGCAAAATGAAAAAAGTATTGTCCATTGCCGGATCAGATTGCAGCGGAGGTGCAGGTATTCAGGCTGATTTGAAAACTTTTTCTGCTCACGGCGTATTTGGAATGAGTGTTATTGTTTCTGTTGTTGCAGAGAACACCAGCCGCGTTATCGACATCCAAGATATTACCCCGGATATGATTGAAAAACAGATTGACGCCGTATTTGAAGATATTGAAGTGGACGCAGTAAAAATCGGTATGCTTTCTACACCAGAATGTATGAAAGCGGTGGCAAAGAAACTATTACAATATAAGCCCCAAAATGTTGTAATCGACCCGGTTATGTATGCCAAAAATGGCTGCCCATTGATGAATCCTACGGCGGTTTCCACCTTGATAGACACAGTAATTCCACTTGCCGATGTACTTACTCCGAATATTCCAGAGGCAGAGAAAATAGCGGATATGCAGATTTCCACAGTTTCAGATATGGAGGCTGCCGCAAGAAAAATATATGCCATGGGTTGTAAGGCGATTGTTGTCAAGGGTGGACATCATATAGGAAATGCTGTTGATGTCCTATTTGATGGAGAAAATTTCTACCATTTTGAAACATCCCGCATTGATACGAAAAATACTCATGGGACAGGCTGTACCTTTTCTTCTGCAATCGCTTCCCAGCTTGCAAAGGGAAAAAGTGTTCCGCTTGCAGTCGAATCTGCAAAGGCATATGTCACAATGGCAATCGAACACTCTCTTGCGATTGGGAAAGGCTGTGGCCCGACGCACCATTTCTACGAATTGTATCAGCATGGTTTATCTAAAGAATAGGCAGGTGCAAAATGAACTTTGATTATACACTTTATCTTGTTACTGATCGTCAACTAATGAGCTGCGATAGCCTGACAGAAGCGGTGGAACAGGCAATTTTAGGAGGCTGCACAATGATACAACTCCGAGAAAAAGAATTGTCCTCATTAGAATTTTACAATCAGGCTGTTGCCGTGAAACAGGTTACGGATAAATACCATATTCCCCTTATCATAAACGACCGGATAGATATTGCAATGGCTGTGCAGGCTACGGGGGTACATATTGGACAGCATGATTTACCTGCGGCTGCCGTCCGCAAAGTAATTGGGGAAAATATGCTGTTGGGAGTATCCGCATCTTCCATTGCAGAAGCAATACAGGCACAACAGGATGGTGCAGATTATTTGGGAGTTGGCGCAATGTTCCCTACTGGAACTAAAACCGACGCTGATTCTGTATCAATGGAAGAATTACAGAAAATCCGCGCAGCCGTTTCTTTGCCGATAGTTGTTATTGGCGGTATCAATAAGGGAAATGCAGGGCGTTTCAAGCCCATGGGAATTGACGGGCTGGCTGTTGTATCTGCCATCATAGCGCAGTCTGATATAAAAGCTGCTGCTGCGGAACTGAAAGATTTATTTTGCGGAAAGGAAAAGAAAAATGGATTTTAATGCGGCAATCTTTGATTTAGATGGAACAATTCTGGATTCAATGGATGTATGGGAGCATATAGATATTCAGTTTTTGAAAAAGAGAAATCTTCCCGTCCCGGAAAATTATGTAACTGAAATATGTGCAAGGAGTTTTGAGGAAGCCGCACAATATACCATTGATCTTTTTGGATTGCAGGAAACGGTAGAGGGAATTATTGAGGAATGGAATAATATGGCGGTCGAGGAATACAGCAACCATGTCGGTCTGCTGCCCTATGCCCTTGATTATCTTCTGTGCTTAAAAGAACATGGAATAAAACTTGCAGTTGCTACGGGGTTGCCGGAAAAGCTCTATATGCCATGCTTAAAGAACAATTCTATTTTAGAATTATTTGACGCCCTATGTTCAACAGATGAGGTTCAGCGAGGAAAAGAATATTCGGATGTCTTTGAATTGGCTGCAAGAAAATTAGGGGTCGCACCTGAACACTGCATTGTGTTTGATGATGTGCTTCCAGCAATTAAAAGCGCAAAGGCAGCCAGTATGTTAGCAGGTGGGATTTATGATAAGTATTCCGCAGATCAGCGTGCAGAGATAGAAAGGATTGCTGATATTTACTTACTTAATTTTCGGCAAGCACCGATCCCACACAAAGAGGCATGAAAATGGAAAAATGGGATTTATATAATGCAAAACGGGAAAAGTCTGGAATAACAGTGTGCCGTGGAGAAATCATACCCAAAGGGCTGTATCATTTATCTGTGAGTGCATGGATCGTCAATCAGCAGGGGCAGTATCTTTTATCACAGCGACATCCGAAAAAGCAATACCCTCTTTATTGGGAATGTACGGGTGGTTCTGTACTTTCCGGGGAAACCAGTTTACAAGGAGCAATCCGAGAGGTAAAAGAAGAATTAGGAATACTGCTTACTCCCGGAAGTGAAAAATTGACTTATCAGACCAGACGGGAAAATGTGCAGGATTTTTACGATGTTTGGCTGTTTCATAGGGATATAAAGATTGAAGAAATGCGTTTACAGGAAACAGAAGTTGTAGATGTTCAATGGGTAAGTTCAGATAAGTTATTTGAGATGTTTCGCCTGAAACAACTGCATCCCCTGATTACCTATGTAGATCAGTTAATAGGCTAAAAAAACGCCGGGCGCGGGGGCTGTCAAAGCCTCTGCGTCCGGCATTTCTTTTTTGTCCATTTTCCCGCATTTAGAACCCCGTTTTGAGGGGAACAGGATAACTTTATCCACCTGCCTGCCGACCATGCGGAAAAACCCTTGATTTCCGTGGACTTTTACCGCCCTAAATGCGTAGACAGGAGGTATCTTTTCCGCTGGCGTTCCGCCTCTTTCTTCCGGCGCACCTGCACCGCACAATCCGGGCAGTATTTGGCCCGGTTGGAGTTGGGCGTAAACGCCGCCCCGCAGACGGCGCAGCGTTTGATCTCGTCCCGGCCTTTGGTGATCTCGGCGCACAGGGCCGCGTCCAGCGGCAGGACGGCCACCTTGAACCACCGGCACAGCAGCGAATAGGAAATACTCTGCACACAGACACATTCCTCTCCATCGTCCAGCAGGAGGCAGTTTCCGTTACAGTAGTTGCAGCACTCATGGGTGAGCCTGCGGGCCTTGCGGTATTGGGGGTAACTCATTCTCGGTATGTTCATCGTTCCTGCGTATGCTCCTTTCCCGGCGCTGTCCGCAAAATGCTGTCTACATTCTGTTTGACAATGCCGTATTCTTTCAATTTCTGTTTCGCTTCGCTGTACTGTGCGGACAGCCGTTCCCGTTCTGCGTCCAGCTTTTTATACTCGGTTTTGAGGGCGTACAGGTTGGGGAGCTTTGTGATCCCGGCCTCTTTGAGTGCCTTTGCCGCTGCCTCATACAAGATCAGTTGGCTTTCATGCTGCCGCCGGAACGCGGCCTTGTCTTTGGCGTTTCGCAGTTCCAGCGCCACAGGCCGGAGCTGCTTGTAGGCAGAGAGGTTTTTTATCAGTAGCGCCATATCCCCAAGGCGGCGTTCCGCGTCTTTCAGGGCGGAGGCCGCCGCGTCGTTTGCCGCGCTGATCTCGGCCAGCCTGCTTTCCAAGCCCTCGTAGCTGTCGATCTGGTGTTCTGTGATGAAGTTTAAGGAATTGGCGGCCTGCTTCAAGTTGTGCAGCTTCGCCCACCGCGCATAGCCCGCCGACTGCTGGGCCTTGATACTGTCCTCCAAGGCGATCCGCAGGGAGATTTCCCCGGCGCTTCTTCTGCGCGGCCCCCGGTCAATGGCAATGCCCTTGATCCGCTGGGTGATCCGTTCCTCGGTGTAATCCTCCCCCAAGGTCTTGCAGCGAGTGAAGCGTTCCTGTCCGGGGGCGCGGAATGAAATAAACTTGCCCTGTTTGACTTCATAGCCCTGCGCCTCCATGAGCCGCAGAAAACCGTCAAAGTCTTTGGCCTGCGGAATGGCCGCGTCGATAGCGATTTTCAGTTTTGCTTTCCAGCTCTTGCCCTTTTTCTGTGCGTCCCACTCGGCGTAGGTCTTGCCCTTGTCTTTGCCGGGCTTTACCACAGACAGGCCGTGTTCCTTGCACAGCCGGTCGCTGGTGCGCCGGATAAAGGCGTAGCTCTGGCGGTTGGAAATGTACTTGCGTTGGTTCGCCATATCCACGGCGCAGAAAATAATGTGGTTATGCAGGTGGCCCTTGTCTATGTGGGTGGTAATCACATAGGGATATTTACCTTGCAGCACTTCATCGGCAAGCTGCCGCCCGATCTCATGGGCCTGCTCCGCCGTG
>OMFP01000935.1_pt1 | contig 11109 bp, 10 predicted proteins | sample 1674221 | NCBI WGS metagenome assembly OMFP01 (sample SAMEA103958152, study PRJEB25191) | human gut metagenome | biome: human-associated habitat [ENVO:00009003]; feature: intestine environment [ENVO:2100002]; material: feces | place: Germany | collected 2013/2015
GAGCGCCCCGCTGCGCAGGACGCTCTTAGCATGTACAAATCCTTACTGGATGTTGTCGCGGATGCCCAGAGCCTTGATGAGCTCACGGTACTCGACGATGTCGCTCTTCTTGATGTAAGAGAGAAGACGACGACGACGGCCGACGAGCATGAGCAGACCACGACGGGTGTGGAAGTCCTTCTGGTGGGACTTCATGTGCTCGGTCAGCTCCTTGATGCGCTCGGTCAGGATGGCGACCTGAACCTTGGGGTTGCCGGTGTCGACCGGGGTGTTACCGAACTGGGCAGTCAGCTCCGCCTTGCGCTCTTTGGAAACAGTCATTGTTTCACCTTTCGTTTTACGTCGCCCGCAGGCGACTCGATTCGCCTCGGACTGGGAAGCCGCCGGTGGAGCGAGCAACCAAGGTCGAGGTACCAACAGGGTGGCATGATACCACAAGCAGCCCGCGCCTGCGCATCATCACCGACCCAACATGAATTCCATCGCACGGAGACGCTGATCGGTGTGCGTCGCAGCCCAAACATGCGAAAGCCCCAGCAAAAAAGCTGCGGAATGGGGGTCGACCCTCTCGGCCAAGAGCGAATCGAAGGTCATGGACATGAGGGCGCGCAGCCATGCGACCTCACCGGTCGACACCAACTCGGCACCCGGAACGCTCGACGCACACGAGCCGCACATGAGCCCGCCGGCCCGTGGTGAAAAATACGACAGCATGGGGTCTCCGCACAGCACGCAGGCCGAGAAATCGGGTCGATAGCCAACATGCGACAGCAGTTTAAAGACAAAGGCCGCCACGAGCAGGTCCATATGCGCCGAGTCGAGCCCGCTGCCGACAAGCGTGAGCGCCCGCTGCGTAATGGCAAAGGTAAATGGATCCTCGGCATCCTCGAACGAGCACACGCGCGCGACCTCGGCGATCGCGCTTGCGGCGCAGGTCGTCTCGTAATCGGGTGCTGCGCCGAGCGGCGCCTCCATAAGCTCGGCCTGGGAAACCACATCGAGCGAACGTCCATGCGCAAGCAGCATGTCAACGGTACTGAACAGCTCGCAGCGCGCAGCCAGGCGCCCACCGGGTTTGCGGGCGCCCTTTGCCACGGCGCGAACCTGCCGACCACGCTCGTCAAGCATCGTCAAGATCAGGTCCGTCTCTTTGAGCTTCGTCTTGTCTAGGACGAGCACCTTGGTGCGATATGTCCGGGAGCCTGCCATGCGTGCCGCGCGCCCTTAGTCCTCGGCGTTGTAGCCAAAGCGGCGAATCTGGGCCTCGTCGTCACGCCAGCCGGCCTTGACCTTCACGTCCAGCTCCAAAAAAACCTGCGTGCCAAAGATGCGCTCAAGATCGCGACGGGCGTCAATACCGATATGCTTGATCATCTCGCCGCCCTTGCCGATGATGATGCCCTTTTGGCCTTCGCGCTCGACGTAAATGGTGGCGTGCACGCGCAGCACCTTCTTGGTCTGCTCGAGCGCATCGCAGATCACGCCAACGGAGTGCGGGATCTCATCACGGGTGCGGCGCAAGACCTTCTCGCGCACAAACTCGGCAACGAGCGTCTCGTCGGAAGCGTCGGTACCCATATCCTCGGGGAACCAACGCGGACCCTCGGGCAAAAAGTGCGCAACGGTCTCGATGAAGGCATCGACGTTGAAGTTCTTGACGGACGACGTCACGATCTCGTCGTCATATTCCATGAGCTCGTGGGCGGCCTTAAGCTGCTCCATGACCTGTGCGGGGTCGGCCTCATCGGCCTTGGTGAGCACCAGGACCTTCTTGGAACGGGCATTCTTGACGCGCTCGGCAACCCAGGCGTCTCCCCTACCGATCGGTTTGGTGGCATCAATCAAAAACGCGACGACGTCGACATCGTTCAGTTCGAACAACGCGCTCTTGTTGAGCTCGGATCCCAGACCGTCCTTGGGCTTGTGAATACCCGGGGTATCGACAAAGACCAGCTGGTAGCCGGGACGGTTGACGACGGCGCGCATGCGGCGGCGGGTCGTCTGGGCCACCGGCGAGGTGATGGCGACCTTTTTGCCATAGCAGGCGTTGAGCAGCGTGGACTTGCCGGCGTTGGGGCGGCCGACAAGCGCCACGAAGCCGCTGCGGAAACCGGGCTCAACGTCGCCAAAGCCCACGAGGCTATCGTCCTCGTCGCACAGGGCGTCGAGTTCCTCGTCGCTCATGCCCTCAAACGGGTCGAACTCCTCGATCTCCTCGTATGCCTCGGCCGCTTCGGTATCCACCGCATCCAGGGACTCGTCATCCAGAGTTTCATCGATAGGCTGCATAGTGTCGGACATGGAAATCCCTTTCTAAATAAAGTCGAGTGCGTGGGCAAATACCAGCAATCCCACAATCGCGGCGGTGATGGAAAGTACGTATACGGAGGCGGCGGCGATATCTTTCGCACGCTTTGCCAGAGGATGGAGCTCCTGGGTCGCCAGGTCGACGATCGCCTCCATGGCGGTGTTGCACAGCTCGCCGTGAATCACCAGGCCACAGCAGATGATAACCGTGGCCCATTCGGCAATATCGAGCCCCACGATGCAGCCGGCAATGACGGTGCACACGCCTGCCGCGAGCATAACCTTGATGTTGCGCTCGGTCTTGACGGCGGTGACGAAGCCCTCCATGGCATAGGAGAACGACTTTAAGAAGGACGGATGGTCCTTGTTAGATCCGGGAATCATAGACGGCTCCTAGTCGTGGGCGTGGTTGGTGATGGGGCCGACGTGGACCAGCTTGGGGTCCTCGCCGCGCTCGAGCGCCAGATCGCGCAGGATGGCGTCCTCGCGGGCCTCCATGACCTCGGCCTCGTCGTCATCAATATGGTCATAGCCCAGCAGGTGCAGCATGCCGTGAACGAGCATCAGACGGCACTCGTCAGCGGGGCTATTGCCAAAACCGGGGGCCTGACGGGCAATGACCTCCGGGGCCAAGATGATATCGCCGAGCTCGAGCGTCTCATCGGCGGGAATGTCATCGTCAAAGGCCGAATCGCACTCAAACGAGAGCACATCGGTGGTGCGGTCGATACCGCGCCACTCGTGGTTGAGCTCGTGCATCTCGTCCTCGTCGACATACGAAAGGGAAATCTCGACTTCACGCTTAACGCCCTCGGCGGCAAGCACGACCTCGCAGATGTGCTCTACCTCCTGCGCGTCGAGCAGCGTATCGAGCTCGGCATCGTTGCTGATCAATACACTCAACGGGACTCCTTTCGGTCACGTACGCGTTTCTCGCGCACATCATCATAAGCATCGTATGCCTCGACGATACGCCCCACCAAGGCATGACGCACCACGTCGGCACGCTCGAGGTGCGAAAATGCGACATCGTCGACTCGGCATAAAATCTGCTCGACGTCGGCAAGACCGCCGCGACGACCTACCAGGTCACGTTGGCTCAGGTCGCCGGTAATCACAAACTTGGAATTAAAGCCCAGGCGCGTCAGGAACATCTTCATCTGCTCGGGCGTGGTATTTTGCGCCTCGTCGAGCACCACGAAGGCATCGCTCAGCGTGCGGCCGCGCATGTAGGCAAGCGGGGCGATCTCGATCACGCCGCGCTCCATGAGCTCATCGGTGCGCTCGCGATCCATCATGTCAAAAAGGGCGTCGTAGAGCGGACGCATGTAGGGATCGATCTTTTCCTCGAGGGTACCGGGCAAAAAGCCCAGGTTCTCCCCCGCCTCGACAACCGGACGCGTCAAGATCAGACGGCCCACCTGGTGACGCTTGAGCGCGGCAACGGCGAGCGCCATGGCCAGATAGGTCTTACCGGTACCGGCAGGACCCAGGCCAAACGTGATGGTATGCGAGCGGATGGCATCCACGTAGCGCTTTTGGCCGAGCGTCTTGGGGCGAATGGCGCGACCGCGATACGAAAGCAGCACATCATCGCGAAGCGACGTAGCCTCATGCTCACCGTCGCGCAAGACGGCCAGGCAGCGAGAGACATCGTCGACAGACAGTGTGCGTCCGGCGGCCGCCTCGCGAAAAGTATGCTCGAAAAAGCGCGCCACGAGCTCGACCTCGTCCGGGTCACCGCTCACAGCGATGCTGTCGCCACGGGCGACCACGTGGGCGCGAACCAAGCTCTCCAGCGCACGAAGGACGCCGTCGCCGGCGCCCAAAACGCGCGAGGGATCAATTCCCTCGGGAACGGTAAGTCTAATCTTCGAGGCTTCCATGAACCTCCCTGCGTGCATGGACCAAGCCGGAATCATCGACTCCGATGATAGCAACATCGAGCAGGCACGGGGCTGTGAGTCCACAGGTATCGTCAAGACGGGCATGATGGAACGAGCCGAGCGTCAGGTTGTCACCATACTCGAGCACGGCACGCTCGACCGTGCCCACGCGACGGCGAGCGTCGGCAATGGCAAGCTCCTGCGCCGCGGCTCGCATGCGGCGGCTGCGCTCGGCCATAACCTCGGGCGGCACCTGGTCGGGCATGTCGGCAGCAAGGGTACCGGGACGCTTGCTGTAGCGGAACACGTGCATACGCGAGAATCCCACACGGCGGCACAACGCCAGCGACTCCTCAAACTCCTCGTCCGTCTCGCCGGGAAAACCGACGATGACATCACATGAAAGAGACGCCTGAGGCAAGTTGGTGCGAATCATGTGCACCGTCTCCTCAAAGGCCTCGGCGCTATAGGGACGGCCCATGCGATGCAGTGTCCTGGTGCAGCCGGACTGCACGGGCAGGTGTAAAAACGGGGCGATGCGCTTCGGATAGCGCGCCATGACCTTAAGCAGGGACTCGGAGATATCCATGGGCTCGACCGAGGAAATGCGCACATGCGGAATGGACGTGCGCTCCATGATCGCCTCGAGCAGCTCATCGATCTCGACGTGTTCATCAGTCGCGCTCTTGCCATCGTAGGCGCCCAGGTTCACGCCCGTCAGCACTACCTCGGGCACGCCGGCCTCCTGGGCCTCGCGAACCTGCTCGAGTACGGACTCGACCGGCACGGAGCGCTCGGGGCCGCGGGCCTTCCATACAATGCAATAGGTGCAACGATGGTTGCAGCCGTCCTGGATCTTCACGCCCAGACGCGAGCGACCGAGCGCGTCGACCACCTCGCCGTCACTGCAGGCGGGAACGTCATTGGACTCAACGCCCAGCACCTCACAGACGCGTTCGGCGACATCGATCTTGGACGGCTCGGCGATCACGCGGTCCGAAAGCTCCAGCAGCTCCTCGGGGTGCAGATTGACTACACATCCGGTCACGACCACATAGGGCTCGTTTGGATAGGCCAGCGCATGGCGAACGGCCTTACGGGTCTTGGCCTCGGCCTCGCCCGTAACGGCACAGGTGTTAATGACGATCAGCTCAGCATCCTGAGGCTCCACCATCGCAAAGCCCAGGCGCATTAGATCGGCAGTGATACGGTCGGACTCAACCCGGTTGACGCGGCAGCCGAGGTTGACGACAGAGATATGAGGTGCGAGCACGCGGGCTCCTTAATCGAGGATGTCGTCGAGAGCGCTCTTGATGCGATCGGTTACCGACTTCTTACCGGATGCGACGTCATCGCCCATCTCGTCGGCAAAGGCGCGAAGCAGCTCGCGCTGCTTGTTGGAAAGGTTCGTGGGGACGACCACGCGCATCTGAACGATAAGACGGCCACGCGATCCGCCACCGCCGATACGCGGCATGCCGTAATTGTTGACGCTCACGGTGTCACCGTACTGTGTGCCGGCGGGGACGCACACCTTGACGACCTCATCGGGCATAATGCCCTCGACCTCGATCTCGCAGCCGAGCGCGGCCTGCGCAATCGAGATATCGCTCACCAAGTACAGATCATCGCCATTACGCTTAAAACGCTCATGATCGGCGACACGCACGTTGACGATCAGGTCGCCCGAGGGCTCGCCGCGAAGGCCGGCCTCGCCAAAGCCGCTCACGCGCAGCTGGCGACCGGACGAAACACCGGCGGGAATATCGATGTCGATCTTTTCGTGCGAAGGCGTACGACCCTGACCGTCGCAGGTCTCGCAGGGATGATCGATGACCGTGCCCTCACCGTGGCAGTCGGGGCAAGGCGAAGAGGACTGAACCTGGCCCAGGAACGAGCGCTGGACCGTCGTGACATAGCCCGTGCCGTGGCAGCGGCTGCACTGCTTTTCCTGTGCGCCCTCGGCCCTACCGGTGCCGTTACAATCCTCGCAGGGGGCAAGGCGGTCATAGCTGATCGTCTTTTTGCAACCGAGTGCCGCCTCCTCAAGGGTCACCGAAAGGGAGATGGCCATATCGCGGCCGCGACGACGCTCACGGCGATTTCGAGCGCCACCACCGGCACCGCCACCAAAGAACGACGAAAAGAGGTCGTCCATGCCCATGCCGCCAAAAATATCGTTGATATCGACGTAACCCGAACCACCAGGGCCGTCAGCAGTGCCGTAACGGTCGTAGTTAGCACGCTTCTGCTCATCGGAAAGAACGGAATATGCCTCGTTGAGCTCCTTGAACTTGGCCTCGGCCTCGGGGTCGTCCGAAACGTCCGGGTGTACGGTACGGGCCTTCTTTAGAAACGCGCGCTTAATCGTCCGCGCGTCGGCATCCTTGTCGACGCCAAGCACCTCGTAGTAATCCCTATTTTCCGACACGACCGAATCCTTCCGACTTTCATTATTGTCACAGTGCGTCCTATACCCAAGCTGGGCCGGCCGCAAACAGAGGGTTTGATGTTATTGCATTGCGTAGGGCGAAAGCATGGCACGCTGCGAGCAGCTCGCAAACCAAACCGACACGAGTGCAAACATAAATCCGTTGGCAAAACCGTTGACAAACTGCATCGCGCCGCGCTTCCACCACAGCAGGCTGCGGTGAAGCACGCCGTCCGAGAGCACCATGAACAGGCCCATGGCAAACGGAATAAAACACATCACGGCAAAGGCCGAGAACACGCCCGAGATGGCCGACAGCACCAAAAACGGCGCCACGATGCCCATCAGGTAAAAACCGGTACGAGCTTTGCCTTCCAAGCGCTCGGCTTCAACATGGGCGCGGCCGACCAGGTCGCCGCCCGCGGCGCCGTTGGTGCCGGCATGGCCCATACCACTAATGCGAACCTCGTCGCCATCGTGCGTACCGGCAGGAAACTCAATCGTCTGCTCCGACGTCACACGGGTTCGCCCGCTGCCGCCGCAATCGGGGCAGGGGTCGGCGACGACCTTACCGGAACCGCCGCACTCGGGGCAGACCGACTGGAACGTGCCGGCACCGAACAGGAAGGACAGGTCGACGTCGATGTGGCCGCGACCGCCGCAGCTCGGACAGGTATGTGCGTGCTCGGAGGAGACAGAACCCGAGCCTCCGCAGTGACCACAGGTATCGAAGCGCGTATAGCGGACGGTCTTGCGGGCACCGCCCTTGGCCTCCTTGGCGTCGAGCTTAATATCGACGACCACGTTGGCGCCGTTCTCGGGATTATAGGCAGCCTGCCCGCGACGCGGCTGGCCCCAGGAGCCACCAAAGGGAAAGCCGCCCTCAAAGGGATTGCCATAGCCCGCGCTGCCGGCGTAGCCGCCGCCATAGGGAGAAGCCGTGGGAGCGCCGGCGAAGGGGTTGCCCGAGCGCATGGCGTCGTAGCGCGCACGCTTCTGCTCGTCCGAAAGCACGGCATAGGCCTCGGAAACCTCTTTGAACTTTTCCTCGGCATCCGGTTCTTTGTTGACGTCCGGATGGAGCTTGCGGGCCTTTTGCTGGAAGGCCTTCTGTATATCACGCGAGGTGGCGTCCTTAGAGACACCCAAAATCTCGTAGTAATCTTTTTCGTTCATCGTCGCCATGCGCGGCAACCTCCTGCTCACAGCAGCGTATATATTCCGGTAATTCTACCCGAGCGGCCTAAGCTAGATCCCAAAACAGCTCGAACAGAACATTTCCATCGAGCCAGCCCAAGTGGGTGGGCGCTAAACGAGCGTGGGCACGACCTGCGACAACGTCTTTCGAGGTGACGCGCCCCGTATGCCCCTCGATATCATCGGGCACCCAGGTGGCAAGGCCCAACACGAGCGCACGGTCACAGGCCGCCGCCAGCTCGTCCACGGGAACTAAGCTAGCCGAGCGAACCAACAGGTCGGGCCCAATGCCACGCGTCATGCGGCAGGCGAGCATCAAATCCTCGGCCGCAGCCTCGCGCTGCGACAGATATTCGGCCTCGAACGCCGTCGCGACATCGTCACGTTGCACCAAGCGCACGCGATACGCATCGCCGCGAGCAGGCACGTCGGGAAACAGCCCGGCCAAGCGATCGAAATCCCCGGCGTCGAGCATACCGGCGGCAGAGCGACCCAAGCCCAGATAGCCCTGTCCGGTCCAATAGGCAATGTTATGGGCACACTCATGGCCGTCGAGCGCGTAGCTTGCCACCTCATACGGCTGATAGCCGGCCGCACCCAGGCGCTCACGCGCCGCGTCCATGCATGCAGCCTGAAAATCCTCGTCGGGCTCGAGCGACTCGTCGCGGCACGCCATGAGGTAGAGCGGCGTGCCCTCCTCGAGTGTGAGCGGGTACACCGATACATGATGCGGTTCCACTGCCAGTACGCCATCGAGCGTACTCTGCCAGCTTACGGCGGTCTGCCCGGGAAGGCCGCACATCAGGTCGCACGACACATCGAGCCCGGCGTCCTTAACCGTCGTGATGGCAGCGAGCGCCCGATCGGCATCGTGAATGCGACCGATGGCGGTAAGTTCGGCGTTATCGAGCGTTTGCACGCCCAGAGAGACGCGTGTGACACCAACCTTGGCAAGCGCAGCGGTAAGCTCGGCGGTCAACGACTCAGGATTGGCCTCGCAGGTAAACTCAACAGGCTTGCACCACGCCGAGATACGCCAGGCAAGTTCTACCAGACGATCCCCCGCCAGCGACGGCGTGCCGCCGCCAACATAGACGGTACGGATCTGCGCAAGCGCCCCGACGTCTCCAAAGGCATCAAGGCGCGCATACAACTGCTCAAAATAGGCATCGAGCGCAGCGCTCAGGTCGCACGGAGCAAAACTGCGCGAGTCAAAGTCGCAGTACCGGCACTTTTGGGCGCAAAACGGCACGTGCACGTACAGCGCGGTAACGGCCACCGTTAGGCCTCCAGCGGATGAGCGGGCACCGACTCGCCGGCGGCAAGTGCGGCCTCGCAGGCCACCACATCGCGCTCGATATCATCGACCAATGCCATGAACTCCTCGTATGTGGAGCAGCGCACCACTTGGGCGCGCCAGGCGGCAGCATGGGGCATGCCCTTTAGATACCAGCTCGCGTACGTGCGGGCACGCGACATGAGCGGCAACAGCTCGTGCGTGAGCGTCAGGTGCTCGCGAAGGGCATCCAGGCGCTCGACCGAGCTACGTACTGGTACCGGCGCGCCATCGAGCGCAAGGGCGCGGGCATCGCCGAACACCCAGGGATTGCCATAGATACCGCGCGCGATGAACACGGCGCTGGCGCCGGAGTTGCGCAGATGCTCCGCGGCATCCTCGGCGCAGAACACGTCGCCCGAACCGATAACGGGAATCTCGACGGCGTCGGCCACCTCATCGACGACCGACCAATCGGCCTGGCCCGTATAGAGCTGCGTGGCACAGCGACCATGTACCGCCACCGCAGCGGCCCCTGCCCCCTCGAGCATCTGGGCAAACGTCGCGGCATTGCGGTCTTCGGCGTAAAAGCCCTTGCGGATTTTTACGGTCACGGGCACGTGCGCCGCGCCCACCGCTGCCTCAACGATCTTCTCTGCCAGATCGGGCGTGCGCATAAGCGCCGAGCCCTCGCCCTTGGTGACGACCTTGCGAGCCGGGCAGGCCATGTTGATATCAATGAGCGACAGGCGATTGCCCACACGCTCCTCAACGGCGGCGACGGCGCTCGCAAACTGATCGGGCTTGGAACCAAAGAGCTGTACGCAGATCTGCTGCTCCTCGTCGGCCGGTAGCACCAGGCGCCACGTCTTATTGCTGGCATAGGCAAGACCCGCCACGCTCACCATCTCGCTGTAGGCAAGATGGGCACCGCGGCGGCGGCACATGATGCGGTAGGCGGGGTCGGTCACGCCAGCCATGGGAGCCATGAGGAACGGCTGCTCGGCATAGGCGCCCAGCAGCCGCGTACTGTATTCAGAAAGCGCCATGGACCTACTCGTCCACCTTGAGGATCGCCATAAAGGCCTCCTGCGGGACCTCGACCGAACCGATGGCCTTCATGCGCTTCTTGCCCTCTTTCTGCTTCTCGAGCAGTTTGCGCTTACGCGAAATATCGCCGCCGTAGCACTTGGCCAAAACGTCCTTACGGCGCGCCTTGACGGTGGAGCGGGCGATAATCTTGTTGCCGATGGCACCCTGAATAGGCACCTCGAACAGCTGGCGCGGAATGATTTCCTTGAGCTTGTCGCACAGGCCGCGGGCCAAGCCATAGGCCTTGTCCTTGTGCACGATAAACGAAAGCGCGTCAACCTCATCGCCCGAAAGCAGGATATCGAGCTTGACGAGCTCGGAGGGACGATACTCGTTGAACTCATAGTCGAGCGAGGCATAGCCCTTGGTACGGCTCTTGAGCTGGTCAAAGAAGTCCAAGATGAGCTCGGCGAGCGGCATATCAAAGCGCATCTCGACCGACTTGCTCGTGAGATGAATCATGTCGGTAGTAATGCCGCGGTGCTCGATAGCGAGCTGCATGACGGCACCCGTATACTCGGGCGGGCAGATAATCTTGGCCTTGAGGTAGGGCTCCTCGATGCGCTCGATGCGCGTAGCCTCGGGCAGATCCTGCGGGCTGCGGACATCAATCATCTCGCCGTCAGTCTTGTAGACGTGATAGTCCACCGAGGGGCTCGTAGCAATGAGGTCAAGATTGAACTCACGCTCCAGGCGCTCCTTGACGACCTCCATATGCAGCAGGCCTAAGAAGCCAACGCGGAAACCAAAGCCGAGCGCCACCGAGGTCTCGGGCTCCCACACCAACGACGGGTCGTTGACGTGCAGCTTATCGAGCGCGTCACGCAGGTTCTCATAGTCCTTGTTATCGATCGGGAACAGGCCCGTATAAACCATGGGCTTGGCCTCGCGGTAGCCGGGAAGCGGCTCGGGGCAGGGAT
>OMFP01000938.1_pt1 | contig 11100 bp, 7 predicted proteins | sample 1674221 | NCBI WGS metagenome assembly OMFP01 (sample SAMEA103958152, study PRJEB25191) | human gut metagenome | biome: human-associated habitat [ENVO:00009003]; feature: intestine environment [ENVO:2100002]; material: feces | place: Germany | collected 2013/2015
GTCTCTCATGACACTCTTCACCCATCACTCTAACACAAGCAAGTCTTCTGCTTAGAATAATACCGATTTATTTGGGGTTAGATCCTATCAAAACATTCAATATACAAACATAAGACAAACTGGATAAGGGCGGGCAAACCCCGCCCCTTACCATGCTACCAAGATAATTTTATAAACTTATTCTCCCACGGAGCGAAACTCAACGGATTCCCCGAAACTGGGTCTCCTACGACATCACAAACCGTAGTTTTCACAAAATTAATTTTATCTGAAGTTACGGAGAAAGTAGCTGGCTTCCCGCCTATCTCACGCAATTGAAGCATAACAGCATTCTCGCCTTCCACAGGCCTCATGTTTACCAACAACAAATTCTCCGGTACGATCTTGAAAATGGAAGCCGATTGGAGAGGCTCCACCTTTTTATCTCCGGCAGGCAAAACACGGGTCAAGAACGGAATCCGGTTTTCCCAAGCGAACTTAGTCGCATACTCAATAGAGTTGTCTTTCGAAGAGTTGATGAAGTAACTCCATTGCATCTCTCCCATTTGGTCCGCATTGAAATTGGTTACCCAGTAGTTGTTCATCGGCCATGAATACATATTCGTGGACTGAGGTACGGCTCCGGCTTTATACCGCCCCGTATTGATCGCCCCAAATTGCATTAATGGTATTTCTTGGCTACCCATCACGACCTGTGACTCTCCATTACGAGCCGTAGCGAAGTTTTGCACCGTGTACCAATCGTTAGAGGAGCCCGGGATTTGGTCTACACCCGCCTCAATCGATCCGCCGGGTACATCTAAATGGATCTTTCCTCCTTCAACCTCAAACGGGAAAGCGATATAAACCGCTTCCGGATCTGTTACCGCTTTTTTGCGCAGGCGATAAACTACCTCGATTTTCTTTGTTACGTTAAATACACGGAATTCCACCATCAAATTATTCGGCTCACGTCCCGCTACCGTCTCTCCCCGGAAACGATAGGTATCCCAGACATCGCCTTTCTCATATTTCTCGAAACGCATCTTCTCTGGGCGACGGCGGAGGAATTGGGGAGCACGATATTGTTCCATCGGATGACGGCTATCGATAATCTCATAAATAAACTCGCCCATCTCCCATTCCGCATCCGGCGTAACCAATTGTTTGTTCAAATCCTTATCATATAATTTACGAATCGTACCTTTACGGGTATTGAAGTCGATGGCATACCAAGGATTCTCCACATGTGTCTCTTTTAATTCCGTAGCGCCCTGTATTTCCGGACGTGGCGCATCCTTTACCTTTATATAATACTGCGCATATCCCAAAGCCGGGACATCTTTCACGTAAAAGTTCCAATAAGTACCATCGGAACGGCTTTCGCCAGCTTGTGCGGGAATTACGTTGCCAGCCGCATCCACGATCTCGAAAGCCTTGTCTTTCGGAAGAATCTGATGATCGACATAAGCTTTAGCGATACCGCTATAACTCCAGTTGAGCGTATTGAATACAGCGATAGACGGAACGTCGCTTTTGGGCACGAACGATTGTAATATACCCATAGTGGCCTCTCCCAGCAAACCGGAATGGCGATAGGCTTCCCACGCATACGATTGTTTCAAGGAGCGTTGTTCCCAAGTTTCCAGTCCATAAGCGTTACGCACGCTCTCACTATGCCCGAAAGTATGCTCATCATAGAACAAAAGAGCTTTGTTGATATCATAAATCCGATCATTGATGTCTGTCGGCAATTGAGCGCCTAGTATTTTGGCGAATGACAATCCGGCTTGGTTCGCGATAATATCCGAGTGAGTCACACGAGATATGGCAGCTTCGCGAGCACCGGAAGCGAAACCATCCGTCCACCAATCCGGCCAAGCTCCACGAACGGTCTCAATACGATCCGCATATTGGCTCTCTACCGTCTTAAAGAATTCGCTGGCTACCGCCGTGCGTAATTTCGGCCATTCATATTTCTCATTCCATTTTTGTAGCATCTCACAACTTTTCGTGGATGGAGGCGCATTATCCGTAAAATAACCCGAATGCTGGGCGGCCAATATATCATACGGATAGTTTTTCGCTTCCATTTGATCCAGATACGCTAAGACCCGTTCCTCGAACTGCTCAAAATCATCGGTATGGATACCAAAGAAATTTCCTTGGTTATAATGCTCGGCACGATAGGTCAAGACCTTCTTCCCGGATGGAGATTCCCACCAGAATACGGTAGGTTTATCAAAACAGATCAACGCCCGGTGGCCATGGGTTCCCATATTCACATATTTCACGCCGGCATCCGCAAAATACTCGCTGAAGCACCAACCGATTCCATTCACGTCGTCTTGCATAGCTACCTCGGCACGCATCCCATTCTCACGGAATTGCTTGATCGGATAAAGGGAGGCGGCGAGCGTTTGCTCATCGGGTAATTCGTCAAAGTTCAAGTACATCGTAGCTAATTCGATACGACCCTCTTTTACCCGCTGCTTCAGGCGAGCGATCTGTTCCGCCGGACGGCATTTCAAATATTCGCTAACCGCCCAAGCGATCTCGCAAGTCCAACGGAATTTAGCGAAATCCGGATAATTATCCGTAGCATCACAATAATCCAACGCATAATCAATATATCGTAGATGTTCCGCTAAGATTTCCATTTGGGAACGAGTATAACCGATATCCGTATGCGTGTGCTGCACCATATTCATTTGCCAATGGCGAACCGGTTTTACCGTCACCATAGTCTCCTCTTTCTCTTTCCCACTTGTCAGCGTCAACGGTAATTGGCGAGTCGTGCTAACCTCGGGTATCTCGATTCGGAACACATTATCCCCGGACACCAGTTTCTCTTTACGGCTTTGCTCGCCTAAACGGATCGTTACTGTAGAAGGCTCTCCTTCATGTTTCACGGAGATCTCGACCTTTTGGGTCAGTCCGTTTTTCGATTTATAAACCGCCGGCAATACACGGCTCTTGACATCCGATAATCCCGGAGACGCATGGACCGACAATGTCCCAATCAACAAAGCCAATCCTGCTGATAAATAAGTTCTTTTTTTCATTTTATCGTGTTTTTATGGATATAAGTCCTATATACAACATACATATTAATAATAGCATCAAGCCGGCTACCTGCCCGAACATATCGGCTAAGCCTCCCATACAAGGCGTAATCAAGGCGCCTCCCGATACCCCCATAATCATCAAGGCCGATACCTCGTTGGATTGCTCCGGACGATGTTCCAACGCGAAAGAGAACAGGATCGAAAACACATTCGAGCAAGCCAAGCCAACCAGTACGATCATAACGCCCATGCTCCACAAGCTATCCGAGATAAGCAATCCCACGAAAGCAAGGATAACGATCAGCATGCTTCCCCTTAAGAAAGGTCGTGACGAGATCCTCGCCAACAATATAGCCCCCAGGAAAGAGCCTCCCGTACGAGCGGCGAAATAAAGGCTACTCCCTAATCCGGCCTCTTGCAACGGCATGGATAACTTTTCCATCAATAGCTTAGGGATCGTCGTATTCAGACCGACATCGATCCCGACAATACACAGAATCCCCAAGAAAAGCATCCGTATCCTAGCATCTTTACATAAAGCTAATGTAGAGGCGAACGAGGCTTCTTGCTCCTCTCCTTCCTCTTTACCCGGAATAGTCGTTATCAACCAGATGATAGATAACAAGGTAGTCACCGAATAGACAATGAATATCAACTTCCAATCTCCCCAGAAAGAAGAAGCTACACCTGCGATAATCGGCCCTAAGAAGGAAGATACCGCCTTAATAAACTGCCCTAAAGTAAGCACGCTCGTTACTTTATCCGGATTTACCACCCGCGCTACCATCGGATTCAAGGACACTTGCAAGATCGTATTTCCAATTCCCAGCAAAGCGAACGCAAACAAGATACAAGCAAAGTCATAGAAGAAAAGAGGTATCAGCATCGCCAAGGTCGTGATGGCCAAGGCAGCGACTACCGTATTCCTACGCCCGTGCCGTCCCATCCAGATACCGGTGGGGACAGAGAACAGGGCGAACCAAAGAAAGACCATCATGGGTAATAGGTTCGCCAAGGTGTCGGACAAACCAAAATCCATCTTCACATAATTCGTGGCAACTCCCACGACATCCACGAATCCCATCACAAAAAAGCCGAAAAGGATCGGGAATATAGCGGAGTTCGTACTTTTAGTTCTCATATCGATCTTTTGGTTGGCTACCCATTTCTAAAACCAAATGTCCACCTTGAACAATCTCCGAGAAAGGAATACGAGTATCCGTCAATGGTTTCCCGTTTAAGTTCATCGATTGCACGTAATCATTTTGCTTACTATTATTACGAGTCTCGATCACAAATTCCTTCCCTTTATAATAGCGGTCATTCAGCCGGATCGTAATCTTATCGAACAAAGGACTACCCAAAGCGAAAGAAGGCGCTTGATCCGTCAAGCCTTTCATATCGAATAAGCCTAAGGAAGAGATTACGTACCAAGCCCCGAGCTGGCCTTGATCCTCATCTTGTCCGTAGCCATAACCGTGGATGCCATCCGTACCATAGAACTCATTCAAGATCGCCCGCACCCATTTTTGCGTAAGCGAGGGACGACCGGCCTCGTTGAACATCCAAGGGATGTGCAAGCACGGTTGGTTTCCTTGGTTATACAAGGTTTGCAAACCGGCGAAAGCCCCTACTTCCGTGCCTCCGCTAAAGATTAATTTACGAGACACCGTGAAGATGCTATCCAGCCGATGGTTAAACACGTCTGCGCCTACTTTCGCGACCAAGCCTTTCGCGTCGTGCGGTACATAGAATGTATATTGCCAAGCGTTACCTTCTTGGAATCCACGCCATACTTGCATCGGATTGAAGTCCTCGATAAACGTACCATCCTTCTTTTTAGGACGGACAAAATTACAGGAAGGGTCATAGATACGCTCCCAGCCTTTCGATAAGTCCATCAAACGGTTATAATCGTCCGTCTTACCCAGTTGCTTCGCCCATTGGGCCACGGCCCACGCACTATAAGCATATTCCAAGGTATGGGAAGCGGAGAACATGAAAGCCTCGTCCGGCCCGTCCCCCTTATCCAAATGAGGCACATAACCATATTCCACGAAATAACGGGTATCGATCTTTCCTGCGCCCAATGGACGATTCTCCCCATCCAACTCATTCTTCAAGCAAGCCTCATAGGCCGTATTCACATCGAAATCCCGAATGCTACATTGATAAGCGCCGGCGATAATCGTACTTAATAAATTCGTACCAACCCCGGAGACATAACGGCTATTAGCGATTCCATCCGCCAGCCAGCCGGCGTCCTTGTACACCAACAAATGGCTACTTATATAATCCGAATAATATTCCGGATAGGCCAAAGCCCAAACCTGCGTCAGATTCCATTGCGCTCCCCAAGCGGCATCGGTATTGTATAAGTTATGTACCGGTTTTCCGTCTTTCAAAGGGATTTGTCTTACCGAGCCATCATTTCTCGGATAAGCGCCATTCACATCGCTAGCCAATCCACGCCCCAATAAAGCGTGATACAAACCGGTATAGAATTTCACCTTATCCTCTCGCGCTGGAGTCTCTACCCGGATACGTCCCAAATATTCTTCCCATGTTTGGCGAGAGATTTCCCTTGCCTCGTCAAACGTAAGGGTAGCGGCCTCAGTCTCCCTATTTAACCGGGCATTCTCCACGGATGTATAGGAAAGACCTACTTTAGCGGTTACCGACTCTTGATCTTGGGTACGGAATGTCAGATAAAGTCCGGCCCCCACGCCCGTCGCTTTCCGTTCATCCGGACGGATATCCGCCCCGTTGAAAGCGCCATATCCAACGGGAGCCTTATCCAGCACCGCCGAGAAATACAAAGGAACCGATGCCCCGGGCTGGTATTTCCTCACATATTCAGGCTCGGTAATCACCCAGCCCTCGATACGCCCGTCTTCCGTAAAAGTAATTTCCGCGTCCCGCACGGCTCCGCTTTCTCCTTGGCGGTTTCCTATATCGAACAAGATACGGCTATCCTCCCCGGCCGGAAACGTATAACGCTGGATAGCGACACGAGGGGTAGCGGTAAGCTCCGCCCGGATCGAGTAATCTTTTAGGAGAACGGAATAATAACCGGCGGTAGCGATCTCGTCCGCACGATCAAAACGGGAACGGTATCCTATACCTGTCGAGTCGTCTACCGCCCCGGGAATTGTTTTCAATGAACCCGTCGTAGGCATCAAGACGATTCCACCGATCTGAAACTCATGCAAGCAGGGGAAACCCTCGATCGATTGATCCCGATAATCGTAACCGGTAGCCTCCCAACCGGATTTATTCCCGATATGCCCGTTCGTAGAAGGGGCCGGCTTGGCCATACCGAAAGGCATCGCTCCCGGGGTAAAATGAAACCAACGGCAATGCGCCGTGCCGATCCGAGGCTCTACATATTGGCTAAGCTCCTCTTGCTGGACCTTCTTGCCTTGTGTCACGCAGGATGTGAAAACCCCGCACAGGAACAAGAGGAAACAGACCGGCTTCATACTATACTTTCTCATAATTTATTTAGATAGATGGTTTAACGCAAAAACATAAGCACCCATAGCGATCGAGCGGTTGGCTCCTTGCTTGCTGAAGGTCACCCCTATCCGTTTACAAGGATCGTATCCTACCTTGCGATTCGTACCCGGGACTAGCACCTCGACAGCCTCTCCCCGGGCAAAACCGGCGAAGCTCTTCTCGTCGTCCAAGTCATACACCTCCTTTTGCAAGCGCCCGAAACGAGCACCGTCCATCATTCCCGTCTGCGCGTTCATCTCTTTCAACAAGGCCGGCAGGATGTACTTGGAAGCACCGGACAAACCACCGCCTATCACGATAAGCCCATCGATCAAGGTAATAGCGGAAGCCAACGCGTCCCCAGCCATCTCACCCAACTCCTCAAACGCGGCGATAGCCGCTTCCCGGTTACCCGGACGAATACCCTCGGCGATCTCGAAGATCTCTTTCGGGGTACGCGCCCCCGCATCACCGCTCCGCTCCGCATAGACACGCATGACCGCCCGTATGCTGACGCTCTCCTCCACGATATACTCCGGGTACTTCTTGTTCCGCAGGCACCATACATATCCTCCCGCCGCGTTATCACCCCGCAAAAGCTCTCCATCGATGACAACCCCGGCACCAAAGCCTGTCCCTAGCGTGACACCTAGCAAATTCTTATATCGTTTCGTACTTCCCGCCTCCCGCAAACGGCGGTTGATCTCCGGGAGCACTCCCGTCAACGCCTCTCCGTACGCGAACAAGCTTCCGTCGTTATTGATAAATACCGGTATCCCGAATATATCTTCCAGAAACGGGCCTAACGCTACGCCACCCCGGAAAGAGGGGAAGTTGGGTAAATCGCCTATAATACCGGCTTGATAGTCTGCCGGACCGGGAAAAGCGAAACTGATAGCGACCGGAGTTTCCGGCAAGCCTGCTTGAATTGCCTTAAAACCCTCTACCAAATTGCCTAAACACTTATCTAAACAATCTGCGCATGCCGGAAGAACTACCGGATCGGCTATCTCTTTTCCACCTTGGATGGCAGAGAAGACAAAATTCGTTCCTCCCGCATCCAATGTCATTACTATTCTATTGTCATTTGTGTACATCATATATTCCTTTTCTTTACTTAAAGAGGTCCCGCCAGTGCCACAGCAGTGGCACTACTTTGCCATTAGAGGTGACACAACCTTGCCTTCGAAGTGGCACAATCGTGCCATCAGTAGTGGCAAAGCAGTGCAATGCCTATGGCAAACGGTGATTATTGCCTAAAACGTACGTAAGCCTTTATAGTACCACAATATTTACCTACAGACGATCCATACGGACGGATCGTATATTCACCCACGCAAGCCGGGATGATAAAAGTCTCCGCGTAATGAACGATGAAAGGTTCGAATGCGCCTGTCGGGCTCTCCACGATCAACTCATCTCCCTTGATCACGTTCAGCACTTGCACCCCTCCATTCGTATTGTGAGGCACGATATCCGTGAACCAATGGCGGCGGGTCTCGATGAACTCGTTCTCGTGCAAGCCGGTCCGTTCCTCTCGCCATCCGTCTCCCTCGGCGACCATCTCCACTTGGTTGATCAAGTGGTTACGGACAAACTCCGTTTGCCGCTCCCATTGGATCACTTTCAAACCGTGGCCGATATTAATAGGTCGAGGCAGTCCGTCCAATCCCAAGCGGCCCCAGTCCCAAAGCTTAAACGTAAAGATACTTGGCGTAGCGCTAATCTCAAGCACCATGGCACCGGCTCCCGAACAATGGACCGTTCCGGCGGGAATCAGATAATGATCATGGCGTTTAGCAGGCCATTTATTGACATATTTCTCCGTATCGAAAGGCTTTCCGGTCTGTTGGGACTCGTTTAGGGCAGCGATCATCTCGTCCGGATTTACACCGGTTTTCAATCCCAGATAAACGGTAGCGTCCTCCTCAGCATCCAGCAGGTAGTAGCTCTCGTCCTGCGTATAATAAATCCCGAACGTATCCCGGATATATTGGGTGACCGGATGCACTTGTAAACTTAGGTTTCCTCCTCCCATCGTATCCAAGAAGTCGAAACGGATCGGGAAATCTTGCCCGAAACGAGCCTCGACCGGCCCGCCCAGCAAGTCTCTCGTCTTATAGAATACCAAGTCATTGGAAGGGATCTCAAACAGCTCTCCGGCAACTTTCAGGTATAAACTATTTTCCTCGGGCACGCAATCAAAACACCAGCCGAAGTTATCTTGCTTTTTATCCAGATCACAGACCTCTTTCATCCATTGGCCGCCCCAAGGAGCCGGATCGAAGAAAGGTACTACCCGGAACGGAGTATGCGCCGTTTTCTCCAACCCTTCTTTCAAGGTCTCCCCGGAAATCATCTTAGGTGTTCCGACGATATGGGTATCCAACCAATAATCGACCTTGGGAAGGACTTTCTTCTTCAGATTATCGCAAACAATCCAATCAATAAAATATCCTCGCTTATAATGGTACGACGGGGCTTCCTCCCGGTTTTCCACACCTAGCCCGTTCACCTCTTTTCTACGGGAACGCATCTGAATCTCCCAACGAGCCATGTCTGCGTAGATCAATTTGTCCGGAGCGGGAACGATCTCGGCGGCGGCGTGGCCATAAACGATTGTCCAGCCTTTTCCATCACGCAAGGACTCCCGGCAGGCGTTCACCTTCTCCGCATCCAAGAAATCCGTATAAGAGAAATGAGCCCGGCGGCCAAACAACCGGTCATCCGTCAGATAAGGATAGGTCATCGCCTCTATATCTTCTGCCGATTTAAATAAATCTCGCGTATTGATAAAACGATCGGGCGCGCTTGCAGTTCACGCATCAACTCCTCGTGATGAACCCCTTGGTAGCATTCCACCACCCAAACTTGTGATCCATTTGTTTCCGCATGTATCTCCGCCAATCGCTTCCGTATCGATTCCCAGCCTTTCCACAAGGTACCGTCTACAACGGTGGCCGGCATTTTATCATAATTACTTTTTCTCATCTCTTTTGATATTTAATATTGCACGCTTGTATTTAACTCTTATTTTTCTCTGCCCAATCCCTTAATAATTCAATCGCCTTAGATAACACTCCGGCCGACCCCTTGAAATTACCAGAGCCACTGGGGACACCGCCTTTGCCATACCATTCGTAGAATCCGTCATTTTGGATCACACGCTCGATCATCGGATGAATCTCCGCATAAGCCTCCTCAACCATTCCATTAACGACAAGCTGCTGGATCATCCGACCGCCAAACCAAGTCCAATCCCCGCCATTCTGATACAGATAAGCCTTTGACATTCCTCCATGGAAAAAACCATCCGGATACACGGGATATAAGGTAAGACCAATGCTTGGCATACCCGACAGGCGAACATTCTCAAGCATCTGGGCATTTACGGTACGTATCTCGTCTTTCGATAATAAGCCGGCCTCTATAGCGATAGCCGTCCCACCATGATAATGAATGGCAAGTTCATCAAAACCTTCCGGAATCGGAGATTTCTCCGGATAAATATGAGGAATGAACTTCTGGCGCTTTACATCCCATAGATGAGCCCGCACATTTCTCTCGATTCCCTCACGCAGACTTTTCCAACGGGAGGCTTGCGGAGAATCAGGAGCCATTTCCAACAAATAATCCAAAGCGATTATGAACATAGCGTTATCATATACATCGATAGCCAGATCCGACAAATCATTCATATCACATCCGAAATCGTCATTCGGCTGTACATCGCCCCAATCAGCGGTCATTGCTCCATAAAGCAATCCATATTTCTCATTATATCGTTCCCGCATCAGATAATCTACCATCGCGTTCATTCGCTCGAGAACGGTCTTCCCGGCAACTTTCTCATTCAATATCTCCCGATCACCCGTCTTACGAATGTATTTACCTACGATCTGAATCAAGGAAGACTCTTGGTCCGTCTCTACCGTATTCTTAAAAGCGACATGTTTCGGAGCGGCATTCGAATAATAAGGCGTATCATCATACCATGTAAAATCTTCTTTCAGCACATAACCATCGATCATCTCATCATTCGGCTGTTGAAGAGCGAAAAACAATAAAATAGCTTCCCGCAGTTCGTGTGGATCACTCTCCTCGCAAGCGATCTCTATAAACGTATTCATATCACGAGCCCATATCTGGGAATAACCGCTCCCTGCGTTAAAGCCACTACGAATGGTCGCACGAGCCATACTATCCACCTTATGTAAAGCCGTGTCGGACAATATTTGATCGGCCAATCGCTGTTTCTCGGTCAATCCCGTACAGGATAAAAAAGATACAAATACAAAAGAAGTTACAACTAGAATTTTATTCATGGCATTAAATTATGATTTATGGCGGCAAAATTATTTCAATAATTCAGAAAGGAATACTACATTTGTTCCGATTTACTTGTACAATCTTATGATTTATAGATTATGGTCAAGATAAAAGAAGGATTTAAGGGGGAACGGCTCGTCTCTTTGCCCGAGGAACTATTGACAAGCTATCAAAGGGAACCGCTCATCAATAATTTATATGTACGTAAGATAGGTTTCTTCCCACG
>OMFP01000941.1_pt1 | contig 11076 bp, 10 predicted proteins | sample 1674221 | NCBI WGS metagenome assembly OMFP01 (sample SAMEA103958152, study PRJEB25191) | human gut metagenome | biome: human-associated habitat [ENVO:00009003]; feature: intestine environment [ENVO:2100002]; material: feces | place: Germany | collected 2013/2015
TGCCGATCTTCTGCGATCCGAGCCATATCGGAGGTAAACGCGAATTAGTCGCTCCCCTCTGCCAGCAGGCTATGGATTTGAGCTTCGACGGCTTGATCATCGAATCGCACTGTAACCCCGATTGCGCCTGGAGCGATGCTTCACAGCAGATCACCCCGGATGTATTGGATTACGTTCTGAATTTACTGGTTATCCGCGACTCCAACCAGACAACGGAAAACCTGGCCGAACTCCGCCGCCAGATCGACGGTATCGACGAACAATTATTGGAGTTGTTGGCTAAACGTATGCGCATCTCCCGCGAGATCGGTGTGTATAAGAAAGAACACAATATGCCGATCCTGCAATCACCACGCTACAGCGAGATCCTGGAAAAGCGTTCTAACATGGGTGAACAGATGGATTTGAGTACGGAATTTGTAAAAGAAATCCTGAAAGAAATCCATGAAGAATCCGTCCGCCAGCAGATGATCATCATGAATGAACAATAATAATTTGCCAATACTAATGTGCCATTGGCAAATTAGCTCATTGGCGCATTAGTACATTAAACAATTATTGATAATGAAAATACTGATATTGGGTGCAGGGAAGATGGGATCTTTCTTCACCGATTTGCTTAGTTTTGAACATGAAGTGGCCGTACTTGAAAACGATCCGAAGCGGATGCGTTTCATTTATAACGCCCTTCGCCTGCAAAAGCCGGAAGAAGTAGCCGAGTTCAAGCCAGAATTAGTCATCAACTGCGTGACGTTAAGCTATACGATCGAAGCGTTCAAAAGTGTCATGCCTTACCTGCAACCCTACTGCATCATCTCGGATATCGCATCAGTCAAGACGCACCTGAAAGAATTTTACGAGACATGTGGCTTCCCGTATGTTTCTACCCACCCGATGTTTGGTCCGACATTCGCCAACCTGGGACAACTGGAAAAAGAAAATCCGTTTCCGGATCCTATAGGATTGACTCCGAGACAGCGATCCGCTCTGCTGCGGCGCCACGCGCTTCATCAGAAATACGACAAGGCAGTTGCCCTTTATGCGGAGACAAACATGCCACTGAAAACGATAGCTATGGAATGTCACGTCTCAGCGGGAGGACTCGGCAGTTACTTGCGCCGCTACTGGCGCGAATTGGTATTACACCGCCATCGCATTCCTTTGGAAGGAGAAAATCCCTATGCCGTCAAGATCATGTCCGAAGGAAAGCCCAATGTGGTGTCGCATGCCAGATATAAAAAGGCTATAGATGCATGCTTGTCTCTGGAGGATATCGAATTGAATGTGTCGCAGATAGCCCGCAAACATGGAGTGGAGGGAACGGGACTAGCCAACTTCATGCGCATCCATGAACCGGAAGTCATTCCTTGGCGCGAGAAAGTACGCCACTGGTTGGGCATAAATGACAACACCCATCGTGGGGCGACCCCGGCTTGCACCAAACAATACGCCGAAGCAGTGGAGCTTTATAAAAAGACAGACATGACGATCCCTGAAATAGCCGGGGCATGCCATGTCTCACCAAGCGGTTTCAAACAGCATCTGAGGTTCTATCACAAAAATATACTGGAACAAAAGAGAAAGAAACGTTCGGAAGCACAGGCCAGACCAGAGAAGAAGAGAGGCGAACTATCCGGCAACGGAAGGACCTACAAACCCTCTCTCCGTACAGAAGATAAATATGCGAAAGCCTTGTCTCTTTATAAGGACACGGCTCTCACGCTAAAAGAAATCGCAGAAAGAACACACGTCACAGCGGAAGGACTTCGTTCTTATCTGCACAAATGGCATATCGACTTAGTGAGGGAACGGGCAGGACTTTCCAGCAAGGCAGAAGGGGGTCTTGATTTGCGGAAATCGAAAAAGCGGATGAAAACCGTAGCCGCCAAATACGAGAAAGCCATCGGGAGCCTGAGAAAACACCCCCGCCCGATAGCCCACGCCGCCAAAGAGTTCGGGCTCCATCCCGAGACATTCAGAGAGTACCTGCACAAACATGAACCGGAGTTGGCAAACCGACAGGGTATGGTACAGACCTCTGAGGGGAAACGGATGTCCAGACAAAGCAAAGAAAAATATGCTGAAGCGATCCGCCTGTATGGGACGACCACCGAAACACTGAAAGACATTGCCACCCGGCTGGGATTGACATACAACAGTATAGGGGGATATATCCGCCGAAACCATCCAGAGGTGATCAATGCACACTCTACATTATTAATAGAGAAAGATGAAAAATCAGTCATCACATCAAAATAGACAGCCAATCAAACATGGCACAACGCCTCCCCGTATTTTCATCGCCATCCAATACCTGGAGATAGGCGGGGCAGAACGCTCGCTGATCGGCTTGCTCAATGCCCTAGACTATTCGCGTTGCCAAGTGGATCTGTTTGTCTACCGGCATAGCGGGGAATTTATGAACCTCATACCCAAGGAAGTGAATCTTCTGCCCGAAGTAAAAAAGTACACCACCCTCACCCGCCCTATCCGGAAAATTATCCGCGAAGGGTATTGGGACATTGCTGCCGGGCGCATCGCAGCACACCTTTTGGACTGGTGTTACAGGAAACGGAGGAAGGCAAAAGAAAGTCAGGCCATATTTCAATATGTAGCAGACTGTACTACTCCATTCCTGCCCTCCATCAACGAAGGCCGGACGTATGACCTGGCCATCAGTTTCCTTACACCGCACAACATTGTGCGCGACAAAGTAAAGGCACAGCAAAAATGGGCATGGATTCATACCGACTATTCCTTTATTGACATCAATACCCGCCGGGAATTGCCGGTATGGGGAGCTTTCGGCCGCATCATCTCCATTTCTGAATCGGTTTCCAAAGGTTTTCTTTCAAAATTCCCTTCATTAGAATGCAAGTTGATACTGATGGAAAATATCCTGTCCGAAACTTTTATACGTGAACAGGCGGAACTGCCCTTCGACACTTCTTTCCTACAAGCATTCGAAGGACGAGAAGGACAAACAAAACATCCTGTTCTGCTCTGTACCGTAGGACGGTTCTCTTATCCTAAAGCCATCGACCGGGCAGTGTACATCTGCCGTCAATTGGTGCAACAGGGCATTGACGTTTGTTGGTATGTCGTAGGGTATGGCGGAGATAAACCGTTGATACGGAAAGCGATTGCGGAAACGGGGATGGAAAAACATTTCGTTTTGGCTGGCAAGCAAATGAATCCCTACCCTTACATCAAGGCATGTGACATTTATGTACAGCCTTCGCGTTACGAAGGCAAAGCAGTAACGGTGCGTGAAGCGCAGATATTGGGAAAACCGGTGGTCATTACCCGTTTTCCTACCTCCTCAAGCCAACTGGAAGAAGGGGTGGACGGCATTATCATCCCAAACAATGTGGAAGGAGCGGCTGAAGGATTGGCACAGTTCATTGCCGACAAACGACAACAAGAAGCCATCAAGGCACAACTACGAATCCGCCATTATGGGAACGAAAAAGAAGTCGGTAAAATTTATTCAGCAATAGAAGGATAAAAAGAGGAAACACATGATCCCGAGAACAATACACTATTGTTGGTTTGGAGATAAGGAAAAGCCTGCTGAAGTACTCCGCATGATAGCGAACTGGCAGAAACATTGTCCCGGTTACGAAATAAAGGAGTGGAACGAAAATAACTTCGACATCCGTCTGAACCGCTATTGCGAAGAGGCATACGCTACCAAGAAATGGGCTTTTGTGAGCGATGTGGCACGTTTGTGGGCATTGGTACACGAAGGAGGTGTCTATATGGACACGGATGTAGAATTGGTACGTCCCTTGGATAGGTTACTGACGAATAAGGCCTTTTTAGGATTCGAAGGAACTCAATGGGTAGGAACGAACCTGATAGGAGCAGAACCCTCCCACTCTTTCTTCATTGAATTATTAAAGTCATACGATCATCGCTGTTTCATCACCCCGGATGGGAAACCGGACCAGACCACCAACGTAGAAGAGCTGACCCGCAAACTGGAAAAGGTTTACGGATTCAGAAAGGACGGCAGTTTTCAGCAGCTCGGAGACATCACTCTCTATCCTACGGATTATTTCTGTCCGTATGATTACATCGACGGGCAGTTACACCGCACCGAAAATACATATTCCATCCATTGGTATAGCCAGACATGGATCAAACGAAGCCGATGGATAAACAAGCTCAGCCAATGGATGCATCGGCTGACAGGAAATCGAATGAAATAAATGTCACAATGGAAGAACCTATCAGAATATTGATGCTTTTCACCATCATGAACCGGGGAGGTGCCGAAACGATGGTCATGAACTACTACCGTCACATAGACCGCAACCGGGTTCAGTTTGATTTCATGGTACACCGGCAGGAACGGGGCGCATACGATGATGAAATAGAGGCAATGGGTGGCAAGATCTACCGTATGATCCCCCTCCATCCGTTCACCTTCAATACATACAGAAAACAAATTTCCGACTTTTTCGACCAACATCCGGAGTATCGGATTATCCATGGGCATTGTTCGGAATCGGGATATTTCGTTTACCGGGAAGCAGCAGGGCGAAGAGTACCCGTAATTATTGCGCACGCACACAACGCACACGCTTTATTTGATACTAAATGGCTTTTCCGCACCTATTTCAAGCATGCCATGCGCCCTTACCTGACCCAAGGGTTTACCTGTGGGAAAGAAGCCGCCCGATGGTTGTTTGGAAACGAGTTGGGGAAAAAAGCGATTTTGCAACGCAATGCCATCGACACGTTCCTATACAGGTTTGATGAAGCGGTGCGGCTGGAGGTTCGTCAAGAACTTCACTTGTCCAAAGATGTTACGGTCGTGGGACACGTCGGACGTTTCAACCGACAGAAGAACCATGAGTTCCTCTTGGAGGTGTTTCATAAATATGTGCAGGAGTTTAATCCCACAGCACACCTGCTGCTGGTTGGTACGGGAGAATTGCAAAAAGCCATTCAAAAAAAGGTACAACAGTTCCGTTTGACAGACCAAGTACATTTGTTGGGGGGACGTCCGGATGTAAACCGCCTGTTGCAAGCGATGGATCTGTTTTTGTTCCCCTCTTTTATGGAAGGCCTTTCCGTTTCTATGGTTGAGGCGCAATGTGCCGGCCTGCCCTGCGTTGTGTCCGATCGCATTCCCCACGAAGCGGCTTTGACCGACCAAGTCTCCTTCCTCTCATTGGAAACAGCTCCTCGACAATGGGCATGCGAAATAGAGAGAGTGCGCTGTATGGCAAGCCGACGCACTGGTTATTACCAACAAATAGCCGATGCCGGTTACGACATTGTGAAAAACGCCGAATGGCTTCAGAATTATTATTTAGGACAATGGAACAAAACAAGATAGAAACAGATAAGAAGACGCTGACCATCTTCACGCCGACATATAACCGTGCCTATACTCTGCATTTAGGTTACGAAGCCCTGTCACGGCAGACCTGCAAAGATTTCATCTGGCTGATTGTGGATGACGGTTCGACCGACGATACCCTTGAATGGGTGGAAAAATGGATAGCAGAGAGGAAAATAGACATCCGCTACCATTATCAGGAGAACCAAGGAATGCATGCTGCACACAATACGGCTTATCGGTTGATCGACACAGAGTTGAACACTTGCGTCGACTCGGATGATTATATGCCCGATGATGCAGTGGAGAAGATTATCACATTCTGGAACGCACACGGTTCAAAAGAAGTAGCAGGAATCATCGGACTGGATGCTGATTTCCAAGGAAATTTAATCGGTACGCCTTTTCCTTATGAATGCAGGCGGACTACTTTAGGCGGATTCTATGCACAAGGCGGGCGGGGAGACAAAAAACTGGTGTATCGCACGGATGTCATCAAACAATATCCCGAATATCCCATTTTTGAAGGAGAGAAATATGTATCACTCGGTTATAAATACCAATTGATAGATCAGGATTACCCTTTACTGGCCTTGAACGAAGTGTTGGTAAACGTAGAATACCGCCCCGACGGTTCAAGCTTGAACATGTACCGCCAATACATACGTAACCCGCGAGGCTTTGCTTTTATCCGCAAAAGTTCCATGCAACTGGCTCCTACCTCACAACGACGTTTCATCGAAGCGATGCACTATGTGGCAGACAGTTTGTTGGCACGAAATCCCCATTTTCTATCGGAGTCACCACGCAAATGGCTGACCCTATCCGCTTTGCTTCCGGGAATAACCTGGTATGGATATATACGGTATAAAGCACGAAAATTATCATGATCAATATCATTGTACCGGTTTATAATACAGCCACTTACCTGCCCCAATGCCTGGATTCGTTAGTGAACCAGACTTATCGGGACATTGAGATTATTTGTGTAAATGACGGATCGACGGATAATTCACCGGATATTCTGAAAGCATACGCGGAAAGGGACAGCCGGATCCTTGTTATCCATCAGGAGAACCTAGGACTATCAGACGCTCGTAACAAAGGTCTGGAGAGTGCCCGTGGAGAATGGGTGATGTTTGTGGACAGCGATGACTGGATAGGAACAGACTGCTGCAAAACACTTCTTTCACACACCGACAAACAAACGGATGTCTGTCTTTTCTCTTACATTCGTGAATTTGCCAACCAGTCCTTTCCTCAATATCTGTTCAGCGACAAAAAGATGGTTTATCAAGGATCTTCAATCCACTGGCTCTATGCGCGACTTATAGCTCCTAACGATCAAGAATTGCGTTTGCCCGGAAAGATAGACAGTTTGTCTACAGCTTGGGGAAAACTATATAAGACATCACTCATCAAAGAACATGGCCTTCGGTTTGTTCCTGTCAGACAAATCGGTACAGAGGACTTACTCTTCAATGTGTATTATTTCACTTGGGTAAAAAAAGCCATCTATCTGCCTGACTTGTTCTACCATTATCGAAAAAACAACATCACCTCGCTAACCAAACTGTATAAACCCCATCTGACTGAACAGTGGAACCTGTTATTCCGGTTAATAGAAGAATGGATAACTCCCTTACACCGGGAAGACCTTGAAAAGGCTTTGACATATCGCCGGGCATTAAGCCTGATAGGACAAGGATTGAACATCACCTTTTCACCGGTCAGCTTCATGAAACAACACGGTGCATTGTCCGCAATTTTGAGTTCACATGAATATAGGACAAGTATCCGGCAGTTACCGATGAACTATTTTCCGATACACTGGAGGCTATTTTTTGAAATGGCACGATTCCGGTCTACCACAGGAGTCTTGTGCCTATTGAAACTTATAAAATTTATTATAGAACGATGAAAATAGCATATTTGCTATGCAGGAGGGATTCAAAGAGTCACAATAGCCAAAGCAAATAAATTAGCTCTAAAGAATGAGGTTTGGATTATTGTGACCGACAATAAAGACAAACCAGTATTCCCCCTTTCCACTAAGGTACATTTGGTAAATTGTGACATAAATTATTTTGAAGATGACTGGAAATCCCGTTTTTATATATTGAAAGGTATTATCTATAAAAGGAAACAACATAAAAAACGGTTGAAAGAGATACTGAACCAAATACAGCCGGATATTGTCATATCTACCGGAACAAGTGAGAAAAACTTTTTACCTTACCTGTCGGTCAGCTCCCATCCGGTTTTTATCAGAGAGATACATAGCAATAAAAATTACAGGTCATTACATGCCCAAAGTGTATTCGACAAACTCCTTGCCATTTTGGGAGACTTCATTGATTATCGCATACACCTTAAAAAATATGACCGGACGGTGGTACTTACAAAAGAAGATAAAGTTGTCCATTGGGGAAAAAATACAGAAGTGGATGTGTGTGTCATTCCTAATCCTATTATTTCATTTGGTTCGAAAAAAGCTTCATTAATAAATAAAAAAGTAATTGCTGTAGGAAGATTGGCATTTCCTAAAAATTTCAGCTCGTTAATTTCCGCATGGAAGTATGTAATAGAAAGGCATGCTGACTGGACTTTAGAAATATGGGGTGAAGGAGAATTAAGAACTGAATTGGAAGAACAAATAAGAAACAATCAATTGACAAACAATATTTTCTTAAAAGGATATACTTATGATATATTTTCCCCATTATATGAAGCGTCAATTTTCACATTAACTTCGCTTTTTGAAGGTCTCCCATTGGTTATCATCGAAGCCATGTCTTGTGGAGTTCCTGTCGTCTCATACGCTTGCCCCTGCGGACCGCAGGACATCATAGCCGACGGGCATGATGGATTTCTCGTACCCGTTAATAACGAGAAGGTATTGGCTGACAGAATCTGCCGGTTGATAGAGGATAAAGAACTTCGTAAGGAAATGGGAAAAGCCGCCCGTTTGAAAGCAGAACAGTATGATATAAAAAATATCATCCCTATGTGGATGGAATTATTTAATCAGCTTATCAACGAAAAAAGAAAATGAAAAAAGATATAGAAACGGATTTAATAAGCGTCATCGTTCCTATTTTTAATGTAGAAGCCTATCTCCGCCCATGCATCGAAAGCATATTGGCATCAACTTATACAACCTTGCAAATCATATTAGTGAATGACGGTTCCACCGACCATTCCGGAGAAATTTGCGATGAATATACCCGGAAAGACACCCGCATTGAAGTGATTCATCAGAAAAACGCAGGATTGTCTCCGGCTAGAAATAGCGGGATGAAAGCTGCCAAAGGAAAATACATCTCTTTCATTGACGGTGATGATTATATCCATCCGCAAATGTATGAAGTGCTGTTGGAAGCATTACAGGAAGGTAATTATAGCTTTTCCATGATTTTAGGAAAACAGGTATATGACAATGACAAATCTTATTCAATTCCTTCCGCTTACACAAAAAGCATTCTTACACAAGAAATAATGATAAAAAGTTTATTCAACCATATCCACCCACAGCAAGGAATAAAAGAAGTTCAAGCGCAAGTAGTATGGAACAAACTTTATAAACGGGAGTTGTTGGATAATGAGTTTTTCCAAGAGACCGGTACAGAAGATACTGAGTTCAACTGCCGGATCTATCAAAAATCTTGTCAAGCTGTCATAATAGATATCCCCATGTACTACTGGGTACAACGACCTACGAGTATCACACATCAAAAGGTAAATCCCCGTTACATAGACCGTGCCGATTCCTACTATCTCTGCTTGCAAAACATTCCAAAAGAAAATACAGTTTACCGGGGATGTTGTTTGGAAAAGCTTTTCAAGATGATAATCAACGTGAGGTATCATGCGTCAAACACGCCTTACCGGCATCTGGCACACCTTACAGCGAAAAGACTAAAAAAGCAAACAGCCAACGAGTTCCTGAAAAACAGACATATCCCCTTTCATATAAAACTTTCACTCCTCAGTTTCTATTACATTCCGCCCCTGTACAGCGGATTCATGAAACTGTGCGAGACAAAAGCACGAAAAAAATAACATAACGAAAAAACATCCATAAATATGATAGACTTTATCCCCGTAAGTGAATATGCCCATTATTTCGATGTCACCGTATTGTGCATGGTACTGACAGCCGTATGGCAGTGCCACACAGGAAGCGTATTGAAAAAAGAGACCGTGTCGCTCAACGCCATGTGGGGCGTATTATTTACACTAATCCTGATCTTGTATATGGGGCTACGTCCTGTCAGCGTTTATTTCGGAGACACGGTAAACTACGCCAAAGGATTTTATACTGCAGCCAACTCACGCGATCCCTTTTCCTGGCAATGGGAAGGCGAATGGTTGTTTTACAACCTTATGCAATGGTTTGCCAGATACAGCGACATCCATACTTTTTTCCTGCTATGTGCCACTGTTTATATCGGTTCATTGTGGCTGGCTATGCAACGTATCTTCAAAGGGTATTACTATATTCCTTTCTTAGTCATACTCAGCATGTTTACTTTCTGGAGTTACGGAGTAAACGGTATCCGGAATGGCATGGGAGCCTCCTTGTTCATCTTGGCAATGACGTATGTCAACCGTCCACCCGTAATGATCGGGTTATGCGTGTTGGCAGCCGGAATCCACAAATCCATCTATCTGATGGTTGGAGCAGGCACACTGACCTGGTTCATCAAGAATAGCTATTGGTATCTGGCAGGATGGATGGCATGTGTAGGCGTATCGTATGCCATAGGCGGACGTATCCAGGCATATTTGGCGGCAACAAATCTGATGGGGGGAGACGACCGCTTTTCCGGCTATCTGACAGGTGACAACATGGTGGGCGAGATCGTTCAGATGAGTATGACTTTCCGCTGGGACTTTCTGTTATATAGTGCCATGGGGGTAGCGGTGGGGTACTATTTCATCTTCCGCCGCAACTTCAAGGACGAGTATTACCATTGGATATATAATACGTTCCTTGTCACCAATGCTTTCTGGGTGCTGGTGATCCGTGCCGCCTATTCCAACCGTTTCGCCCAGATTTCGTGGTTCATCATGCCGGTGGTATTGATTTATCCGTTCATGAAGGAACGTTTTTGGGTCAATCATGAAAAAATGTTGGGCTATGCGTTGTTAACGTTCTATGCGTTTACGTTTTATTTTAATATTTGGAAATAAATTAATACATTCATATAACCATGATTTCAATTATCATCCCAATTTGCAACACCGAACAATACATAGCACAATATATTCGGATGACTGGCTGGCGAATAAAAAAAAATACTTACAACAATATACGAAACGGCAGAAAAAACTGGAGTAGACTATGTGGAAATGGGAATGCAACGAGTCATGGATCGCTATGGGGTGGTAAAAAAACGGGACTCAGTCCTGTTAACGGACTAATACAACAACCAAAACTATTTAACAAATACTATATTTCTTTTTTTGGAATCAACATTTTTTATCCGTTAATATGTGGGGAAAACTCTATCGAAAATCTTCATTAAATGCAGCCAATATACAGCCAACAGGTATCACTACAGGGGAAGACCTTGCCTTTAATCTCCAATTATTTCCATATTTATCTAAAATTTACATACTCAAAGAATGTGGATATAACTATCGATTCGGTGGTATGACAACTCGATATAACACCTGTTTGTTGCCTGATTTGAAAAAACTTTATTACATAAAAAAGG
>OMFP01000949.1_pt1 | contig 11014 bp, 9 predicted proteins | sample 1674221 | NCBI WGS metagenome assembly OMFP01 (sample SAMEA103958152, study PRJEB25191) | human gut metagenome | biome: human-associated habitat [ENVO:00009003]; feature: intestine environment [ENVO:2100002]; material: feces | place: Germany | collected 2013/2015
GGGCGGAAAATAGGAAGATCGCGACGGTGTTAAAGGAGTTTACGAGCGACACGCCGGAAACCGCCGCATCGCCGACGAAGCTGACGACAAATGTATCCGCCATGCCGACGAGCAAAAGTAAAAATTGCTCGATAAACAGCGGAATAATCATCGCCCGTAGGTCTTTGTTTGTAAACATCCTGTCGTTCATTAAAAGCCGTCAATCCTCCGGTTAGTTTATATATAGATATTTCTACCGAAGTAAAACTAAAAAGTAAAATCGGCACATGGATGTATCTGATAACATCCATGTGATTTGATAATTTGTTGCTTGTTTGTTAGTTATATGTTAGTTGTGTTTGATTACATAACCGAAAACAGTTCGTTTTCAACTGCCTTAAAATAGCCACAGCTCTTGAAAACATTGGGTAGTGAAAAATGAATAGTGAAGATGTAATAAGTAAAACTCCCGCACAAAAGTGCGGGAGTTTCTGGCTGGGATGGCTGGATTCGGACCAGCGAATGACGGAGTCAAAGTCCGTTGCCTTACCCCTTGGCTACACCCCAAAATATCGGTAATATATAAAAAACGCAAAACATTTCTGCTTTGCGTTGGTTTGCTGGGGTGGATAATCGGATTCGAACCGATGACCTCCAGGGCCACAACCTGGCACTCTAACCAACTGAGCTATACCCACCATTTAGTTTGCTGCGGGCACATCAAGAGATATGCCCGCAGGCTTGGCGCGCTTGAAGGGACTCGAACCCCTGACCCACTGCTTAGAAGGCAGTTGCTCTATCCACCTGAGCTACAAGCGCATATTGGAGCGGGTGATGGGAATCGAACCCACGTAACCAGCTTGGAAGGCTGGAATTCTACCATTGAACTACACCCGCAGTTAATTGCCGTTCTGTGACGACGGCAATTATTTTAACAAATAACTTTCGATATGTCAAGTGTTATGGCAAGATTTATTTAAAAAATCATTCACATTTTGTCGGCTCGTATCCGGCGTCCTTGACAGCGTTCATTATAACGGCGTTATCGACATCATTTTTGAGCGTAAGCACCGCTTTTTTGTCCTCAAGGCTGACTTCAACGCTCTCAACTCCGTCGAGCGCTTCGAGTGCCTTCTGAACATGAGCTGTGCAGTGGTTGCACATCATACCTTCGATATAAACTGTCTTTTTCATAGCTGTTTCCTCCGTATTTTTTATATTCTCTTCTGCCGGCATGAGCTCAGGGAGCTTGACCGGCGGTTTTGACTTGCCTTTGAACGGGCGATCGGGCTTGAAGAAATTGAGTCTGAGCGCATTGGTGACAACGCAGAAGCTCGAAAGACTCATTGCCGCCGCACCGAACATGGGATTGAGCGCGATATTGAACACGGGTATCAGCGCGCCTGCGGCTATCGGAATACCGATGCAGTTATAGAAGAACGCCCAGAACAAATTCTCATGAATATTCCTGAGAACCTGGCGCGAAAGGCGTATCGACGCCGCAACATCGCGGACACTCGACTTCATCAACACAACATCAGCCGCATCGAGCGCAACATCGGCTCCAGCGCCTATTGCAATACCCGTATCCGCCTGAGTGAGCGCAGGAGCATCGTTTATGCCGTCGCCGACCATGGCGACCGTGCCGTACTTCTGGAGCTTTTTGACTACATCCGCCTTGTCACCCGGGAGCACATCTGACACGACATTTTCTACGCCTATCTGCTTTGCCACAGCGAGTGCCGTACGCCTGTTATCACCCGTGAGCATAACGGTTCTGACACCCATGCTCTGGAGTTCGGATATTGCCTGTTTGCTGTCGTCTTTTACTACATCGGCGACCGCGATTATACCGGCAAGCTTGCCGTCAATGGCGAAATACAACGGCGTTTTACCCTCACCTGCGAGTCTCTCGCCGGCGGCTTCCATTGCAGAATCTAGAATTCCTTTTGATTTGAGCAGAGATGCATTGCCGCCTATCGCGGATTTTCCGTTTATCTCCGCGCTGACTCCGTGACCGGGCAGAGCGGAGAAGCCCTGCGCCTCATCAGCGATTATATTGCTCTCCCCTGCCTTGCGCGTTATCGCCGCGGCGAGCGGATGTTCGCTCTTGCTTTCGAGCGAAGCCGCGAGTTTCAGCAACGAATCATTATTAAATCCGTCGGCAGGCACGATATCGGTGACCTGCGGCTTGCCCTGAGTCAGCGTTCCGGTCTTGTCGAGGACGACTATCTGAGTTTTTCCGGTCTGTTCAAGCGCGGTCGCAGTCTTGAACAGCACTCCGTGCTTTGCGCCCATACCGCTGCCGACCATTATCGCGACCGGAGTTGCAAGTCCGAGAGCGCACGGGCAGCTGATGACAAGAACGCTTATTGCGCGGGCAAGCGCAAAGCTGAACGGGCGGCCGGAAATAAGCCACGCCACGCCCGCAACAAGAGCTATCGCCATAACAGTCGGGACGAATACACTGGACACTTTATCGGCGATTTTCGCTATTGGGGCTTTTGTTGCCGAGGCATTTTCGACCATATCTATTATCTGGCTGAGCGTTGTATCCTCGCCGACACGCGTCGCTTCGCAAGTAAGAAATCCGTTCTGATTGAGCGTAGCCGCGCTGACGAGACTGCCCGGCGCTTTGTCAACAGGGATGCTCTCGCCGGTAAGCGCCGATTCATCAACCGCGCTCTCGCCGCTTATAACTCTGCCGTCAACAGGGATGCTCTCGCCTGGTCTGACAACGAAAGTATCGCCTTTTACGACTTCCTCCGCGGGTATAACCTGCTCCTTGCCGTCTCTTATCACACAGGCGGTTTTCGGCGCGAGATCCATGAGGCTCTTTATCGCATCTGTTGTGCGCCCTTTGCTGACGGCTTCAAGATATTTGCCGACGGTTATAAGCGTCAGTATCATTGCCGCCGACTCAAAATAGAGTCCGTGAAGATGGTGCATCGCCATCTGAACATTGCCGTTCACCGCCGCGTTGCACATTTCAAAGAGCACCGCTGTACTGTATATATAAGCCGCCGCGCTTCCGAGCGACACTAGCGTGTCCATGTTCGGCGCACCGTGAAAAAGACTCTTGGTTCCGCTGATGAAAAATCGCTGATTTATAACCATAACAGCTGTCGTCAGCAGGAGCTGATAAAGTCCTATTGCAAGCGGATCCGAAGCAAATATCTGCGGCACGGGCCAGCCCCACATCAGATGTCCCATCGAGACATACATCAGCGGGAGGAGCAGCACGACCGATGCTATGAGCCTATGGAGTATTTTTTTCGGCTCGTTGCTTTCAAGCAATGTTTTTTTGTTTTCTTTTTTGCCGCCCTGATTCTGCGGCGATGCGCCATAACCCGCCGCAGATACGGCTGAGCATATTTTCTCGGCAGTGGCGGGTAAAGAGAAATCGACGGTCATTGAATTTGTCAGCAGGCTGACCGCCACCTCTTTCACACCCTCAACTCCGCGCACCGCGCGTTCAACATGGGCGCTGCACGCGGCACAGGTCATGCCGGTAACATCAAATTTTTCCATCTGTCTCACTCCGATTATTTGAGCTTTTTAATGAGTTCCACAGCCTCCGCTATGACCTCATCGTCGCCGTTTTTTATACCCTCGGTGACACAGGTTTCCATATGCTCTTCAAGTATAATATAGCCGACATTTCTCAGTGCATTCTGAGCGGCGGCAAGCTGAATGAGGATATCGCCGCAGTAGCGGTTATCGTCGAGCATATTTTTTATCCCGCCGAGCTGACCGATTATCCGGCTGAGCCTGTTTTGAAGAGCTTTTACTGTATCGTCGCTCCGCGGCGTCGACTTATGCCGACAGCATTCGCAGCATTTATTTTCATTTTCCATTCTGTCATCTCCCGTTTCTGTCTTTAGCTTGATTATATACCCCCACGGGGTATTTGTCAACACCGCTTTTATATTATTTTATCCAAACCGCGCCAAAGCAAATAAAAAAAGAGCCGCCCATTTCTGAGCAGCTCCCAAAAAATTTGATTTTTTAAGCGATTATATATTCTCGAAGCCGCTGAAGCCCTTGAATATACGCTCGTCGTACTCGTTGTTCTCGTCCTTATCGTGGAGGGGATACCAAACCTGAGCAAAGAACGGATTGACCTTTGCTTCAGCGTCATATGCCCAGTGGAACTTCTTGCCTTCGCTGTCGGAGGGAAGCTCCTTCGGGCACCAATGGCCGCCCTTGAGAACAAGGTTCGGGGTCATCTCAAACTCATGGCCGTGAGCGCACTTCCACTTGAGAGGAGTGAACAGGTCGCCCTTGGTCATCTCGGTCGAGAGGCACTCGCCGCCGCGGAAAGCAGCAGCCTTCTTCATATCCTCGAGGTCAAGCTCGCTCTCGGGCTTGCTCTCATCATAACCGTGGTCAAGAAGGGTAACTTCCTCGGTGGGACGCTCGATCTTGAAGGTATCCCAGTTGCCGATAGCTTCCCAATTCTTCTTGGAGCCGTAGTAAGCGGTGATTCTGTCTTCAACGTTGTTGGAGATCCACCACATGGTGCCGTAAATCTCGGTGTTTGCAAGCTTCTTCATGAAGGTCTTCTTGAGAATACCTGCGAAGGGCTTTGCAAGGAAAGCGAGTTTATAGTAAGGTGCAACCTGAGTCATCATCTGCTTGAAGTATGCCTTCACGGGGATGTTGGCTCTGAAGTGCAGGTACTCCTCGAGCTTATCCGAGTCAGCATACCACTGACCGTGGAAGTTACGGAGGATGAACCAGTTGGCATCAAAGAGCTTCTTGGTGGAGCCGATGCCGAGAGTGCCGAGGAGCAGTTCCTCGAACTCGAAGTTGGTGAGTCTGTATTCCTTACCGCTACCGATGTTGTAGAACTTTCTCCAGAAGTCCTCGGGAACGTCGGGCTCGCAGATGTTTGCAAGAAGGCGGCCGGAATCCTCAACAGTTGCCCACTCAAGCACGCCGTTTATCGGAACATGGAACATGATGGGGTCGATGTTCTTGAGGATGTCGGGATAAAGGATACCGGACTGACGAAGAGATACCCAATGCTTAAGACCGGACTCGGCGAAAATGCTCTCGGCGATGGTCTTGCTTATCGCATAGTGATCGTAGATGCTGATTTTAATCGGGTCACCGGTTCTTGCCCAATGGATAGGAGCGTTTCTGTCGCCCGTCTGAGCAACGGTGCCGATGTAAACGACCTTGATGTCGTCCTTGTTGGGCTGAGCCTTAACGGCGTCAACTATGTTCTTAGCAGCGGTGGTGTTTGTCTGAATGGTCTTTGTCGGATAATAGTCAGCCGAAGGCGAGACCATTCCGCCGACATGAAGAACATAATCAGAACCCTCAACGCACTTGAGGACATCGTCATATTTCTTCAGGTCGCCCCAGACGATTTTAACGCTGGGATCATTAAGGTAATTTGCGAATTTCTTTCTGTTTTTCTCACTGTCGCGAAGAAGCAGGACTATGTTAAGCTTATCTTTTTTCTTGTAAAGCTCTTTGAAGCCTGCCCAGCCCATATGGCCGGAAGCGCCTGTGAGAAACACTGTCTTTTTTTCTGCCATGAGTGTTTTCCCTCCATTTGCATTATTACAGGATGTATAATAGCACATTAAAATGCGTTTTATTTTATATTTTAGCATTATATGTCAAAAATTACACTCAAGTGCAAAAAATATAAGCGCAAATGTATCGATAAAGCCTTATCGGTGTATCTCAAGGAAGCGGGATATATTTTCAACTGTCCTTCTGTCGAGGAAGTGTTCTATAAGCTCGGTCTGGCGCAGCTCGGATTCACTCGAATTCATTCGGCGCAACAGGCTCTCTATAACATCGTGGCGGAAGATAAGATACTCCCCTATTCCCCTTCCTCGCTTGGTGAGATATATCGTTCCGTATTTTTCAAATGTCACGAGCCCTGTCTCGCTGAGCTTATGCACCATTTTAGATGCGGACGATTCGCTGACATTTATCTTTCGCGCGAGCACGCCGAGGCGAACCGAGCCGGACTGAGGACAGTTGCGGCAAATCATCTCAAGATAGTCTTCCTGCGACGCCGTGAGTCCGTATTCGCCCCTGTATTCGCTGCCGTTGAAAGTAAAAAATTTTTCGCCGCCGTCCATGCCCATTCACCCTTTTCGCAGATGCCGATATTATGGTATCGGGAAACTTTCTTTCCCCGGGTAAACTTATATTAAAGGGTGAATCAAATTATGAGTCTTGTCTCTTTGAATACATTATCGGTCGGCGAACAGGCATATGTAAACAAACTCGGATTCGGCGCGAACGACCGGCGCAGAATGCAGGACATCGGTCTTATCGACGGAACGCGCGTCGAATGCCTCGGCAAAGCGATATCCGGCGACCCGGCGGCGTATTTAATTCGCGGCGCGGTCATAGCACTCAGAAGCGAAGACGCCGCAAAAATAGCGGTCAGCAAGATATGACGGCGCGGAGGCGGTAAAATTGGGATTGACGCGCACTTCAACGGGAAAGCATAGCATAGACACAAATACGCCCGCTCTCAAATCTGATCCCGGCGATATTGTGATAGCCCTCGCCGGGAATCCGAATGTCGGAAAAAGTACGGTGTTCAACGCTCTGACCGGCATGAATCAGCACACCGGCAACTGGACGGGAAAAACAGTTGCCACCGCCTGCGGGTCGTTCAGAAAAAACGGAAAGAATCATATTCTGGTCGATCTTCCCGGCACATACTCGCTCTTCACGCACTCGGTTGAAGAGGAAGTGGCGCGGGACTTTATACTCAGCGAAAATGCCGACGCCTGCATAGTTGTTTGCGACGCAACATGCCTTGAGCGAAATCTGAATCTTGTTTTGCAAATAATTGAAATAACTCCGCGTACTGTCGTTTGCATTAATCTCATGGACGAGGCGAAGAGAAAGAAGATATCAGTTGATATTCCCGCTCTGTCGCGCGAGCTCGGTGTACCCGTAATCGGAACGAGCGCGCGCAGCGGCAAGGGGCTCGACGAGCTGATTGACGCAGTTGACTCGGTAATATCAAAAAAGTCCGCTCCCATAGAGCCTGTGCATTATGGGAGCGGAATCGAAGAAGCACTAAAAATACTCACGCCCGCTCTGAGCGAAAAATCAAGCCACCCGCGGCGCGATGCAACGCGGATACTCTCGGGAGAAATTGAAGCTCCCGACGCGGCGCAAGATGAGGCAAAGCTCGCAAATGAAGTAATTGACAGATTCGGGCTTACGCATGAAATGATACGCGACAAAGCGGCAATAGCCGCCGTTATGAGGGCTGAAGATATATTCAAAAAATGCGTCACAACAAGCGCAAAGCACTCGGCGGCAGACAGAAAGCTCGACCGCATATTCACGGGGCGTGCCGGGATTTTCGCCATGCTCCTGCTGCTCGCCGCCGTGCTGTGGCTGACTGTATACGGGGCCAACTATCCGTCAAATCTGCTGTTTTCGGCTTTTGATGCGCTCGGGGCAAAATTGCGGCAATTACTATATTTGATAAACGCTCCCGATATTCTGACGAGCGCGCTCATTGACGGAGTATACAGAGTTCTCACATGGGTCGTTGCGGTCATGCTCCCGCCGATGGCGATATTCTTTCCGCTGTTCACGCTACTTGAAGATTCAGGATATCTTCCAAGGGTAGCTTTCAATCTCGACCACAGGTTCAAGAAATCCGGCGCGTGCGGAAAGCAGGCATTAACAATGTGCATGGGATTCGGCTGCAACGCGGCAGGAGTTACGGGATGCCGGATAATCGATTCGCCGCGCGAGCGCCTCATGGCGGCAGTCACGAACGGATTCGTGCCGTGCAACGGGCGATTCCCGACGCTGATATCGCTGATTTCACTGTTTATAGTCGGCGCACTGCCCGCTCCGTTTGACTCGTTTGCCGGAGCCGCTCTGCTGACGGCGCTCATAGTTCTGTCCGTCTTTGCGACCTTTGCGGCGTGTTCCCTGCTTTCAAAAACGATACTTCGCGGAGTACCTTCATCATTCACGCTCGAGCTGCCGCCGTATCGCCGACCTCAGATAGGCAAAGTTATAGTGCGCTCCGTATTCGACCGCACGCTCTTTGTGCTGGGGCGCGCCGCGGCTGTTGCGGCTCCCGCCGGGCTTATAATATGGATAAGTGCGAACATAAAAATAAACGGCACGAGTATTTTTTCATATTGTTCTGATTTTCTCGACCCGCTTGCGCATCTATTCGGCATGGACGGAGTCATTCTGACTGCGTTCATTCTCGGATTCCCGGCAAACGAGACTGTTGTGCCGATAATGCTCATGGGCTATCTCGCCGACAGCGGCATCTCACAGACTGACGGCGCCGCACTGCACACACTGCTTACAGCAAACGACTGGGACATAAAAACAGCCATATGCGTGATAATATTCATGCTTTTCCACTGGCCGTGCTCAACAACGCTGATAACGGTAAAAAAAGAGACGGGCAGCATGAAATGGGCTGTTATCGCCGCACTTCTGCCGACCGCCGCAGGGCTTATATTATGTTTTGCCGTGTCTCATATTTTCGCGCTGATCTGAGAGAGCAAACCGGGAACTTCCGAAAGCTCTTTTATTGTGTAGTCCGGCTTTATGTCGTTGTCATTTTCTATTCCTTTGGGATTGAACCAGACGGTTGTTATCCCGGCGTTTATGCCGCCTTTTATGTCAGAGCTCAGGCTGTCACCGATTATGACCGTTTCGCTGAGCGAGAAATCGGGTATCTCCGCAAAGCAGGTATCAAAGAACTGCTTGTCCGGCTTATTGGCGCCGAGAATCTGAGAGATAAATATGCCGTCCATATATTTTGCGATTCCGGAGCTTCCTATCCTGCCCTCCTGTACCTTTGCGGTGCCGTTTGAGACTATATAAAGTCTATACTTTCTGTAAAGCTCCTCGAGCAGCTCGGGCGCACCGGGCATAAAATAGTGGCCGATTGCGAGCATACTTTCATAATACGCAGTCGCCTTTACGGGATCGCACTCGACGCCTATCGTTTTAAACAGCTCGCGGTAGCGCCCGACTTTAACTTCTTCGCGCGAGATTTCGCCGAGTTCGAGGCGCTTCCAATGGGCTGCGTTTATTGTGCTGTAGAGAGCCAGTGTCTCCTCGGTCGGGTCGATGCCGAAATGCACAAGTGTTTTCGTGAGGGCTATTTTCTCCGCCTTATGAAAATCGAAGAGCGTATCATCCAAGTCAAAGAGCACATTTCTTATCATCATAAACCTCCGCGGACTTTTTCGACTATTATAGCACCGATTTTATTTCTATATAGTATATATCAGAATTTTTTACCGAATATTTTTCGTTGCGAGGCACTTGTTCACAATTTGTTTAAATTCGAGTGGTACGATTGTCGCGGTCATTATATGGGAACACTTGGGAGGCCGCACAAAAATGAATAATGCAGCAGAAAACAGACGAAAAAAAGCACTTCTGATAGTCAATCCTTGCGCGGGAAAGAACAGAACGAGATCAGATCTCGGTGAGATAGTCAACGCCTTTCCGGACGGCGTTTTTGACTTCACCATCAAATACACCACCTGCCAGGGCGACGCAGTGAATATAGCGCGCGATTTTGCAGAGGGTCACGACCTTGTTATCTGCTGCGGCGGAGACGGCACGCTCAACGAGACTATAAACGGACTGATGAGCGCGGGAGCAAATATTCCGATAGGCTATCTGCCGATGGGTTCGACAAACGACCTCGCAGTGACGCTCGGAATACCGACAAAGCTCAACGAAGTCGCCGAGCTTATCGCCTCGGGGCACACGAACGGATACGATGTCGGCGACTACAACGGACATCAGTTTTCATATGTCGCCTGCTTCGGCCCCGGCACAAAGATATCATACAGCACCCCGCAGAAGATGAAAAACCTGCTCGGATACAGCGCATATATGATAAACGGCTTTTTCCTGCATCTTATCCCCGCTCTCGCCGATGTCAAGCCGAGACACATTAAAATAGAATATGACGGAAATGTGCTTGAGGACGATTTCTATTTCGGCTCGTTTTCAAATTCCACTTCTGTTGCGGGACTTTTCAAATTTGACAAAGATGATGTCAAGCTTGACGACGGTCAGTTTGAGCTTCTGCTCGTGCGCAAGCTCTCTAATCCGCTTGCGGCGTTCAACATGCTCCACAGAATAATGAAACGCGACTTCGACGGCGACTCTCTTATATACATAAAAGCTTCCGAAGTAAAGCTCACATTTGAAAAGCCCGAGATATGGACGCTTGACGGAGAATGCGGCGGCGAAGCAACACAGGTAGACCTCAAGGTTCTCCACCGCGCCGTGAACATATTCTCGCCCGAAAATCCGATGTTCTCGCACAGAGAAAGCAAAGAAGAAGCAACCGTATAACCGCAAAAGTTTTATCCGCAGACTAAGCTCTGCGGATATTTTTTTGTGCTTTTATATTGCTATTGATTTCTTGCGGATGAGCTATTATGTTATAATGTTGTAGATTTTGCGGCATATATGTGGTATTATATTTACATATATAGTGTTGCATTCAACCGCCTATCTTATCGGCGCAATCCACAGGAGGACACAGCATGAATCTTGTTCATCTGAAATACGCAGTTGAAGTGGCTGAGACCGGTTCTATAAACAAAGCTTCTGAGAAGCTCTATGTCAGCCAACCCAACCTCAGCAGAGCGATAAAAGAGCTCGAAGCGAGCCTCGGAGTTACCATATTCGACCGAAGCGCAAAGGGAATGGTGCTGACGCCGGACGGCGAGGTTTTTGTTCGTTACGCCCGCTCGATACTTCGTCAGATCGACGCTATCGAAGAAGTGTTCAGCAAGGGTACGACCGAGAAGAAAAAATTCTCGATATCCGTGCCGAGGGCGAGCTATGTGACCGATGCATTCGCCGAGTTCTCAAAGCTTCTCGACAAGGACACGCCGGTTGAGATATTCTACAAAGAGACTAACTCCATGCGCTCGATGAAAAACATTCTCCAGGATGAATACAAGCTCTGCATAATCCGCTACGCCGAAGGATACGACAAATATTACAAATCGACATTCGACGAAAA
>OMFP01000952.1_pt1 | contig 10988 bp, 9 predicted proteins | sample 1674221 | NCBI WGS metagenome assembly OMFP01 (sample SAMEA103958152, study PRJEB25191) | human gut metagenome | biome: human-associated habitat [ENVO:00009003]; feature: intestine environment [ENVO:2100002]; material: feces | place: Germany | collected 2013/2015
TCATACACGATGGCGTCGACGCTGCCGTCGACGAGCACCTGCCCGCCGTCGATCGACAGCTGCTGCAGCCGCAGCCCCTGCCCGCGGATCGACAGCGGCCCGCGCGTGGAGGTGAGCAGGATCTCCGTTTCGTCGAAGCTCTCGACCTCCAAAACCCCTGTGACGGAAAGACGGCTGCGCGAGTCGAGCGTCAGCCGGTGCGGCTGTTCGACGCTCTTCGCTTCCATTAGCGCCTGCTGCATGGTATCATCCTTTCTTTGGCCGGGACTGCTCCGGCTTCTCCCTACATATATACGCAGGAAGGCAGGACCTATGCAGATTTTTTTGCGTCTTACACCTCGCGGTACATGGCGGTCGCGTCGTCCTTGCGCACGGCTTCGGCCACGGCGAGCACCTCGACCGTGACGGTCCGGGCGCCGAAGGCGATGGAAATATGGTCGCCGACCTTGACGTCGTAGCTGGCCTTGGCGGGTTTTCCGTTGACGGTGACGCGGGTATTGTCGCAAGCCTCGTTGGCGACCGTGCGGCGCTTGATGAGGCGGGACACCTTCAGATATTTATCGAGTCTCATAGTTTTCGCCCTTTCTGCCGGGTCTCCGGCGCTGTTATCATACCGCGAAAGACGCGGCAATGTCAACTTTCCTGAAAAAAGGGTTTCCATTTGCCCGGTACAGTGATAAAATAATGCAGATGTTTTTTGTAAAAAGGAGGAGAGGCCATGCAGGCACTGCAGGAGCTGCTGGCAAACCGCGTGCTCATCAGCGGGCTCGTCGGCTGGGGCGCGGCACAGGTACTCAAGACGATCATCTACGCGCTCATGCACCATACGCTGGATCTGACACGCATCTTTGGAGACGGCGGGATGCCGAGCGGCCATTCGGCGACGGTCTGCGCCGTGGCGACCTCGGCGGGGATCCTGTACGGGCTGGGCTCGTTCCCGTTCGCCATCAGCGTGATTGTGGCGATCATCGTGATGCACGACGCGATGGGCGTCCGGCTCGAGACGGGCAAGCAGGCGAAGCTGCTGAACGAATTTATCGACCTGTTCGCCAGGCTCGAGCAGCCGCTCTCCGATCAGGAAAAGCTCAAGGAGCTCGTGGGGCATACGCCGCTGCAGGTCTGCATGGGCGCTCTGCTCGGCATCGCCACCGGCATTTTGTGCAATCTCGGCGCGTGAGACGCGCAAAAATTTGACCGCATGATAGAAAATACCGCAAACGCACGAAGACCCGCTTGACGGGAACGCCCGGATGTGCATATAATTGCATCAACCGAAAACAGCAACTGCGATGACGGAAATTTGTCCCTGCAGTGCACGTTTCAGAGAGCCGGCGGCTGGTGCGAGCCGGTAGCGATGCGCAGGCGGCAGTCTGATTCCCGAGCAGGCATTGCGAACGCCGCTTGATCAGTAGCAATGCCCGTCTGGCCGCGTTACAGGCCATGGACTTGTCAGAGTCCGAGAGGGATCGTCCGCCGTGAGGCGGGGGATAAGCAGGGTGGTACCGCGAAGCTATTTCGTCCCTGAAGCCAGTTGGCTTCAGGGGCTTTTTGTTTTCCGAAAAAAGGAGGAACCTACGATGAAACACATTTCCGTGACAGATACCACGATCCGCCAGGCGGGCAAAGCCGCGGGCTATACGCTCTCGTTCCGCGAGAAGATCGAGCTTGCCAAGCTCCTCGACCGGCTGGGCGTGAGCGTCATTGAGCTGCACGCGGTCGAAAACCCGAAGATCGACAGTCTGCTCATCAAATCCGTCGCCTCTGCGGTGAAGGAGAGCGCCGTGTGCGTGCCGGTCGCGCTGGACCCGGCGAGCGTTTCGCTGGTCTGGGCTGCGCTCAAAGAGGCGAAGCACCCGCGCATCCAGGTCCCCGCGCCGGTCAGTGCCGTGCAGATGGAATACCTCGCGGGCAAAAAGCCCGCCGCCATGCTCGAGGCGATCCGCGAGACCGTCGCGGCGGCGCGGGCGGTCTGTGAGGACGTGGAATTCCTCGCGGACGACGCCACGCGCGCCGATCCCGCCTTCCTCGCTGAGGCGCTGCAGACCGCGATCGCGGCCGGTGCGGCCGGCGTGACCGTCTGCGACGCAGCGGGGAGCATGCTGCCGGACGCGTTCGGCAGCTTCGTGCGCGGGATCTGCGAGGCCGTGCCGCAGACGAAGGACGTGCGCTTCGGCGTGAGCTGCTCGGACGCGCTGTCGATGGCGGACGCATGCGCCGTGAGCGCCATCGCCGCCGGGGCCGGCGAGATCAAGACCGCGGCCTACTGTGTCGACACCGCGAACCTCGCGCACCTGGCGAAGCTGCTGGCGGCCAAGGCCCAGGACTTCGGCGTCGTCAGCACGCTGCAGTTCACGCAGATGAACCGCCTGCTGTCACAGATCGCCTGGATGTGTCAGACGGGCCGCAGCCAGCTCTCGCCGTTTGACAACGGCGTGCAGACCTCCTCCGGCGCAGTTTTGACCGTGCATGACACGCAGGAGGCCGTCATGAAGATGGCCGCCGCCCTCGGCTACGATCTTTCGGAGGAGGACGGGGCGAAGGTCTACGAGGCCTTCTGCCGCATCGCGGCGAAGAAGCAGACCGTGGGCGAGAAGGAGCTCGACGCCATCATCGCCTCCGCCGCGCTGCAGGTGCCGCCGACGTACCGGCTTGAAAGCTACGTCATCAACACCGGCAACACCATCAGCGCTTCGGCGCAGATGAAGCTCACGAAAAACGGCCAGACGCTCTCGGGCGTGAGTCTGGGCGACGGCCCGGTCGACGCGGCCTTCCTGGCCATCGAATCGATCCTCGGCCGCCATTACGAGCTGGATGATTTCCAGATCCAGGCCGTCACCGAGGGCCGCGAGGCCATGGGCGAGTCGGTCGTCAAGCTCCGCAGCGGCGGCAAGCTCTATTCCGGCCGCGGCATCTCGACCGATATCATCGGCGCGTCCGTGCACGCGTATCTCAACGCCATCAACAAGATCGTCTACGAAGAAGCGGCGAACGCCTGAGGAGGAAGCAGCACATGAATGTATCGTTTTCCACACGCGGCTGGCAGCAGATCCCCTGGGAGCAGCAGGTGCAGATGGCCGAGACCATGCGCTTCGGCGGCGTCGAGCTCTATAACGTCCACAAAACGCCGGAGCTGACCGGCCGCGGCGGCCCGCTGCACCGCTATACCGCCGCAGCGACGGCGCGGGAGCTCTGGCAGAAGGGCCTGTGCATCCCGTGCTTCGATACCGCCTGCGACATCGCGGGCGAGGACTGCACCGAGACCGTGACCGCCCTCATGCAGCTGGCGCACGACGTGCAGTGTCCGTATGTCTCCGTGACTGCGCAGCGCGATGACGACGCGCGGATCTCCGCCGCGCTCGAAGCGCTCCTCCCCGCCGCCGAGGCGCAGGGGATCACGATCCTGCTCAAGACCAGCGGCGTCTTTTCCGACACGGCCCGGCTGCGCGCGCTGCTCGACGCGTTCGCCTGCGATCAGCTGGGCGCGCTCTGGGACATGCACCATCCCTACCGGGACCACGGCGAATCCGCCGACACGACCATCAAGAATCTCGGCGCCTACGTCCGCCACGTCCACCTGCGCGACTCGGACGACGACGGCAGCTATGACCTCATCGGCGAGGGCACGCTGCCCGTCGGCAGCATGATGCAGGCGCTGTCCTCCATTGACTATGACGGCTTTATCTCCCTCGAGTGGAAGCCGGAGTGGATGCCGGACCTGACCGACCCCGAGGTCATCTTCCCGCACTTCGTGAACTACATGCACCGCTTCGATTCCCCGCGCGGCAAGAAAAAGACGCTCTATGACAACGCTGCGCATACCGGCAAGTTCGTCTGGAAGAAGGACAGCCTCATCTCCGAGACCTTCCCGCAGGTGCTCGACCGGATGGTCGAGGAATTCCCGGACCAGTACGCGTTCAAATACACGACGCTCGACTACACGCGGACCTACGCGCAGTTCCGCGACGACGTGGACGATTTTGCCCGCGCGCTCGTCTCGCTCGGCGTGCGCCGGGGCAGCAAGGTCGCCATCTGGGCCACGAACGTGCCCGCATGGTTCATCACCTTCTGGGCCGCAACGAAGATCGGCGCCGTGCTCGTCACAGTCAACACGGCGTATAAGATCCACGAGGCGGAATATCTGCTGCGGCAGTCCGACACGCATACGCTCGTCATGATCGACCACTGTCTGGACTCGAACTACCGTGAGATCATCCAGACCCTCTGCCCGGAGCTGGCCGCCGCAAAGCCCGGCTCCGCCCTGCACTGCCGCAAGCTGCCGTTCCTGCGCAGCGTCATCACCGTCGGCTTCCGGATGCCGGGCTGCCTGACCTTCGACGAGGCGATGGACCGGGCCAATATGGTCCCGCGCGAACAGATTTTGCGCATGGCCGCGGGCGTGCGGCCGGACGACGTGTGCAACATGCAGTACACCTCCGGCACAACGGGCTTCCCGAAGGGCGTCATGCTGACGCACTACAACGTCGTCAACGACGGCAAGTGCATCGGCGACCGGATGGATCTGTCCACGGCCGACCGGATGATGATCCAGGTGCCGATGTTCCACTGCTTCGGCATGGTGCTCTCCATGACCTCCTGCATGACGCACGGCGCGACGCTCTGCCCGATGCCGTATTTCTCGGCCAAGGTCTCGCTCGCCTGCATCAATCAGGAGCGCATCACCTGCTTCAACGGCGTGCCGACGATGTTCATCGCCATGTTCAACCATCCGGACTACAAAAAGACCGATTTTTCCTACATGCGCACCGGTATCATGGCCGGTTCCGGCTGCCCGCCGGAGCTCATGCGCCGGGCCGCCCAACCGGACGAGATGCACATGACCGACATCGTCAGCGTCTACGGCCAGACCGAATCCGCCCCCGGCAGCACCATGAGCGCCTGCGGCGACCCGCTCGATCTGCGGTGCAATACGGTCGGCTACGCCTTCCCGCACATCGAGTGCAAGATCATCGACCCCGAGACCGGCGAGGAGGTGCCGGACGGCGTCAACGGCGAGTTCTGCTCGCGCGGCTACAACACCATGAAGGGCTACTACAAGATGCCCGAGGCCACGGCCGCCACCGTCGACAAGGAGGGCTGGCTGCACTCCGGCGATCTGGCCTGCCGGGATGAAAACGGCTGCTACCGCATCACCGGGCGGCTCAAGGACATGATCATCCGCGGCGGCGAGAACATCTACCCCAAGGAGATCGAGGAATTCATCTACACCCACCCGGCCGTCAAGGACGTACAGGTCATCGGCGTGCCGGACAGGAAATACGGCGAGGAGGCCATGGCCTGCATCATCCTCAAGGAGCCCGGCAGCGTCACGGAGGACGAGATGTTCGCCTATATCAAGGCCAGCCTCGCCCGCCACAAGGTCCCGAAATACATCCGCTTCACAGACGCCTTCCCGATGAACGCGGCCGGCAAGATCCTCAAGTACAAGATGCGTGAGGACGCCATGCGCGAGCTGGGGCTCGACGGCGCGGCCGGGATCGACACGGCGAAGACGGCTGAGCAGATTCGATAAAACCAGGCCCAGCTTGAGGGGGATATCACCGCAGGATCGATAAATTTTTTACAGGGTCTTGACAGACGGCATCGTCTGTGATAAAAAAATGGGGCAAGTTCAAATCAGCAAAGACGATGACGAAGACGGTCGGACAGACTGCTTTCAGAGAGCCGGTGGTTGGTGCAAACCGGCAGCAGGACCTCCACAGGCCCATCGCTTCCGAGTCGAAGGCCCGAACACATTGCGTTTTGCAAGTAGGCGTCTTCCGTTTGCCCGCGTTAAGGGATAGGATCTGTCGGGATCTGAAGCGGCGGCAAGGAATTTTGCCGCAATTTGAGTGGTACCACGGGCTTGATTTTCAGCTCGCCTCAAGAGGTTTCTTGAGGCGAGCTTTTTGTTTTTCATTTTTGAAGGAGGAATCCCCCATGACGACCCAGACAACAACGACCCCCGCCGTAAGCCCCCTGATGGAGATCGCGCTCCGTATCCGCGAGATGCGCCGCATCACCGGCTTCACCGAAAAGGAGATGGCTGAAAAGACCGGCGTGACGGAAGCGGAATACAGAAGCTACGAGACCGGCACGGTCGATCTGCCGTTCACCTTCCTGCACAAGTGTTCGCTGGCCTTCGGCCTCGAGTTGACCGATCTGCTTGAGGGCCAGTCGGCCAAGCTTTCGAGCTACAGCGTCACACGCAGGGGCTGCGGCCTCATCACCGCCGCCGAAGACGGCATCACCATCCGCAACATGGCAGCGCTGTTCCGCCAGAAGCTGGCCACGCCCTACTGGGTCACCTATCAGTATTCCGAGGAGCTGCAGCATCAGCCCATCCACACCACCACCCACGGCGGCCAGGAATTTGATCTCGTGCTCAAGGGCTCGATGCGCGTGCGCGTCGGCGACCACGAGGAGACGCTCCACGAGGGCGACAGCATCTTCTACAAGAGCTCCACGCCCCACGGCATGATCGCCGTCGACGGCGCCGACTGCACCTTCCTCGCCATGATCATGGCGAGCACGGAGGAGGAGCAGGCCATCGTCGTCCGTCCCCGGGCCGTCGAGGAGGTCCAGCCCGAGCAGCTTCTGTGTTCGCACTTCGTCCAGCCGGTGGAGAACGAGGACGGCAGTCTCAAGGAGCTCCATTTTGCACATGAGGACGAATTCAACTTTGCCTTCGACATCGTCGACGGCATCGCCAGAAGGAGCCCGGACAAGCTCGCCATGCTACACGTGGCGAACGACATGACCGAGCGCCGCTTCACCTTCAAGGACATGAAGGACGGCTCGAGCCAGGCGGCCAACTACTTCACCTCCCTCGGCATCAAGCGCGGCGACCGCGTCATGCTGGTCCTGAAGCGGCACTATCAGTTCTGGTTCGCCATCCTCGGCCTGCACAAGCTCGGCGCCATCGCCATCCCGGCGACCAACCAGCTGCTTGCGCACGACTTTACCTACCGCTTCCAGGCGGCCGGCGTGAGCGCCATCGTCTGTACCGCCGACGGCGACACCGCCCATCAGGTCGATCTGGCGCTCGAGGAGACGGGCCTGCCCGTCACAAAGATCATCGCCAACGGCACGCGCGAGGGCTGGCACAGCTTTGACGACGAGTACAAGCTCTTCTCCCGCCGCTATGTCCGCGAGGCGGACGCCCCCTGCGGCGAAGATCCCATGCTCATGTTCTTCACCTCCGGCACGACCGGCTATCCGAAGATCGCCATGCACAGCTACAAATACGCGCTCGGCCACTTTGTGACCGCCAAGTACTGGCACTGGGTCCAGCCCGACGGCCTGCACTTCACGATCTCCGAGACCGGCTGGGGCAAGGCGCTCTGGGGCAAGCTCTACGGCCAGTGGCTGTGCGAAGGCGCGGTCTTCACCTACGACTTTGACCGCTTCGACGCCTCGAAGATCCTGCCCATGTTCGCCAAGTATCACATCACCACGTTCTGCGCGCCTCCCACGATGTACCGCATGCTCATCAAGCAGGATCTGTCGCAGTACGATCTTTCCTCCATCCAGCACGCGACGACGGCCGGCGAGGCGCTCAACCCCGAGGTCTTCTATCAGTTCCGCAAAGCTACCGGCCTGCAGATCGCCGAGGGCTACGGCCAGACCGAGATGACGCTCGGCATCGGCAACCTGACCGGCAATCTCATGAAACCCGGCTCCATGGGCAAGCCCATCCCCGGCTACGGCATCGACCTGATCGACCCGGACGGCAACCCCGTCGCCGACGGCGTCAACGGCGAGATCTGCATCAAGACGAGCGGCGATCATCTGCCCTGCGGCCTGTTCCTCGGCTACTATCAGGACGAGGAGCGCACGAAGGCCGTCTGGCACGACGGCTGGTACCACACCGGCGACCTCGCCTGGCGCGATGAGGACGGCTTCTACTGGTATGTCGGCCGCGCGGACGACGTCATCAAGTCCTCCGGCTACCGCATCGGGCCGTTCGAGATCGAAAACGTCATCATGGAGCTGCCGTACGTGCTCGAATGCGGCGTTTCCGCCGCGCCGGACGAGATCCGCGGGCAGGTCGTCAAGGCCTCCATCGTCCTCGTCCCCGGCACCGAGGGCACGGACGAGCTCAAAAAAGAGATCCAGAACTACGTCAAGAAGCATACGGCTCCGTACAAATACCCGCGCATCGTCGTCTTCCGCGACGAGCTGCCGAAGACCATCAGCGGCAAGATCATCCGGAACCAGCTGTGATCATACCGACAGGAGGCTCTACCGTGCACACGCCCAAACGCCTGACGCTGTTTGCCGGACATTACGGCAGCGGCAAGACCAATATCGCGCTGAACTACGCAAGATCCCTGCACCGGGACCAGGGGCTTCCCGTCACGATCGCGGATCTTGACATCGTCAACCCCTATTTCCGCACGAAGGACAGTGAGCAGCAGCTATCCGCCGAGGGCATCGGCCTCATCTGCTCGCCGTTCGCAAATTCCAACCTTGACGTGCCGGCCATGCCGAAGGAGACCTACGCGCTCATCGGCAGCCGCACGCAGTACGGCGTTCTCGACATCGGCGGCGACGACCGCGGGGCGCTGGCCCTCGGCCGGTACACACCGGAGATCCGGGAGGAAGGCAATTACGAGATGCTGCTGGTCGTGAACCGCGCGCGGCCGCTGACGCGCACGGCAGAGGATACCGTGCAGGTCCTGCGCGAGATCGAAGCGGCCTGCGGCCTGCCGTTCACCGGCATCGTCAACAACACGAACCTCGGCCCGCAAACTGCGGCGGAGGACGTTCTGTCCAGCGTCCCGTATGCCGAGGCCGTCAGCCGTCTGACCGGCCTGCCGGTCTTCATGACCTGCTGCGCCGAAGCGCTGTATCCCGAGCTCGCGGGGACGATCGACCGGCTGTTCCCCCTGAAGCTTCAGAAACTATATTATCAACTTACACAGGAGGTGTCTTATGGCAAGACTAACATTTCAGGAAGAGCTCTGTAAGGGCTGCGGGCTGTGCGTGAACGCCTGTCCGAAGCACCTGCTGGCCCTGTCCAGGACGAGACTCAATCAGAAGGGCCATACCCCCGTCGAGCTGACCGACCCGGACCAGTGCGTCGGCTGCGCGTTCTGCGCTACGATGTGTCCGGACTGCGTCATCACGGTCGAAAAGTGAGAAAGGAGCGGACTATGCAGGAAAAAGTATTGATGAAGGGCAACGAGGCCATCGCAGAAGCCGCCATCCGCTGCGGCTGCCGCCATTACCTCGGCTACCCCATTACCCCGCAGACGGAGATCGCGGCCTATATGGCCAAGCGCATGCCGAAGATCGGCGGCGTGTTCCTCCAGGCGGAAAGTGAGATCGCGGCCATCAACATGGTCTACGGCGTCGCGTCCACCGGCAAGCTCGCCATGACCTCCTCGTCCAGCCCCGGCATCGCGCTCAAGTGCGAGGGCATCTCGTATCTGGCGGGCGCGGATCTGCCCGCGCTGATCGTCAACGTCCAGCGCGGCGGCCCGGGCCTCGGCGGCATCCAGCCGTCGCAGTCCGATTACTTCCTCGCGACAAGAGGCCCCGGCCACGGCGATTTCCATGTGCTCGTCCTCGCGCCCGCGTCCGTGCAGGAGATGGCGGACCTGACGCAGAAGGCCTTCCGTCTGGCGTTCCAATACCGCATGCCCGCCATGCTGCTGGCCGACGGCACGATGGGCCAGATGATGGAGCCCGTCGTCCTGCCCGAAGAGACCGTCCTGGAAAAAAGCGCGCCCGACTGGGCCGTCACCGGCACGGAATGCAAACGCCCGCACAACATCATCAACTCCCTGTATCTCTCCCCGGCCGAGCTCGAGCAAAAGAACATCGAGCGCTTCGAGCGCTATGCCCGCCTGGCCGAAAAAGAGACCATGTGGGAGGAATTCATGATGGAGGACGCCGAGGTCTGCATCGTCTCCTGCGGCATCACCGCCCGCGTCTCGCGCAACGCCATCGTGGAAGCGCGCAAACGTGGCATCAAGGCCGGCATGATCCGTCCGATCACGCTCTGGCCCTTCCCGGATAAGCCCCTGCTCGCCGCAGCCGACAAGGTCAAGGGCTTTGTGTGCGTCGAGCTCAATATGGGCCAGATGAAGCAGGATGTGGAGCTGGCCGTCCGCTGCAAAAAGCCCGTTTCGCTCTGCCGCCGCGTCGGCGGTATGATCCCCACCCCGGATGAGGTGCTTGCCAGCATCCAGACTATGGCCGAAGGAGGCGCAAACGCATGACTACCGTCTTTGAAAAACCGAGATCGCTGACCGACGCCGTTCTGCACTACTGCCCCGGCTGTACGCACGGCATCGTCCACCGCCTCGTCGCCGAGTGCATCGACGAGCTGGGCATCGAGGGCCGGACCATCGGCATCGCGCCGGTCGGCTGCTCCGTGCTCGCCTATAACTACTTCACCTGTGACATGATCGAGGCCTCCCACGGCCGCGCCCCCGCGGTCGCCACAGGCGTGAAGCGGTCGCTGCCCGACAACGTCGTCTTCACCTATCAGGGCGACGGCGACCTTGCCTCCATCGGCCTGTGCGAGACCGTCAGCGCCGCCGCCAGAGGCGAAAACATCACCGTGATCTTCATCAACAACGCCATCTACGGCATGACCGGCGGCCAGATGGCCCCGACGAGCCTGCCCGGACAGATCACGCAGACCTCCCCCTACGGCCGCGACGTCAAGACCCAGGGCTACCCCATCCGCATCTGCGAGCTGCTCGCCACCCTCGACGCGCCCGCGTATCTCGCCCGCGTGACCGTCAACAAGGTCAAAAATGTCAAAAACGCCAAGGCCTGCATCAAAAAGGCCTTTGAAAACCAGATCCAGGGCAAGGGCTTCTCGCTGGTCGAGGTGCTCTCCGCCTGTCCGACCAACTGGGGCCTCGAGCCGCAGAAGGCGCTCGAGTGGATCGACGAGAAGATGATCCCGTACTATCCGCTCGGCGTGTACCGCGATAAATCGAAAGGAGAGGGGAATATATGATCCGTATTTT
>OMFP01000957.1_pt1 | contig 10951 bp, 13 predicted proteins | sample 1674221 | NCBI WGS metagenome assembly OMFP01 (sample SAMEA103958152, study PRJEB25191) | human gut metagenome | biome: human-associated habitat [ENVO:00009003]; feature: intestine environment [ENVO:2100002]; material: feces | place: Germany | collected 2013/2015
TGCCCAGCCCTTCGGCTGCCTGCCCAACCACATCGTGGGCAAAGGCATGGTGAACAAGATCCGTGCGCTGTACCCCAGTGCCAACATCACCCCCATCGACTACGACCCCAGCGCCACCAAGGTCAACCAGGAAAACCGCATCAAGCTGATGCTGGCAGTCGCCAAGGAGCGCCTGAACGCCCCGGCGCAGGCTGCCCCCCTGACGGCAGAAGAAATTGCCGGTGGGGCTCCCCGGGTCGAGACTACGGTATAATTCTTTCTAAACAGCAACACTCCCCTTTGGGCAGGACCGTGTGCCGCACGGCTCCGCCCGAAGGGGAGTGTTTTTTTGTCTCAGCTGCAGAGATACCGCCGCTCGAACTCCTCAGCCGGGATGGCCTTGGAAAACCAGAAGCCCTGCGCGCCGTCGCAGTCCAGCGAGCGGAGGAGCTGCACCTGCTCCTCGGTCTCGATGCCCTCGCAGATGACGTTGTAGCCCAGCCGTTTGACCAGATGCACGATCTCCCGCAGAAAATCGGTGCCCCGCGCGTTGGAGCTGCACCGGGTCAGGAAGAGTTTGTCCAGCTTGATGGTGTTCACCGGGATATCCACCATGTTGACGTCCAGCTCCTTCTTGAAGCCCTCGGTCACGCCCACCACCATGTTGTTCAGCAGGGAACCGCCCGCGCCGAAATCGTCCAGCGAGGTCTGCATTCCATCGCTCTGGAAGGAGGAAAGCAGGCGCTTCACCCGGTCGTACTCCGAGACCACCGCCGTCTCGGTCAGTTCGATCTCCAGCATCCGGGCGCTGATGTTGTGCTTTTCCAGAATTTCGCTGTAGTCCTGGGTGGGGGCATCCTCCCGGGCCAGCACCGCCGAGGCATTCACCGCAATGGGCAGCAGCCGGTGCCCGGCCTGTGCATTGCGTTGCAGGAACTGGGCCACCTGCTCGAAGATGTACAGATCCAGCTCCACGATGCGGCCCGTGGATTCCAGAATGGGAATGAACTGGTCGGGGTAGACCACGGTGCCGTCCGGCTTGATCCAGCGGGTCAGCGCCTCGGCCCCGATGACCGAGAGATCTTTGGGCGAGAACTTGGGCTGGAGGTACAGTTTGAATTCGCCGTTCTCAAGCGCCTGCGGCAGGCCGCTCAGCAGCTCACCGGTCAGAGTCTGCTTGACCTCCAGCTTTTTGTCAAACTGGACAGCAGACACACGGGTATTGCTGTGCACCTGCTTGCGGGCAAAGTTTGCCTTGTCGATGGCGGCCGAGGCGCTCAGGCAGCCGGGCTCAATGGCGTACACACCCATCCGCACCCGCAGGAACCGCCTGGGCGTAGCGCCGCAGATTATCGCAGAATACATACTGGTTGCGGCCGTTCTGCTTGGCCTGATACAGGGCCCAGTCCGCGTTTTCGAACAGCTGATCAAAGGAATAGCCCGCCGTGTTTTCGGGCAGGAAGCAGGCACCGATGCTGCAGGTCATCCGGTAATCGTTTTCCCAGAACTTCACCTGCTGCACGGATTCCGAAAGCTGGCGGGTCTTCTGGAGCAGGGTGGTGTTGGGGATATCCTTCAGAAACACCACGAACTCATCGCCGCCGAACCGCACCAGAATGTCGCTGGAGCGGAACAGGGTGCGCAGCAGCCGGGCAAACTCCTGCAGGACCTTGTCGCCGAACAGATGGCCGTAGCAGTCGTTGACGTTCTTGAAAAAATCCAGGTCGATGACCAGCATTCCGCAGGAGGCATAGGGATCTTTGGCCTGCAGATAGCGGTCAATGAGCTCCTTGCCGGTGCGGTTGTTATACAGCTGGGTCAGGGAATCGTGGCGGGCCTGCTCCAGCAGCTCCTGGGTCTGATTCTTCTGGTCGGTGATGTCCTTTGCGTAGCCCACATAGAGCGTGCCGCGGGCGGGGTCCTCGACCGGGCGGGCATCCACCTCCCGGGAATAATACACCCCCTCCGGCGAGACAAAGCGCATCTCCAGCGGGCCGTACAGCTCACCGGTGAGCAGGGCGCGTATCTTCCAGCGGTCCTCCGCGAAGATCGTGGCGTGCTCCGGCTTCTCGGAGCCAAGGTAGGCATCCAGTGTCTCCAGCGTGCAGCTCCGGGTATCGTAGACCCGCAGCTGATCCAGACGGGGGTCATATTCCAGCAGGAAAAACCACCGATGCACAAGAAACTGCATCAGCAGGGGATTGTTGATGATCGAATCGATAAACCGAACAGGGACATCCATGGCCGATTCCCCACTTTCCGCTTTTTAACCAGTATAACAAAATATGGAAGATGCATCAAGACAAAACACAAAAATTTCATGGAAAGTGAAAGAAATTTTACCGAAAGTTCTGTCGGAAACGGTTTCGGTGCGCCTGCTCAGGCCGGAACGCCCCACAGCTCGATCGTGGCACCGGCGGCAAGCCGGACGTTGGTGTCCACGGTCAGGGTCAGCCTGCCGAGCTTTTGGCTGGCATCCACATTCTGGCCGCCGCTTCCGGCAGGTAAAACGACCGCAGGCGGTGCACCCGTGGTGCCGGATGCGGCAAAACAGAGATACTGCCCGAAGCAGGGAAGTGCCTGAAAGCTGGCAAAGGTGCGGGTGGGCGGGCTGGACATCGAGCTGCTGGCAGCACAGGGGGCAGAAGCACTGAGCAGCTGGGCACCATCGCTGGTGCTGCACACCCAGTGCAGCGTGCCCTTGGATTGGCTGCTGCCTGCCTGAAACAGCACCTTCAGCGCCTGCAGTTCGGTGGGAAAGGTGCGCTCAAAGCTGGCAGCGGCGGCGCTCAGGGACACCTTTTCCAGCAGCTCCCACTGGCCGGGATCGCTGGGGTCACCCTTTGGGCCCTGGGGGCCGGGTTCTCCCTGCGGGCCTTGCGGGCCGGGCTCTCCTTTGGGGCCGGTGGGTCCTGCGGCACCGGGTTCTCCCTGCGGTCCGGGGTCACCCTTTTCGCCCCGGAATGCACCGCTTTCCACAGCTGCTTTCAGCCGGTCGAGCAGGGCCTGCCAGGCGGGCGTGCCGGGCTGGGGCAGGGTGCTGTCCTCAGTGCCGGAGTTTTCGGCCACGCAGTAGCACACGTCTGCGCTGGTCAGGGTGCGGGTGCCATCGGTGCCCTCAAAGGTGATGCGCCCCTCCCCGGGCACAGCCGTGATGAGGGCGGGCACCTCCACAAGGCCGTCTGCCACCAGCGTGGAGGGGGCAGCGCTCCCATCCGGCAGGTGCCAGAAGGCCCGCAGGGTCATGCCCTGCCACTCGCCGTCGGCTTCCACCCGCAGGGCGTAGATGCCCCGGTTTCTGGTGTAGCCGAAGCGGAGCAGGCCATCGTACCCCTGCAAAGCAGCCCCGCCGCCCGAGGATAAATGGATCTGACGTTCGATCATACAGTTTCACTCCTTTTGTCGTGGTTTTTGCGTTCAAAAAGCTTGACTTTGGTTAGAGTTTCCGGTAAGATTGTGAAAAGACCGCAGAGGGTTTGGTGGATAAAATCTAACCAAAGTCAGCTTGCAAGGCTATGATATCTGAATAAATTCAGAAAGTCAAGGGAAAATCTGAATCCGGTTAGAAAACTGGCGTTCTGCACAAGAAGGAGTGCAAAATTTGTGTTTTATGACTGCTATACGGCCCTGTGTCAGGTCAGAGGAATCAGCCGCAGCCGGGCCGCGCAGGAGATGGGCCTGAGCAACTCCACAGTGACCAAATGGAAAAACACCGGCGCGACCCCCTCGGGCGAGACGCTGGCCAGAGTATCTGCCTATTTCGGTGTGCCGGTGGGGGAACTGTTGGGCGAAGCCGTCCCGACGGTGCAGGAGGAGCGGAAGCTGCCCGAAGGGGCTGTCCCGTTCGATCCCGCTCTCACGGCTCCGCTGCTGGGCACGGTGCGTGCAGGCCTGCCCATGTATGCGGAAGAAAACATTGAGGGCTACATCCCCATCACCCGGAAAGACGGGGCACGGTACTTCTGGCTCCGTGTCCGGGGCGACAGCATGAACGCCGTGGGCATTTCGGAAAACGATGAGATCCTGGTACGGGAGCAGCCGGAGGTGGAAAACGGCCAGCTTGCCGTGGTGATGGTCAACGGCGATGAAGCCACCGTGAAATATTTCCGTCAAGAGGGGAGCCTTGTGGTCCTGACTCCCAAAAGCTTCAACCCCGTGCACCAGCCCCAGATCTATGATCTGAAACGGGTGCAGGTGCGGGTGGTCGGCCTTGTGGTGGAGTGCCGCAAGGTGTTCTGAAAAAAGAAGATGGCCCCTGCGGGGCAGAATAGGAGGCTCGCTATGAAATGGAGGACCGTTCTGTGCACAGCACTGTTTTTGTGCGGTACCGTGCTGCTTTCTGCCTGCGGCGGGGGAGAGGTGCCCGCGCCTGCGGAACCGCCCGCTTCCAGTGAGGTATCGGCTCCCTCTCAGCCGGAGGAAGTGCCCGCCTCCTCGGAATCGGCTTCTTCCAGTGAACCGGAGCCACTTCCGGAACCGGAACCGCCCAAACCGTGGGATGGCATGGTCGTCCCGGAAGGCTGTAAGGCGGAGTGGAAAATAGAACAAGGCAAGCTGGTATTGGTCAGCTATGAGTTTACGAATGGGGCAAATGTGCTCCTTCCGACGGGAAAGCCGTACAGTATTGGAATGAGCTGCTTTGAAAATAACGCAAAGCTAAGGGCGGTCACAATTCCCGCAGATGTGACGGAAATCCAGTTTGGAGCATTCAAAAGTACGGGCCTATGGCAGATAATTGTTCCCGCGACAGTCAAAGAACTGGGGGATGCAGTATTTGCCGATTGTAATCAACTGGTACAGGCGGAAATTGTTGGAATACCCGAAACAGGAAAACAAACATTTGCCCGGTGTAAAGCTCTGCAAAGTGTGCAACTTGGCGAGGGAGTGATCCGGATTGAAGAAGGCGCATTTGAACATAGTGGCCTGAAAAAGATCACTCTGCCGGGAACATTGTCGAACGTAGAGAAATATGCATTTGATTACTGCAATTTGAAAACGATCGTTTATAACGGTGATTGGGAAGCAAAGAAGAGTACACTGACAATTGGTGAACAAAACGAGGCCTTGTTAACTGCAACCCAAAGTTAAACCACCAAAAACAAACGCCGTCTCTTGTGCAAAAAGGCAAGAGACGGCGTTTTTGCGTGGAAAAGCAGAAGCGAAAAATCAGCGATGAATAGCTTGTTTATCAATTTGACCGGAATTTGTGCAACAAAAAACCTATAAACCTATTGACATTCTAGGGAAATGGGTATATCATACGGCCAACGGAAACAAACATCCGCAAGATCAGGAGAAAAGGAGGGGAACAGACATGGACTGGAATGTGATGGTGCAATATCTGCCGCAGTATGAAAAAGCGGCCTGGCTCACCCTGCGTCTGGGTGTGGCCGGTATCTTCTGGGCCATCCTTGTGGGCCTTGTCTGCGCCGTGCTCCAGTACGAAAAAGTGCCGGTGCTGCGCCGTATCGTGGGCGCTTATATCCAGCTCAGCCGGAACACGCCGCTGCTGGTTCAGCTGTTCTTTCTTTATTACGGCCTGCCAAAAATCGGCATCAAGACCAACGCCGAGCTCTGTGGCATTGCAGGCCTTGCCTTTCTGGGCGGGAGCTACATGGCCGAGGCCTTCCGCAGCGGGCTGGAAGCCATTGAACCCATCCAGACCGAAAGTGCCCTGAGCCTTGGCATGAGCCGGCTGCAGACCATGCGCTATGTGGTGCTGCCGCAGGCGGTCTCCATCAGTATGCCGGCCTTTATGGCCAATATCATCTTCCTGCTCAAGGAGACCAGCGTGTTCAGCGCCATCAGCCTGATGGATCTGATGTTCACGGCAAAAGACCTCATCGGCCTGTACTATAAGACGGCCGAGAACCTTTTCCTGCTGGTGGTGTTCTACCTCATCATCCTGCTGCCGGTGTCCCTGCTGGGCAGCTGGCTGGAAAGGAGGCTGCGCTATGCCGGATTTGGGCCTTGAAGTCCTGCTCAAGGGCAAAAATATGGTTCGCCTGCTGGGCGGTCTGGGCGTGGCGCTTAAGATCAGCGCTGTGTCCGTCCTTCTCAGCCTGCCGCTGGGCATCCTGCTGGGTGTGCTGATGACCTTCAAAAATCCCATCCTGAAAGCCATCCTCCGGGTGTATCTGGAATTCATCCGCATCATGCCCCAGATGGTGCTGCTCTTTCTGGTGTATTTTGGCACCACGCGGGCCTTTGGCTGGGATCTTTCCGGCGAGACGGCGGCGGTCATCGTGTTCGTGCTCTGGGGCACGGCCGAGATGAGCGACCTCGTCCGCGGTGCCCTCATCGCTATCCCGAAGCATCAGTATGAGAGCAGCGAGGCGCTGGGCATGAGCCGGGCGCAGACCTATTGGTACATCATCATCCCTCAGACAGTGCGGCGGCTCATCCCGCTGTCCATCAACCTTATCACCCGCATGATCAAGACCACAAGTCTGGTGTTGATGATCGGTGTGGTGGAGGTGCTCAAGGTGGCCCAGCAGATCATTGAGGCCAACCGCACCGCCAGCCCCAACGCGGCGTTTGGCATCTACCTCACCGTGTTTGTCCTGTATTTTCTGGCCTGCTGGCCCATCAGCCTGCTGGCCGGTTATCTCGAAAAGAAATGGAAGTGACTGTTATGGCAGAGCCGATCCTGACTGTAGACCATCTGGTAAAAAGCTACGATGGCAAGACCAATGTTCTGGATAATGTCAGCTTTGCCGTCAAGCCCGGTGAGGTTATCGTTGTGGTGGGCCCTTCCGGCTGCGGCAAAAGCACCCTGCTGCGCTGTCTGAACGGTCTGGAGCCGGTGCAGGCGGGCCGGGTGAAGCTGGGCAGTGAGACGGTCGCCTACGGCGGCAAGAATCTGGCGGCCCTGCGCCAGCGCATCGGCATGGTGTTCCAGAGCTATGAGCTTTTCCCGCACCTGACCGTGCTGGAAAATATCCTGCTGGCTCCCACCAAGGTGCAGAAACGCCCCCGGGCTGAGGTGCAGCAGGAAGCCGAGGCCCTGCTGGACCGCGTGGGCCTGCTGGCCAAAAAGAACAGCTACCCCCGGGAGCTTTCGGGTGGTCAGAAGCAGCGTGTCGCTATTGTGCGTGCGCTCTGTATGCACCCCGAGATCCTGCTGTTCGACGAAGTGACCGCCGCCCTTGACCCTGAAATGGTGCGCGAGGTGCTGGATGTCATGCTCGACCTGGCCCGTGAGGGCAAGACCATGGTGATCGTCACCCACGAGATGCAGTTTGCCCGGGCAATTGCCAGCCGGGTGCTGTTTCTGGACGATGGCCGTATTGTGGAGGAAGCGCCCCCGGCGGACTTCTTCGACCACCCGCAGACCGAACGTGCACAGCGCTTCCTGCGCACTTTCACCTTTGATGCAGTCGCAAAGCAGTGAGAAATGCGCAGCAGCCCATTTCCACTTTGAACCTTTTTGTCTGATGCTGTGAAATGATGTCACAGATCATGGATAGATTTTCATATGGGAAAGAAAGGAAAGGAGTTACTACCATGAAAATTAACAAGATCTCTCGCCGTGCCTTCCTGCTGGGTCTGGGCGCAGTTTCCACCGCTGCCTTGCTTTCTGCCTGCGGCGGCAGCGCATCCTCCTCTTCTGCCGCTTCCGGCTCTGCTGTATCCGGCAGTGACGTGTTCCGCACGCTGGACGAGATCAAGGCGGACGGCACCGTGAACATCGGCGTTTTCTCCGACAAGAACCCGTTCGGCTATGTGGATGAGAACGGCGAGTATCAGGGCTATGATGTCTACTTCGCCCGCCGCCTGGCCGAGGATCTGGGCGTGGAAGCAAATTTCGTTTCCACAGAGGCCGCCAACCGCATTGAGTACCTGCAGACCGGCAAGGTCGATATCATTCTGGCAAACTTCACCGTCACGCCCGAGCGCGCCGAGGAGGTGGACTTTGCATTGCCCTACATGAACGTTGCACTGGGTGTCATCTCTCCCGACAGCAATGTCATCACCAGCCTGGACAACTGGAACGCCGACGATCAGATGATCGTCATTTCCGGCACCACCGCCGAGACCTACCTGACCAAGGAATATCCCGACATTCCCCTGCAGAAGTATGATTCCTACGCAACCGCCAAGAACGCCTTGGAAAACGGCAATGGCGTAGCATGGGCCAACGACAACACCGAGGTCATCGCTTTTGCAAAGCAGAACTCCGGCTACACGGTGGGCATCCCCTCTCTGGGCAGCCAGGATACCATCGCCCCCGCTGTGAGCAAGGGCAACACCACCCTGCTGGACTGGATCAACGACGAGATCAAGAGCCTGGGCGAGGAGAGCTTCTTCCACAAGGATTACGAGGAGACGCTGGTGGATACCTATGGCCTTGACTATGAGGATGAGCTGGTCGTTGAGGGCGGCGAGACCAACGCATAAATCTGAACTTTAAGATGCAGTAATGAGAAACACCCCGTGCAGAAATGTACAGGGTGTTTCTTTTGTGTGAATCTGTGCAACGATGTATTGACAATGCTGCACAATATGAATATAATAAAAGTGACAAAGGAGCGTGAGAGTATGACAACGGTAAGTGTCCGGATGGATGAGAACCTGAAGCGGGATTTTGATGAGATCTGCAATGAACTGGGCCTTTCGATGACAACAGCCATCACCATGCTGGCCAAGAAGATGACGCGTGAAAAACGCATTCCGTTTGAAGTCTCGATGGATCCCTTTTATAGTGCATCCAATATGGCCGCCCTGAATGACAGCATTGAGGAAATGCGTCAGGGAAAGACTGTAACGAGAACGCTGGAAGAGCTTGAGGCTATGGAACATGAGTAAGATCACCTTCACGGAGCGGGCCTTTGCGGAATATCTGTATTGGCAGTCTCAGGATAAAAAGACGCTGAAACGGATCAACGCATTGCTCAAGGATATTTCGCGCAGCCCGTATGAAGGCATTGGAAAACCGGAAGGGCTGAAAGAAAATCTCAGCGGGTATTGGAGCCGCCGGATCGATGATGTGAACCGGCTGGTCTATCGCATTGAAAATGATCTGATCGAAGTGTACCAGTGCAAGGGACATTACGACGATTGAAGCAAAAAAACGAGGACGGCCAATGGCTGTCCTCGTTTTGCTGTATCTGGGGGCTTATACTTCCTCAGTCTCATCCTCGTCGTCGTCCTCCTCGTCGGCGAGAGCTTCTGCATGGATGCGCTGGCGCAGGCGGGTGCGGAACTCCTCGGCGGGGATGCCGCTCTGGTTGGGGGTCAGGTCCGGGGCGGGCTTGCCGTCAGGCAGGTGGGCACCAAAGGCCGGCACAAAGAAGAACTTGCGCACAACAAAGATCAACGCAATGGCACCCACGCTGATGAGGTTGTCCAGAGCCGATTCGTGGCCGACCACCATGTGGCGGGCAATGGCGTAGAGCAGCACTTCCAGGCTGCTGCCTGGGCTGTGCTTGGCCAGCATCTTGATGAACTCCACGCCGATGACAATGTCCAGCGCCCGCTCAAGGAAGCCGCGAATCTCTACATCGTTGCCATCAAACAGCAGGCCCGGCATCCACTTGAGCAGGGGGATGAAGCTGAGCAGCAGGCCGATGAGCACCAGCCCGGACAGCACGATCTCCAGCAGGGTGGAGGCCTGAATGATGTAGCTGCGCAGTGCCTTGCGGCTGCGGCTCTCAACATGGGAGGAGTGCGGGGTGTCGGAAGGATGGGACATGGTGCGGCATCTCCTTTGCTCAAAATCGTGAAACGAAAAAAGCTGACAAACTTTTTTTAAGTTTAGCAAAGGATTTGAGCAAAGTCAATGAAATGTGCCGAATTTTCTGGGAATTACTGGACGGCTACATAGCCGGAGTGCTCAATGCAGGAACGGCCTGCATCGGTGGAGAGCCACTCGTAGATCCTGCGTTCCGGGCTGTCGGCAGCGGAATCCTGCAGGATGGCGGCATAGAATTCGTTGCACAGCGGGTAGCTCTGGTCGGCGATCGTCTCGTTGGAAGGGGTCACGCCATCCACGGCCAGCAGCCGCAGACCGGGCTTGGAGTACATCTGGTCGATGTAATAGTAGACCGAGAAACCGATGGCGTTGGCAGAGTTGTTATACTCTGCAATGCTGTCCACCAGCTCACCCATGGCGGTGGGGGCCAGCTCGGTGGGGGCCTCCATCAGCGGGCCGCCCTGGATCAATAGCTTCTGGAACAGGGTCTGGCTGCCGGAGTCCTCGCCGCGCTGGAAGGCAACGATTTCCTGATCCTTGCCGCCCACATCCTTCCAGTTGGTGATCTTTCCGGCATAGATATCCCGCAGCTGCTGCTGGGTAAGCGCCTGCACGGGGTTATCCTCGTTGACGATGAACACCAGCGCGTCCACCCCGATGGGCTTCTGCTCCAGCTCCACATTGGCTTCCTGCAGCTCTTCTTTTACATAGTCCGGCGCAAAACCTGTTTCCTTTGCCATTTCCTGAATGATCTCTGCGTCATAGCGCGGAATACCCAGCTTTTCCGCCGCCTTTTTGCCGATGGTGCGTCCGCCGCTGCCAAATTCGCGGCTGATGGTAATGACTCTGTTTTTCATACTTTCTGCACTCCTTCCACATTCAATTCCCGATAGGTTTTCACGATGATGATCGCCGAGATGATAAAGGTCAGAATATCCGACACCGGCATGGAATACAGTACGCCGTCCAAACCAAAGAACACAGGCAACAACAGGGCAAAGCCCACACCGAACACCACCTCACGGAACATGGACAGCAGCGTGGAGGCCAGCGCCTTACCCACCGCCTGCAAGAAGATAAAGCACGCCTTGTTGACGCAGGCCAGCACCATCATGCAGAGATAGGTGCGGAACGCCTTAATAGCAAAGTCCGTATAGTAGCCGCTCTCATTGGCTGCACCGAAAATGGCGATGAGCTGCCGAGGGAAACCCTCTGCCATCACCAGCGCCACCGCACCCACCAGTGCTTCGGCAATCAGCAGCTTGGTGAACAACTCCC
>OMFP01000959.1_pt1 | contig 10930 bp, 9 predicted proteins | sample 1674221 | NCBI WGS metagenome assembly OMFP01 (sample SAMEA103958152, study PRJEB25191) | human gut metagenome | biome: human-associated habitat [ENVO:00009003]; feature: intestine environment [ENVO:2100002]; material: feces | place: Germany | collected 2013/2015
TTCTTAGTAGCACTGCTCCGAGAATAACAGCTAATATAACTGTAAGTACAAAAGGAACTGCCAATATGATCTCAACGCTTTGGATAAATCGAAAACAAGGAACTGCCGGAAGAAAGAAAACCAGGAGTGTTGCTGCTACCATTTTATAGTTATAATCATTGGGATTTAAATCCTGATAGATCAGAAGCTCTTCTATCTGCCAGTCGAAGAAATCGCTTTTGATATATCCACCACAATAAGGACAATGAACTTCATTACTATTTAATGAAATCTCAGCGCCACAGCTTGGACACATGATTTTCTGATATTCAGAATAAAATTGTTGCTCTTCATTTCTGTTTTTGCTTTCAACTTCATCATGACGGATATGCCTGGATTGTCTAAGTAAGATTGCACCATGTGGGAAAAAGTCCTCGTACAGGATTTTTCCACTTTTTTTATTACGATATCGGTTTGATACGGTACCTTGCAGTATGGCCTCTCTCCATTCACGTCCGGCATCATTCCAATGTTTGAAATCATGATTCTTTTTGTTTGCTTCTGGCAGTTTCGCGTAAGCTATACGAATTTCATGAGTTATGTCATTCGCCTGTAAAAGTTTCATCTCATGTTCGATTTTCTGGCGATATGACTGACCTATGTTCACCGAAGAATTTTGAATATTACCGTCTTCTAATACAGATAATACTGTTTCAAAAGGGTTAAGTACCTTTTGAGAAATCTTCGTTGCTTTGAAAAAGATCGACTTTGATTTATTTAATTTTTTCTTGACGTAAAGAAACCACAGTTTTGGCTGCATCCATTCAACTTTCCAATCCAAAATATAGCAGGTGAGGGCTCCGGCCCACACACTCGCCCACAAAAATGCAAAAAATATTGAATCTCCCCAGGAAAACTTCATTTGATCACCTCGCATTCCGTTTTTCAAACAGATCCTTAATACACCAAAGACCAATGAATATGAAAAGTGTGCCCACAGGAATAAGTATGCAAGCAAAAAGGAATGTAAATGGATCACTGTCGCCTCTTAATTTGTAGTCACCCTGTGATGCAATTATGGTATTTCTAAATTCCTTTGTTTCGTTTGATTTATGACCCATATGCAATCCTCCCTTCAATTTTCCCCATTTTATCAACATTACTTTTTATTTATAATACTGGAAAAACAGCAAGATTACACTATCACTTGTGCTAGGAATATTTCTAATAAAATGATTGGCCATGATTTACTAAAAGATTTTCAAAACACAAAAAAAGCTCGTAAATACGAGCTTCTTTCAGTGACTCCGAGGGGAATCGAACCCCTGATTCCAGCGTGAGAGGCTAGCGTCTTGACCGCTTGACCACGGAGCCTTATTCATTTTCGTCTGCGTCTTTTTTGTTACCGCCACAAGACAATAGTTATTATATACCAGGCTTTCAGAAAATGCAACCCCTTTTTTTAATTTTTTTCAAAAAATTTTTATTATTCTTTCAAATTGCTGTTTTCTCTTGATTTTACGCGGTTTGCGGCGATTGTTCAACAAGCTTCAAATTCAAAAAAGGGGTGATTTTCTAAAATATCACTGAAAATATTTCAGATTATGTGTTCAGACTTCCTCTGCTTCCACCAACTGTTCACTCAGATCTTCTACGGCTTCTTCCTTGACCATAATCTGAAGTGCCTGATTTTTATTCTTAATTACAACTTCTTCATGAGTACCGCCGTATTCTCCATCCAGCGTCCATGGAATTGCCTCAACAGATTCAAAACGGACTTCACCACTCTTGAAGGAGTATATTCTGTCTGAATTAATCTGACGCATCACAATTGCCCCAAGCAGTTCGTTCAACTCGACTGGATTCTTTGGTGTTTTAAAGAGTGTCACCTCAAAAACACCATCATCAAAAATAACATTTTCTCCTGTGATTCTTTTGAATCCTCCTACAGAGCGTGAATTTGTCACCATTCCAAAGATAAACTCATCTTCAATCGTCTCTCCGTCATGTGTGACTTTGATCTTATAAGACGGAATATTGAACAGTCTCTTGGTTCCTTCCAGAATATAAGCCATATGACCAAGAATATTCTTCATGCTCTGCTTCGTCTCATATGACACGTCTGTGAAAATACCAAAGGCTGCAATATATACGAAGTAGTCATCGTTAAACTGACCGATATCAAAGGAAAATGGTGTTCCTGTTACAATTGTATCTGCGGCCTCCAGCATATTCTTGGAAATATGCAGACTACTTGCAAAATCATTCGTCGTTCCGGCCGGAATATATCCGATCGGCGTCTTATTTTCTCGCATCATCATACCGGTCACGACTTCATCCAATGTACCATCTCCGCCACTACATGCCACGAGATCATATTCTTCTTTGTACTCACTGACTTTTCTTACAGCATCCTGACTTCTTTGTGTAGGATAAACCGTCACCTCATATCCGCCCTTCACAAATGTGTCGATCACATCTGAAAGTTTCGGCTTCAGAAGTCCCATTCCTGAATTCGGATTGTAAACAAATAGCATTCTTTTCATAAACAAATACCTCCTTATTCAAAAATCATTTGTGTTCACATCAGCTGCAAACTCTCCCCCATAGAAAAAGATGGCTGTACTCCTCTTCAAAGTACAGCCCCTCTATATTCATTTGTAATCACTTGGTTATCTCTCTGTGACTTCAATTACCATCTTATTGTTATTATACGTTAGCAAAGAATGTCTTAATGCCTTCAGCTGCTTTCTGCTCGTCCTCACCGTCTGTCACAACGGTAATCTCCTCGCCTCCGATCAGATTCAGACTCATCATACCCATAATACTCTTTGCATTGATGTTCTTCTCGGCTACCTGAATGTACACTTTGCTTGCATACTGGCTGGCTTCCTGTACGAGAAGGGCGATCGGCCGTCCATCAAACCCTGGGTCCGCTTTCACTACAACAGATGTCTTAATCATAATAATCCTCCTTGTTCTTGCCGAACTTTGTCTGCCATCTCACTCAGCTTACGCAGCCTGTGGTTGATACCCGATTTTCCAACCGGAGGATTCAGGGATTCTCCCAGTTCCTTCAATGTTGCTTCCGGATGCTCGAGGCGGGCAAGAGCGGCCTCGACTAATCCTTTCGGTATATTCTCAAATCCTATCTGATCTCTCAAATATGTAATATCTTCCAGCTGTTTCACTGCTGCTGATACTGTCTTATTAATATTGGCAGTTTCACAATTCACTTTTCTGTTCACAGAATTTCTCATCTCCTTGAGAATTCTTACATTCTCAAGTTCCATTAATGAGACATGTGCCTCCATGATATTCAGAATATCTACTATCTGTGCTCCTTCTTTCAGGTAAACAACATACGACTTTTTTCTGAGCACGATCTTTGCGTCCATAGAAAAACTGCAGATCAGATCACAGATCTGATGTGCCATCTCTTCTGTGGAACAGACAATCTCAAAATGATATGCCTTGTTCGGATCACTCATAGATCCGGACGCCTGAAACGTTCCGCGGAGAAATGCTCTTCGACAACAAACCTGTTGGACAATCATCGGATTCACGGCATGCAACTCTTCCGCATTTTCCTGCTGTTCCCCTATCATCTTCGTAGCCTGTAAGATACGTATCGCATCTTCATGCTTTTTTACGATAACAGAATAGGTCTCTGTCTGCTTCTTTATATTTCTCCGAACGGAAATATCACTCCTTATATTAAATGTTTTTTCTATTAATGTAAAGACCTTTCTTGCAACTAAAATGTTTTCTGTACGAATCTTGATACTGCACCGGTCAAAACTATTGATTACAACCGTCCCGCACATGCCAATAAAAGCCGTCAGTTCCGCAATCTGGCAATGTCTGGCTGAACTGATGTTCCTTGCAAGCTCTTCCTTCACTTTTCCAGAAAATGACATATTTTCCACCTTTTACTTTCTCTTTGTGATACTATCCTTCCCAATATCACGATGTTCAATACGGACGCCATAACTTTCCTCTGTCTCAAGCGTGTGATATAACGCATTCGCCAGCGTTACAGATCTATGCTTCCCACCGGTACATCCAATTGCGATCACAAGCTGGTTTTTTCCCTCCAAAATATAATTTGGAATCAGAAATTCAACCATGTCTTTTAATTTTTCAAGGAAAATCGGTCCCTTATCATTCTGCATGACATAATCCTGGACTTCCGGATCATTTCCTGTTTTTTCTTTCAATGTATCAATATAGTACGGATTCGGAAGAAAACGCACATCGAATACAAGGTCTGCGTCCTGCGGAATTCCGTATTTAAAACCAAAGGACATTACTGTGATATAGAGGTTGCAAAAACTCTCACCTTTCACAAAAATCTTCTCAAGTTCAATCTTCAGTTCTCTTGTCAGCATCTTACTTGTATCAAGAATATACGTTGCCTTCATTTTCAAAAATGCGGTCTTCTCACGTTCTTTCGCAATACCGGTATCCACACGTCCCGACCCGCTCAGAGGGTGCTGTCTTCTCGTTTCTTTGTATCGCTTTACAAGTACAGAATCCTTTGCGTCCAGAAACAGAATCTCATATTTGATTCCCTTTTCATCCATTTGCTCAAGGTCTTTCTCTAATCCAGAAATATCCCGTCCGCTTCGCACATCGACTCCCAATGCCACTTTCTTCATTGAAGTTTCTGAATTCTGGATCATCTGCACAAATCCAGGAAACATTGCGATCGGCAGATTGTCCACACAGAAATATCCCATATCCTCAAGCATCTTAAGTGCTGTTGATTTTCCCGCTCCTGACATCCCTGTTACGATAACAAAACGCATATCAAAACTCTCCTATTCTTCTTACTTCCGCTTCCAGACGGACCCCTGAATTTTCTTCTACTTTATCTTCTACCTGACGCATCAGTTCCATAACCTCTGCTGCGCTTGCATTCCCTCTGTTGATCACGAAACCGCAATGCTTTTCAGAGACCTGTGCATCTCCGACCCTGAATCCGCGAAGTCCTGCATCTTCAATCAGTTTTCCTGCGAAATATCCTTCCGGACGCTTAAATGTACTTCCTGCACTTGCATACTCTAATGGCTGCTTTGTCACTCTTTTTTCTTTCAAATCATCCATCACTTCTTTGATCTTCTCCGGATTTCCTTTTTCAAGAGAAATCACTGCTTCAAGAACAATATAATTCTTCTGTTCTACCACGCTTGTCCGATAAGCAAGCCCCATCTCTTCTACCGGGATCGTGAGAAATTCTCCATCTGCTGTCATCACTTCCACACTCTCAAGTACCTGCTTCATCTCTCCACCGTATGCACCTGCATTCATGCGAACGGCTCCGCCTAATGTTCCCGGAATTCCTGCTGCAAACTCAAAGCCTGTCAGAGATTCTGACAGTGCTGTTGCCGCAACCTTCGACAGAAGTGCGCCTGCTCCGGCATAAATCTTATTCTCTTCTACCCTGATCTGATTCATTTTCTTAAAAATCTGAAGGATTACGCCACGATATCCCTTATCTCCAACAAGAAGATTACTTCCGTTTCCGATCACGGAATATGGGATTTCCTCTTTTTTGCATAACTCAACGATTGCCTGGATCTCTTCCTTTGATTCAGGTGTCACGAAATAATCTGCCGGACCACCAATACGAAATGTTGTATGTTTCTTCATCGGCTCATCTTTCATTACATTTTCCTGTTTTGTAATAGTACACAATCTATTGTACAATTCCATATCTATACTCCGTTTCTTCTATATAATAGTATTAAATATTCTTATCAGTCATCAACATCATACACCACCCACTTCATAAAGTAAAGTATATTGCCTTGCCAAACACTAATAAACCATGTATAATGAATGCGTATATCTAAAATTAACCAAGCCTATTTAGAGACACATTTTTTAATCAAAGGAGTGAATATTTAAAGTGGACGCAGGTGACACGTACCTATTAATTATACTGTTAATTTTACTATTGTTTTCATCATTTTTTTCATCAACCGAGACTGCGCTGATGTCAGTGAATAAAATTAAACTCCGCTCTCTCGCAGACGGTGGGAACAAGCGGGCAGCTCTGGCTCTTGATATCACAGAGAATCACACAGCGAAGATGCTCAGTGCGATCCTGATTGGTAATAACATTGTGAATGTTTCAGCATCTTCTCTTGCTACAACCCTTGCCTATTCATTTGGTGGATACATGGTCAGCATTGCTACACTGATTCTGACAGTGGCAATCCTTGTATTTGGAGAGATTACACCGAAGAATTATGCAACGATCAACGCTGAGAAGCTTACGCTTCGCTATATTCCGGTCATCAAGTTTTTCATGACGGTCATGACTCCTGTCATTTTCATCATTAACTTGTTTTCCCGCGGAATCATGCTGATCCTTCGCGTAGATCCGGATGCGGCGAATAAAGCTATGACAGAAGAAGAACTTCGTACCATTGTGGATGTCAGCCATGAAGATGGTGTAATCGAGTCTGATGAAAAAGAGATGATCTACAACGTATTCGATCTCGGCGATGCCAAGGCGAAAGACATTATGGTTCCTCGCGTACATGTTACATTTGCTGATGTCAATAGTACCTTCGATGAATTGATTGATATTTTCCGTGAAGACAAATTCACAAGACTTCCTGTTTACGAAGAGACACAGGATAATGTTGTCGGTATTATTAACATGAAGGATCTGCTTCTTTACGATCATGATACACCGTTCAATATCCGGGATTTCTTAAGAAAACCGCATTTCACTTATGAGTTCAAAGATATCTCTGAACTTCTTGTAGAGATGAGAGATTCTACTTTTAATATTGCAATTGTTCTGGATGAGTACGGTGAGATGGCAGGACTCATCACTTTGGAAGATATTCTGGAAGAGATTGTTGGTGAGATCCATGATGAATATGATGAGAATGAAGATGAACTGATCAAAGAGATTTCTGATCATGAATATATTATCGAAGGTTCCATGAGTCTGGATGATGTGAACGATCACTTACATACAGAACTTAACTCTGAAGATTATGATTCTCTCGGAGGACTGATCATCGAACATCTGGACCGTTTACCTCAGATGGGTGATGAAGTTGTCACTGAAGATGGAATTCGTCTGGTGGTCGAGAAGTTGGATAAGAACCGCGTAGAAACGGTACATGTTTATCTTCCTGAAAGAGCAGATACAGAGGAAGAAGAGGATGAAGAGAATTCAGATCCTTCTGAAACTGACAAACACTTACATGAATAGAACTTTTTGAAATGTCGGCTGCATTATCGCAGCCGGCATTTTTTGACGTTTCACAGGCAATGCGCGCTTTCATATAATGATGTGAGTGTCAAAAGTAAATTTTGCCACTCACTGATGTAACCGGATTGCTCCATTGCTATGCAATTCCCGCAATCCTCGAACACCTCAAACTCCCATAAAATGGCGTATTCACACCATTTTATTCCGTTTTCGGTGTTCGGCGTGTCAATAAGTATAAATTGCTTATTTGTGCGAGCACAAACGCAATTTATACTTTTGACACTTACATCATATAATATATAGAAACACAAAAATAATGAGGTGATTATATGTCTTATTCTATCATGCTTGATGCAGGTCATGGCGGTCGTGATCCCGGGGCTGTCTATAACGGCCGCCGGGAAAAGGATGACACCTTATCTTTAACGCTTGCCATTGGAGAACTGCTGCAGGAACATGGGATTGATGTACTCTATACACGCACAACAGACATTTATGAATCTCCCTATCAGAAAGCATTGGAAGCAAATGCAGCCGGTGCAGACTTCTTTCTGTCTATTCACCGTAATTCTTATCCGACAGATAATACCGTATCCGGCGTAGAATCTCTAGTTTACAACAAATCCGGTCTGAAGTACACAATGGCTCAAAATATTAATGAGGGATTGGAAGCTCTCGGTTTCATCAATCTCGGCGTAAAAGAACGCCCCGGTCTGGTCGTTCTGCGCCGTACACAGATGCCGGCGGTTCTGGTAGAAGTCGGATTTATCAACTCTGACACTGATAACCGGCTCTTTGATAATAACTTTGATGATATTGCGCTTGCGATTGCTGAGGGAATCCTTGATACATTAGAAGAAAGCGGAGAAATCAGCAGTGATTCTTCTCTCCCTCACTATGCAGTGCAGACCGGGGCTTTCCGCAGTGAACGATATGCACGACGGCTCCTGAATGAATTAACCGAAATGAATTTTCCTGCTGTCTTGACAGAAGGGGATGGTTTATTCCGGGTAACGGTCGGAGAATATGATACGCTTGACGAAGCTGTAAAAATGGAACGCCGGTTGAAGCGTGCCGGATATCAGACAGTTATTGTAACTATTTAGTTGCAGGATTTAGATTCTGACTATTACATGTCCGTAAAAACATTTTCAAAAAACAGAGCGCACTCTTGATTTTTTCAATTGACGGTATTATAATAGCGTTAATTAGAAATCATACGGTCTTTCGCCGCATAAAGGAATGGAGGATTTACTACAATGGAGAAAAAAAACATTGACTGGGAAAATATCGGATTCGGATATATCCCTACAGATAAGCGTTTTGTAGCTAATTATAAAGATGGAGCATGGGATGAAGGTGGTCTCACAGAAGATCCTAACATCGTCATGAATGAATGTGCCGGAGTTCTTCAGTATGCACAGACAGTATTTGAAGGAATGAAGGCTTACACAACAGAGGATGGACACATTGTCACTTTCCGTCCGGACCTCAATGCGAAGCGTATGGTCGACTCAGCGAAACGTCTTGAGATGCCGCCTTTCCCGGAAGATAAATTCGTTGATGCTATTGTTCAGACAGTAAAGGCAAATGAAGCTTACGTTCCACCTTACGGAACGGGAGCAACACTTTATATCAGACCTTATATGTTCGGAATCAATCCTGTAATCGGTGTAAAACCAGCTACTGACTATCAGTTCCGTGTATTTGCCACTCCGGTTGGACCGTACTTCAAGGGCGGCGTGAAACCACTGACACTGTGCGTATCAGACTTTGACCGCGCCGCACCGCATGGAACAGGACACATCAAAGCCGGACTGAACTATGCAATGAGCCTTCACGCAATTGTTACAGCTCACGCAAATGGTTTTGATGAAAATATGTACCTTGACTCCGCTACAAGAACAAAAGTTGAGGAAACAGGTGGAGCAAACTTCCTGTTCGTAACAAAAGATAACACTGTAGTTACACCACACTCCACAACAATTCTTCCGTCTATCACAAGACGTTCTCTGATGTATGTTGCTGAACATTATCTCGGACTGAAAGTAGAAGAAAGAGATGTTTACTTTGATGAAGTAAAAGACTTCGCTGAATGTGGTCTGTGCGGAACAGCCGCTGTTATCTCACCGGTTGGTAAGATTGTCAACCACGGAGAAGAAATCTGCTTCCCTAGTGGAATGGAACAGATGGGACCTACAATCGCAAAACTTCGCGATACACTGACAGGTATCCAGATGGGACGTATCGAAGCACCGGAAGGATGGCTGAAATACATCGACTGATTTTAAATCAGATAAGAATTTTCGATCAGATATTGAAAGAAGGGATTCATTTTTCGAAATGTTTCTCTTCTTTTTTAGTGAAAAAGGACATCCTGCAGAGATTTACTCCCGCAAGATATCCTTTTCATAGCTGTTATCCAACAACTCTGTTCCATTCTTAATTATTTACTCGCAAAGTCCTTCGCTTTCAATTACTTTTACAACGCTGTCTACGTATTTCTCGCAGATTTCATCAGAAGCTGCTTCTACCATAACACGGATTACCGGCTCTGTTCCACTCTCGCGAACAAGAATACGTCCGTCTGTTCCAAGTTCTTCAGCCGTTTTCTCTACTGCCGCCTGAACTGCTGCGTTATCCAGTGCTGTCTTCTTATCCTTTACACGAACATTCTTCAGAAGCTGTGGGAAGATCTTCACTTCATCTGCAAGTGTTCCAAGTGTCTGCTTCTTCTCAATGATTGCTTCCATAACCATAAGAGATGTCAGGATACCGTCACCTGTACGTGCATGTTTGCTGAAGATGATATGTCCGGACTGCTCTCCACCAAGAACATATCCATTCTTAAGCATATTCTCATAAACGTACTTGTCACCAACTGCTGTCTGCTCATACTTCATACCAATCTTATCACAAGCTTTATAAAGTCCAAGGTTAGACATAATTGTTGTAACAATTGTATTGTCTTTCAGTTTTCCCTGCTCCATGAGATATTTACCACATACATACATAATGCGGTCTCCGTCTACGACATTTCCATTCTCATCAACTGCGATACATCTGTCAGCATCTCCGTCATAAGCAAATCCGATATCCAGATGTTTCTCTTTTACATACTCCTGCAGAACTTCGATATGTGTAGAACCACAGTTTGTATTAATATTCACACCATTTGGCTCATTGTTGATTACATAAGTCTTTGCTCCAAGTGCATCGAATACACTCTTTGCAACGCTTGACGCACTACCATTCGCACAGTCAAGTCCAACTCTCATATCCTTGAAGGAACGTGTTGCAAGAGAGATCAGATGACCAATATAACGGTTTCTTCCTGCTGCATAGTCAACTGTGCGGCCAATGCTCTCTTTTGTTGCCAGCGGGATCTCATCAATCTCCCCATCGATATAAGCCTCGATCTTTGCCTCAACCTCAGCCTCCATCTTATGACCTTCGCTGTTGATTACCTTGATACCATTATCATAGTATGGATTGTGGCTCGCTGAAATCATAAGTCCACAGTCAAAATTCTCTGTTCTTACTACATATGAAACACTTGGTGTTGTTGTCACATGAAGAAGGTAAGCGTCAGCTCCTGATGCTGTCAGTCCTGCTGCAAGTGCATACTCAAACATATAACTGCTTCTTCTTGTGTCTTTTCCGATTACGATTCTGGCCTTGTGGTCCTGTCCGAAATACCATCCAAGATAA
>OMFP01000964.1_pt1 | contig 10888 bp, 8 predicted proteins | sample 1674221 | NCBI WGS metagenome assembly OMFP01 (sample SAMEA103958152, study PRJEB25191) | human gut metagenome | biome: human-associated habitat [ENVO:00009003]; feature: intestine environment [ENVO:2100002]; material: feces | place: Germany | collected 2013/2015
CGAGTTTTCCCGGAGCATGGACGGCGGCTGGCAAGGCAGACGAGGCAGATGGGCTGTCGCCCATCAACGAGGATAACGACGCCGGCGGCTGTTCAGGCCCGGGAAAACCATGTGGGCCCTTGTCAGCTGACGCTAAGTTCATCATACCAGTATCAGAAGCAGATTGCAAGGAATTTTCAAAAATATTTTTAGGCTAACAAAAAATTTGTCGCGCGTCAGGCCAAGCACACGGGGAGCGCCTTGCAGCGCTCCCCGGACATGCGCGGAGATCAGTCCTTGCCGATGTAGGGCAGAGGCTCGGAAACCGGCTTGGTCTTGAGAATGTATTTGTCGTTGTAGTCGTGATAGATCTTCATGAACACGCCGGAAAGCGCGATCAGTGCGATCGCATTCGGGATGCACCACAGACCGGAGGCGATATCGACAACGGTCCAGATCAGATCCGGCGTATTGCCGAGCGCGATGAAGGCGGGCACGAGCCAGATCACACGGATGATGAGCTTGAAGACCTTGGAGGTTTCCATCTTCGGGAAAATGTAGAAGAAAGCAGATTCGTAGTTGATCTCCCAGCCGACCATCGTGGAGAAGGCGAACAGGGCCAGCGGAATGGTGACCAGCAGATTGCCGATCGTGGTGCCGTAGGTCGCATCAAAGGCTGACATGGTAAGAGCTTCTGCCTTGACACCGGAGGCCCAGATGTCGCTGCCGGAGCACATGATGGCAAGGGAGGTCATGGTGCAGACGATAATGGTGTCGACAAAGACCTCGAACGAGCCGTACATGCCTTCCTTGAACGGATGGTCGGTGATGGCAGTTGCGTGGGTGATGGGGGAGGAGCCGCAGCCGGCCTCGTTGGAGAATGTGCCGCGGGCCGCGCCCTGACGCAGAGCCAGCGCAAGCGTCGAACCGGCCAGACCGCCGATGGCGGGCATCGGAGCGAACGCATATTTGAAGATCGCGGCGAAGGCCTGCGGGACGAAGCGGATGTTGACGATGATGACGCCGAGTGCGCCGACAACATAGATCAGGCACATGGCCGGGGTGATCTTTTCGCAGAACTTGCCGATGCCCTTGACGCCGCCGATCAGGACGATGCCGCAGATGGCAGCGGCGGCGACTGTCACGACCCAGGCGGGGATATGGAAGGTGCGCTCCAGCGCAGTAGACATGGTATAGGGCTGCGCAAAGGCTGCAGTGCCGAGACCGCCGAGGATGATGGTAACGGCGAAGAAGATCGCCAGCGGCTTCCACTTCTTACCCATGCCGCGCTCGATGTAGTACATCGGGCCGCCGTAGTAGACGCCGTCTTTACCCTTGATGCGGTAGTACTGGCCGAGGGTGACCTCGACGCACTTGGTCATCATGCCGAGCAGGGCGATGACCCACATCCAGAACACAGCGCCCGGGCCGCCGATGACCATTGCCGTCGCGACGCCCGCAATATTTGCGGTGCCGACACAGCCGGCCAGCGCGGAGCAGACGGCCTGCAGCGGAGTGAGCGTGCCCTTGTCACCGGAAGCACCGCCGCCCTTTTTGAACATTTCACCGGCAGTGTTTTTCAGAATATATCCCATTTTGCGGATCTGGAAGAACTTTGTGCGGATGCCGTACAGCAGACCGACAATGCCCAGAAGGATCAGTACGGGTGCGCCCCAGAGGATGTTGCTAAATCCAGTTAAAAACTCAGCCATATTTGTCTCTCCTTTTTCTGTTTCCTGTTCTTTTTTGCGTTTCTCTTTCTATTGCCAGCCCGGGCGAAGCATCTTATTTGGTCAGCTGCGCGAGGATGCATTCAAAGCCCTTGCAGGCCTTGGTCAGCTGATCGATCTCGATGTATTCGTCGCGGACGTGTGCAAGACTTTCGAGCGACGGGCCGTAGCCGATGCAGGGGATGCCCGCTTCGCCGCAGAAGCTGCTGCCGTTGGTGCAGAATGCGAAATGGGAGAGCTTGGCCTCGATGCCGGCGTCTTTCAGACCCTTCATCGCGCCCTGGACGAGCTCGCTGTCCTCGTCCACGACCCAGGCCGGGAAATAGCGCTTGGCACGGATCGTCTCGCCGGTCCAGCACTTCTCCTCGCCCTCGGCCAGATAGCAGCGGGCCTTGAGGCCGGGATGCTTTTCCTGCGCGCGGGCGATGGCTTCGTTGACCTGGCCGAGGATGACGCCCTCGTCCTCGCCGACGAGCGTGCGGCGGTCAAAGGTCGCGCGGCACAGCGACGGAACGACGGATGCGCCGGGATACGGCTTGGAAATGATGTCGGTGAGCTCCAGAATGCCCTTGCCGAGCAGCGGATGCTCGTTCGGGACGATCTTGCGGATCTCCTCAATGACAGCCATCATTTCATAGACGGCGTTGACGCCCTTCTCGGGGTTGGAGGAGTGGCAGCTGACGCCCTCGGTCTCGACGACGACCTCTGCCCGGCCGCGCTGGCCGCGCTTGACCGTGGTGGTCGTAGCTTCGCCGATGATGACGAAATCGGGCTTTGCCAGCCGCGTGATCTCGCGGGAGGAGACGCCCTCGAAGCATTCCTCATGGACGGTGCAGGAGACGCAGATCTTGCCGGCGAAATCCTTGCCGGTCTTTTCCGCGTAGCGGGCGGCTGCCGTGATCATGGCGCAGTCGCTGCCCTTCATGTCGGAGGTGCCGCGGCCGTAGATCCTGCCGTCGACGATCTCGCCGCCGAACGGGTCGTGCTTCCACTGCGGCGCGTCGATCACGTCGACGGTGTCGATGTGGCCGTCCATCAGGATCGTCTTGCCGGGGCGTTTGCCGTTGATGGTGCCGAGCACGCTGCCGTATTTGTCGATGATGACCTCATCAAAGCCGTACTCTTCCATCTTGCGCTTCATGAATTCCGCGACGCCCTTCTCCTGGCCGGAATAGCTGGGGATCCGGACGGCCTCCTGGCAAAATTCGATCAGCTGTTCGTTGGTGTACATGCTGCATCCATCCTTTCTTCCGATATATTCATGCGTGTCAATCAGCGATGTGCAATGTGCGATATATTGCATAATGCAAGCATAGAACAGCCGCGTTTTTTTGTCAAGATACGACCGCGCCCGCGGCTGCGAATTCTATGTTTTACAAAAAAATCAAGCCTGAAATTTGGTGAAAAACACAGAGCGCCGAAGCGTTTTTTCGCTTCGGCGCTCTACATATTTAAGATTCCGTTTCGTCCGGGCCGGAGGCCTTGGCCTGCCGCAGGCTTTCCATCGTATCCTTGAGACTGCCGTTCATCGACGTGAGCCAGTGCTCGCGCATGAGCGTCTTGGCCCGCTGCGCGTCCCTTTCCCGCAGGGCGTCCAGGATCCCCCGGTGCTGGGAGGCGGAGATGCGCCGCATGGTCGGCAGGTGGAAGAAATGATAGCGGATGCGCTGGATATGCAGGACCAGCATGTGCGAGATCTCCGCGATGTATTCGTTGTCCGCCGCGTCGATGATCAGCTCGTGGAAGCGGGTGTCGTGGGTGATGATCGCGGCGGTGTCGCCCTTGATGTTGGCCTCGGCAGAGGCCTGCAGCTCCTGCGCCAGCTCCTCGAGCATGGCGTCGGTCAGATTCCGGCAGGCGAGCTCCGCGGCCAGCGCGTCGATCTCCGCCAGCGGCCGGTAGCATTTTTCAAAGTCCTCCACGTCGAGATCCGCGACCACGGTCGTGCGGCCGGGGATCACGCAGACCAGCTTCTGGTTCTGCAGCAGCTGGAGCGCCTCCCGCACGGGCGTGCGGCTGACGTTGAAGTAGGAGGCCAGCTCCGAATCCAGGATCTTCTCGCCGGGCTTCATGACGCCGGTGATGATCCAGTCGCAGACCGTCTGATAAACAACACTTTTTGCCGACTGGCGCTGCAGCGCCTGCGGGCGTTCCGGGATGGGCATGCCTCCGCCTCCTGTCAATTCTTATTTTAATGTGAAAACTAATTTATTTTATCACACTCCGGCTGCGTTTGCAAGGAAAAAAGCCGCTGGATCCGCCGCGGGAGGGGGAGAAACCTTTAAGACCATAAAAAATTTTAGGTTATCAAAAATTTTGTTTGACATCTGCCTCTCATGTGGTATAGTGGTATCAGAAGCGGTCTGCACGGCAGACGCAAAAGTTAAAGAAAGAATTTAAATTGGGAGGTACCCTGCGTTTATGAACTATGATGCAATCAAGAAGGCAGCAGAAGGCTACAAGGCTGATATGGTGAAGTTCCTCCGCGACATGATCGCAATTCCGTCGGAATCCTGCGAGGAAGAGGGCGTTGTGAAGCGCATTGCCGCCGAGATGGAAAAGCTGGGCTATGATAAGGTCGAATTCGACAAGCTCGGCAACGTCATCGGCTGGATGGGCACGGGCAACAAGATCATCGCCATCGACTCCCACATCGATACCGTCGGCATCGGCAACCGGGAAAACTGGACCGCCGATCCCTACGAAGGCTATGAGACGGACGACATCATCTACGGCCGCGGCGGCTCTGACCAGGAAGGCGGCATGGCTTCCGCGACTTACGGCGCCAAGATCATGAAGGATCTCGGCCTCATCCCCGATGGCTACAAGATCATGGTTGTCGGCTCCGTCCAGGAAGAGGACTGCGACGGCATGTGCTGGCAGTACATCTACAACAAGGACGGCATTAAGCCCGAGTTCGTCATTTCCACCGAGCCCACCGACGGCGGCATCTATCGCGGTCACCGCGGCCGCATGGAGATCCGCGTCGACGTTCACGGTACCTCCTGCCACGGCTCCGCTCCCGACCGCGGCGACAACGCCATCTACAAGATGGCCGACATCATCGCCGACGTCCGCGCCCTCAACAACAACGGCTGCGACGAGTCGACCGACATCAAGGGCCTCGTCAAGATGCTCGACCCCAAGTACAACCCCGAGCACTACGAGGATGCCCGCTTCCTGGGCCGCGGCACCTGCACCGTCAGCCAGATCTTCTACACCAGCCCCAGCCGTTGCGCCGTGGCTGATTCCTGCGCCATCTCCATCGACCGTCGCATGACCGCCGGTGAGACCTGGGAGTCCTGCCTGGACGAGATCCGCAACCTGCCGGCAGCCAAGAAGTACGGCGACGACGTGAAGGTTTCCATGTACATGTACGACCGTCCGTCCTGGACCGGCGAGGTCTACGAGACCGAGGCTTACTTCCCCACGTGGATCAACAAGGAGACCGCTCCGCATGTCAAGGCCCTCGTCGACGCCCACAAGGCCATGTTTGGTGACGAGCGCATCGGCTGCGAGCCCAGCATGGACAAGCGCACCGGTCGCCCGCTGTGCGACAAGTGGACCTTCTCCACGAACTGCGTTTCCATCCAGGGCCGCTACGGCATCCCCTGCGTGGGCTTTGGCCCGGGTGCCGAGTCTCAGGCTCACGCTCCCAACGAGGTCACCTACAAGGACGACCTGGTCACTGCTGCCGCCATGTACGTGGCTGCCCTGAACCTCTACGATCCGAGCAAGGCCGATGGCGATGCCACCGTGTTCCGCGCCGGTCTGACCAACAATAAGATCGATTAGTCCCATTCCTCGATTTTGTTGAGCCGGGGGCCGCTCGTGTCCCCGGCACCCCCTGTTGACTTGGGGCCCGCGGTCGTTATCTCTCATGCTTCCTCAACGGTGGCGGGTCCTCGTCATGGTGCTCTGCATGTTCTAGCCACACGCGCATGCCGGAGCACATCTACTCATTGCGATCGTTTTATCTTTAGAAAGGACATTTCCATGGACGCTAAGTTTACCGAGCTCGTCGAGCAGCTGAACGGCCTCGATTTTAAGGGCATGTACGGCAGCGACTTCCTGCACACCTGGGACAAGACCACCGATGAGCTCAAGGCTCTCTACATCGTCGCCGACGCCCTGCGCGAGCTGCGTGAGAACAACGTTTCGTCCAAGATCTTCGACTCGGGCCTGGCCGTCTCCCTGTTCCGCGACAACTCCACCCGTACGCGTTTCTCTTTCTCTAAGGCCGCCAACCTGCTCGGCCTTGAGCTGCAGGACCTGGACGAGAAGAAGTCCCAGATCGCCCACGGCGAGACCGTCCGCGAGACCGCTACCATGATCTCCTTCATGGCCGACGTCATCGGCATCCGCGATGACATGTACATCGGCAAGGGCGATGCCTACATGGCCGAGGTCTCCGAGTCCGTGCAGCAGGCCTACGAGGATGGCGTTCTGGATCACCGTCCCACGCTCATCTCTCTGCAGTCCGATTCCGACCACCCCACGCAGTCCTCTGCCGACATGCTCTACCTCATCAACGAGTTTGGCGGCCTCGAGAACCTCAAGGGCAAGAAGGTTGCCGTCACCTGGGCCTATTCGCCCTCTTACGGCAAGCCGCTGTCCTGCCCGCAGTCGCTGATCAGCCTGCTGCCCCGCTTTGGCATGGACGTCACCCTGGCTCACCCCGAGGGCTACGACCTCATGCCCGAGGTCGTCGAGCGCGCCAAGTGCTATGCCGCCGAGTCCGGCACCACCTTTAAGCAGGTCAACACCATGGCCGAGGCCTTCGAGGGTGCCGACATCGTGATCCCCAAGAGCTGGGCTCCGTTTGCCGCCATGGAGAAGCGTACCAATCTGTACGCCGAGGGCGACGACGCCGGCATCGCTGCGCTCGAGAAGGAGCTGCTCGCCCAGAACGCCACCCATCAGGATTGGTGCTCCACGACCGAGCTCATGGAGAAGACTGCCAACGGCCAGGACACCATCTTTATGCACCCGCTGCCCGCCGACATCTCCGGTGTCTCCTGCGAGCACGGCGAGGTCAACGCCGACGTCTTCGACATGCACCGCGTGGGCATGTACAAGGAGGCCAGCTACAAGCCGTACGCCATCGCAGCCATGATGTTCCTGCAGAAGGTTGCCGATCCCGCCGCTACCCTCAAGGCCCTCGACGAGCGCAACACCGCCCGTTGGCTCCAGGCCTAAAGCCGGGTTGAGGTAAGCCATGTAAAGGGGGCGCTCTGCCAACCGGCGGGGTGCCCCTTTTTGCATCGCGGGCGTGCGGGATAAGCGCTTTCGATGTAGATGCCCGCGGCGCGAGTTATGGGTACGATGGTTTCAGGGGAGGTATCACCATGAAACTTGGATGCGTCATTATGGCTTCGGGCGAGGGCAAGCGGTTTGGCTCTAACAAGATGCTTGCCGATATCTATGGCGAGCCGCTGATTGCCCGGACCATCGATTCGGTTCCCCGGGGCTTTGACGTTGTGGTCTCGACGCGTTGGCCCGAGGTCGCCCAGATTTGCGAGGACAAGCATTGCCCGTGCGTGCTGCACGATGGCGAGCTGCGCAGCGAAAGCGTCCGTGCGGGCCTTTCGTGGGGAGTCGAACGCAACTGGAAAGGTTGCCTCTTTTTGCCGGGCGACCAGCCGCTTGTGAGCGCGGATTCTTTTGATGCCATGGTTCACGCGTTTGACGAGCGTGGCCGCAAACATCCGGTGCGCTTGGCGTGCAGCGGTGAGCCTTCGAGTCCGGTGCTCTTTCCGGCGGAACTGTTCGATGCACTTATGTGTCTTGAGGGCAAGGACGGCGGGGGCTCGATTCTCAAAGGCCGCGTCGACGTTGCGCTGGTCGAAGCGCGCGCCTATGAGCTGTGGGATGTCGATACCGCCAAGGGACAGCGACGCATAGCGGAGCATATCGCGGCCTGCTCGTATTTTGATCGCGTGGCCAACTGTATGAATCGATAAGGAGCAACATGATCATCATCAAAAACGGCGCGCTTGTGACGCCCCAGGGGCTTCGCCGCGCCGATCTTGCCATGGATGGCGATAAGATCGCGCGGATCGCCGCGGCGATTGAGCCGGCCGAGGGCGATACCGTCGAGGATGCCACGGGCTGCTGGGTGTTTCCCGGCTTTATCGACGGCCACACGCACATGCAGTGCTGGACTGGCATGGATTGGACAGCCGATAGCTTTAAAACCGGCACGCGTGCGGCTGCCTGCGGCGGTACGACGACCATCGTGGACTACGCCACGGCCGACCGCGGCGTGACCATGCCCGATGCCTTGGCCGAGTGGCATCATCGCGCCGACGGCACCTGCACGGCAAACTACGCTTTTCATATGGCACTCGCCGAGTGGAACGAGCGCAACCGCGCCGATCTTTCGGCCATGCGCGAGGCGGGCGTATCGTCGTTCAAGACCTACTTTGCCTACGATCATCTGCGCCTGGACGATGCCGAGACGCTCGAGGTGCTCGAGGAGCTCAAGCGTATTGGCGGCATACTGTGCGTGCATTGCGAGAACGGCACGCTGGTGAATGAACTTCAGAATCGCGTGTACGAGCAGGGGATTCATGGACCCGAGGGGCATGCGCTCAGCCGTCCGGACGTGTGCGAGGCCGAAGCTGTGAGCCGCCTGCTGTATCTGGCGCACCTGGCCGGCGACGCCCCAGTCAACGTGGTGCACCTTTCGACCAAGTTGGGGCTCGAGGCCATTCGTGCGGCCAAGGCGCGCGGGCAGAAGAATATCTATGTCGAGACCTGCCCTCAGTATCTGATGCTCGACGACACCTGCTATCTGGAGCAGGGCGAGGACGGCTTTGCGGGCGCCAAGTACGTGATGAGCCCGCCGCTGCGCCATGCCGGTGACCGTGCCGCGTTGCGCGAGGCGCTTGTAGCCGGCGAGATCGATACGATTGCGACCGACCACTGCAGCTTTAACCTGCACGGGCAAAAGGACCGCGGGCGCGACGATTTCCGCGCGATTCCCAACGGCGGGCCCGGCGTGGAGCATCGTCCCGTCGCGATTGCCACGAGCTTTGAGGACCAGCTGGGCCCCGAGGACCTCTGCCGCTTGATGAGCGAGAACCCGGCGCGCGTCTTTGGCATGTATCCGCGCAAGGGCCGTCTTGCCGAGGGCTCCGATGCCGACGTGTGCGTGTGGGATCCCAAGGCGCGCTGGACGATCAGTGCCACGACGCAGCATCAGGCTGTGGACTACACGCCGCTCGAGGGTTTTGAGGCACATGGCCGCGCCAAGGCTGTGTTTGTGAACGGCGTGCTGGTGGCACGCGACGGCGAGCCCACCGGAGCCCAGCCCGGTCGTTACGTGCCCCGCTAGCAGCAAAGATGCCGTGTCCCCTCCGCAGTTGCGGTGAAATACGGACTGTTTGCGGCCGTCATACGGCCAAACAGTCCGTATTTCACCGCAACTGACGAGATGGGGCCGGCTACTTGAGGCTGGTGGCGATGAGGGGGCGGCCGAGGGCTGCCTCGAAGCGGTCGGCCATCGTGGGGTCGCTGAGCGTGTCGACTTGGTTGAGCATGACGCGTGCGGTGCCGAGCTTCAGCGCCTGCATCTCGGCATTGAGCACCTGGGCGACGCGCTCGGGCGTGGCGATGTCGGTGAGCTCGCAGCCGCAACGCTCGCAAAAGAGCTCGGGGCGGTGGACGGCTTCGTGGATGGGCTTGCCGAGCCCCGAGGCACCGACGAGCCAGATGACGTTGGCCGTGCCGGCGGGAACGACCGGCTCCCAGGCGGCGTGGGCCTTGAGCGGGAGCCGCTTGCTGCCGTCCGCCTCGGCCAGGACGTAGTCAAAGCGCTGCGCCAGCTGGTCGAGCGGCTCGGCAGGGGAGGAGAGCTTGCCCGTCTGGGGGTCCAAGACGCCTGCCTGGCAGATGCTTCCCCGCACAAGCCCCGCGCAGGCCTCGCAGGTGCAGCCTGAGGCGTGTGGGGCGCCCGGCTTCCAAGGCGCGGCGTCCAGGCGACGATTCGACCCGTCCCATGGCACGCCGGCAACGGGAAGCATATGCGTGGTGGTGCAGAGGAGCACGCGGCCGCCAGCGCGCATGAGCTCAAGACCCAGCGTTTTGAGCAACGTCGACTTGCCGCCGCTGCCGATAATCGCGGTAATGCCCGGCTCGATCCTGAGCGCCGAGGCAAGATTGCCGCTAACCGTTTCCATCTGTTCACCGCCGTATAATACTGTGATAATAAATAATCATCAGAGTAGCGGTCGAACCGCTTTTGCTCTGCTCAAACCGTAGCACAGGGAGGTGCCCCGGGAATGCTCGTTTATGTTCGCGGCGCCGGCGATATCGCCACGGGCGTCGCCGCTCGCTTGGTGCGCGCCGGCGTGTCGGTCGTTATGGCCGATATCGCGGTTCCCACATGCATCCGCCGCACAATCAGTTTTTGCGAGGCTATTCGCCTGGGCGAGGTCCAGGTCGAGGGCATTCGCGCTCGCTTGGCGCAGACGCCGGCAGAGGCGCTCGAGATTACCCAAGCGGGGGATGTTGCCGTCGTGGTGGACCCTCAGGCCAAGATGCTCGATGAGCTTAAACCCGCGGCTGTGGTCGACGCGATTTTGGCCAAGCGCAACCTGGGCACCACGCGCGACATGGCGCCTACCGTCATCGCCGTGGGGCCGGGCTTTACCGCGCCGGTTGACTGCGACGCCGTGGTCGAGACCATGCGCGGGCATTTCCTGGGCCGTGTCATTACCCAAGGTTCGCCCCAGCCCAACACGGGCGTGCCGGGCATTATCGCCGGCTATGGCAAGGAGCGCGTTATCCACAGCCCCGCCGCCGGCGTGTTTCGGTCCGACCGCGCAATCGGCGACATCGTGCGCGCCGGAGACGTGATTGGCTACGCCGGTGATACTCCCATGGTCACGCAGATTGATGGCTGCTTGCGCGGGCTATTGGCGAACGGCGTACAGGTGACTGAGGGCTTTAAATGCGCCGATGTCGATCCGCGCGGCGATGCCAGCTATATCAACTACATTTCGGACAAGGCGACGTCGGTCGGCGGCGGCGTGCTCGAGGCGCTCGCTATGCTCACCGATATCTTTAGAGGATAGAAGGCGGCAATGGAAAAGCTCGATGTTGTGAATGCGGCGCTTGTCGCCCTGCGTGCTGGCGAGACGTGCGAGCTCGTGGTCGTGGCCGGCACGGCGGGG
>OMFP01000987.1_pt1 | contig 10770 bp, 7 predicted proteins | sample 1674221 | NCBI WGS metagenome assembly OMFP01 (sample SAMEA103958152, study PRJEB25191) | human gut metagenome | biome: human-associated habitat [ENVO:00009003]; feature: intestine environment [ENVO:2100002]; material: feces | place: Germany | collected 2013/2015
TTCACTCTTGACGAGGGCTGTTCAAAGGCTGTACAGAAGGTATTCATCGACCTTTACAACAAGGGCCTTATCTATCACGGCGAAAGAATCATCAACTGGTGTCCGAACTGTAAGACATCAATTTCCGATATTGAATGCGAATATGAAGAACAGGACGGCTTCTTCTGGCATATCAATTATCCCCTTTCAGACGGAAGCGGCAGTGTAGAGATAGCTACAACACGTCCCGAAACACTGCTCGGTGACAGCGCTATAGCCGTTAACCCCGATGACGAAAGATACAAGAGCATAGTAGGCAAAACAGTAAAGCTCCCTCTTACCGACAGAGAGATTCCCGTCATTGCCGACGAATATGTTGATATGGAATTCGGTACAGGCGTAGTTAAGATTACACCCGCACACGATCCTAACGACTTTGAGGTAGGCAAGCGCCACAACTTACCTATCATCCATATGATGAACGATGACGCTACTATTATGGACGGTATCGGCGGCAAGTACGCAGGTATGGACAGATATGAAGCAAGAAATGCTATGGTAGCCGACCTTGAGGCACAGGGCTTACTTGTAAAGGTCGAGCCTCACAAGCATAATGTAGGCTGCTGTCAGCGTTGCGGTACTACCGTTGAGCCGAGAGCCAGCTATCAGTGGTTCGTATCCATGAAACAGCTTGCACAGCCCGCTATAGACGTAGTAAAGAGCGGTGAGCTGAGATACATCCCTCAGAGATTTGAAAACGGCTATCTTTACTGGATGGAAAATATCCGTGACTGGTGCATTTCACGTCAGCTCTGGTGGGGTCACAGAATCCCCGCTTACTACTGCCAGAATAAGGAATGCGGACACACAGAGATTACTCTTGACGGTATAGACACCTGTCCCAAGTGCGGCGCACCTATGAAGCAGGACGAGGACACTCTCGACACTTGGTTCTCATCTGCATTATGGCCGTTCTCAACGCTCGGCTGGCCTGAAAAGACAGCAGATCTTGAGTATTTCTACCCTACAAATACGCTTGTTACAGGCTATGATATAATTCCGTTCTGGGTTGCAAGAATGATATTCAGCGGACTTGAGCATACAGGTCAGAAGCCGTTCAAGGATGTACTTATACACGGTCTTGTCCGTGACAAGTCGCTCGGCAATGGCGTAGATCCGCTTGAAGTTATCGACAAGTATGGTGCTGACGCACTGCGTCTTACTCTTGTTACAGGTAACGCTCCCGGTAACGATATGCGCTGGACAGAAACAAAGGTTACAAATTCCCGTAATTTTGCAAACAAGCTGTGGAATGCTTCAAGATATATCCTTATGAATCTTCCCGAGGATATGCAGGGCGCAGTTCTCCCCGAAAATCTTCCCATCGAGGATAAGTGGATATTATCGCTGTACAACGACCTAATAAAGAACGTTACGTCAAATCTCGACAGCTACGAGCTTGGTGTTGCGGTACAGAATCTGTTCGACTTTATCTGGGACGTTTACTGCGACTGGTATATCGAGCTTACGAAGCCCCGTATCGCAGAGGGCGGAGAAACAGCCCGTGCCGCTCAGAACGTACTCGTTTACGTTATGCAGGGCATCTTAAAGCTGTTACACCCCTTTATGCCGTTCATAACAGAGGAAATATGGCAGTCAATGCCTATAGTTGCCGATAAGGACAACAACCCCGAAAGCATAATGATTTCGGCTTGGCCGGTATATGATGAACAGCTTCACTTTGCGGCTGAACAGACAGACTTCACAAAGGTTGTAGACGCTATCCGTGCTATCCGTGTACAGCGTAACGAGCTTAACGTACCGCCGTCAAAGAAGGTAACAATGTACATTGAAACCTCCGAAACGGCACTTTTCGAGGGCGCAAAGGCATTCTTCGAGCGTCTTGCAGGCGCAGGCGAGCTGACAGTATCCGAAAAGGCAGAAACAAGCGACGATATGGTAACTATCGTTACCGCAAACGCAAGAATATTCATGCCTATGGGCGAGCTTGTTGACAAGGAAAAGGAGCTTGCAAGGCTTGAAAAGGAGCGCAAGGCGGCTCAGAAGGATATAGACTTCCTTAGCAAAAAGCTCAGCAATCAGGGCTTCCTGTCAAAAGCACCCGCACAGCAGATCGAAAACGAGCGTGTAAAGCTTGCTAAGGCACAGGAAAAGATGGAAAAGATAATGCTTTCTATCGAGAAGATGAAGTAATAATTCAGTTATAATCTATTCCCCGATTGAAAAGTCGGGGGATTTTTGTATATTAGGTAACAATGCACAAAGGCTCAAAGTATTTGTGTGCAATGTATACAAATTTGTATTTCGGGGGTTGAAAATATAAGTACTGATATGTTATTATCAAATTAAGGAAACTCTGTCGACAAGGAGATAAAGAAAAATCTGCCGGATTATCAGGTGTGTCAAGAGTAGGCTGGAGTGACTGGGGTGCTTGTAGAACGCTTTTGAAGTTTAAACAAAAAAATGTGTTGACTAACCATAATATAAAAGCAAAAGGTCAGATAATTTCAGCAAGTATTGAAATGCGTGATCTTATGTGTCAGAGTGACGAAGTGCCGGTGTATTGCACTCAATTTGCAGGAAAAAGGAGGAACCTATTATGAAAAAAATCACAGCACTGTTTCCTTTAACTCTCGCTTTATCTTTGGTTATGCTTATTACGTCTTGCTCTCAGAACAACGAGTTAAGTTCCGATAGTACAGAAAGTCAATATGAATTTGAGGATAAATACGATGTTGTTCTGTACGGCAAGTATCTGCCAACCGACATTGCGGATATAAATAAACCTGAACAGTTGGTAGACGACAGCCTTAATTCCGGGTTCGATCCCGATTCTGTTCAGAAAATTGATTTCCGCGGGAAAACCTATAATGTAAAGTATGATGATGATAAACACGCAAACGGGGTATATGACTATTATCTTTACGGCTATTCGGTGACTGATATCAATTCCGATGTATGGAAGTTTGCGCTTTCATCAGACGGCGGGAAATTTGCTTATGCAGTTATGCTTGGTGAAGATATTGAAACATTATCCGATGCAGGTACTGAAAAGCGCACGGAAAAAGTGAAAAAAACAGCTGAAAGCCTTATAGATATCAGTCAGTATCGTTTTGACGGAGAAGAAAAGATTGTACTGGGAACTCATAACTACGAAAGCGATAAATCTATTGACGAGATAAGATACGAATACAGGTATATCAGATACAGCGGAGAGGTAAAAACCGATGAAATGCTATATATTTTGACAGATATAGAAGGTAACCTACAAGGCGTTACACAAGTATATATCGGTGAGTTCAACAATGACAGCGTAAACGCCTTTGACGTTGACCGTTCTTTAGAAGCGGCAAAAGGAAAAATCAAACAGGTAGATAATAACGATATATATACCGTTACGCAGATCGACGAACCGATCCTTTGCAAATACCGTGGAAAAAATGCACTGAAAGTCAATTTTAAATATGATAATACGACCGATAGCGATTATATTTCGCATGAAGAGGGTATGGTAATTATAGTGCCAAAAGAATAGCAGAAACACCGCCGTGATGAATTTACATCACGGCGGTGAGTTTTATTATATTGTATTATTTTTCGCAGAACGAGCGTTAGCGTGCCGATATGATTTGGCGTTCGTACTATAACATTGTCCTTTTCGTATGGCGAGCGTCTGTGCGTGCTTATACGGTTTCGCATCCGCACTATCCCACTCGCTTTTCGTAGGGGAGAGGTCTTGCCTCTCCCGTTGCACCGAATATTGCCATCCCCACAACCATTACAAAAGGACGATAATCCTTCGCTCCGCACTGCGTTCTTGCCTCCCCTTTTTCGAGGGGAGGTAAGTGTGATAATTATTCGACAGAACTTTCATCAAATCTCAAATCAATCCTGCACCATCGCTAAACCCCGACCGTTCCGCTATCCTACAAAAATCCGCAACATTATCAAAGGTCGGAATTTACTGTAGCTTTCAGCTACAGTTGTTCGGCTAAGCTATAAATGAGCTTTTCTGTCTTTTCCCAGCCAAGACACGGGTCGGTTATCGACTTGCCGTAAACCGCATCGTCTGTGCTTTGGCTTCCGTCCTCAATGTAGCTTTCTATCATAAGTCCCTTGACAAAGCCCTCAAGATCCTTGCTGTGACGGCGGCTGTGCAGAATCTCGTTTGCGATTCTTACCTGCTCAAGATACTTCTTGCCGGAGTTTGAGTGATTGGTATCAACTATGACCGCCTTGTTCTGAAGGTCCTGCTTGCAGTAAAGCTCATAGAGCAGTGACAGATCCTCGTAGTGATAATTCGGTATGGTTTCACCGTGCTTGTTTACAGCACCACGCAGGATAGCGTGTGCAAGCGGATTTCCGCTTGTGTGCGTTTCCCAGCCTCTGTATATAAAAGTATGGCTTGCCTGCGCCGCACGGATAGAATTGAGCATTACCGACATAGTTCCGCTCGTGGGATTTTTCATTCCTACAGGAATATCAAGTCCGCTTGCAGTAAGCCTGTGCTGCTGATCCTCTACAGAACGAGCGCCGACCGCAACATAAGACAGGAGATCGGACAGATAGCGGTCATTTTCGGGGTACAGCATTTCGTCCGCACAGGTAAAGCCGGTCTGCTCTATGGCGTGAAGATGAAGCTGTCTTACCTTGATAAGTCCCTCGAGCATATCCTCGTGCTTTGTGGGGTCGGGCTGATGTATCATACCCTTATATCCCTCGCCTGTGGTACGGGGCTTGTTCGTGTAAATTCTCGGTATAATCAGTATCTTGTCCTTTACCTGCTCCTGAACGGGTACAAGCCTTGAAATATAATCAATGACCGGCTCTTCCTTATCAGCGGAGCAAGGTCCTATTATCAGCAGAAACTTATTGCTCTTTCCCGTGAATACATCGGCTATTTCCTTGTCCCTCTGCGCCTTTATTTTCTTTACCTTTTCGCTTGCAGGGTACTTTTTCTTGATCTCCTCAGGATCGGGCAGATGTACCAGTAAATCCATGCTCATTGTCTTTCGACCTCCAAAAAATAAATTTTGGTCTTGTATCTTCTGGTGGAAATTAAAAAGCCCTCCGTGCAAAAATGCACAGAGGGCGAATTATCGCGGTACCACCTCAGTTTATCCGTGCGTTTAGACCATTTCACACGAACCTCAAAAGCTATAACGTAGCTACCGTTCCCGAAGGACAGCTCAGGGGTGTATCTTCACATTAAAACGTCTGCCGTTTCACACCGACCAACGACTCTCTGAAAGCACGTTTCACGCTACTTTTCCCCTTCAAAGCCTTTAATATATCGCTTTAAACCGATTGTAGCATATCCTTGCTGTTTTGTCAAGAGAAAATTTCGTTTTAATTTTTTGCTTATAATCCCTTACGCAACCTTTGAGTAATCAATAATCGAAACTTCCTGCATCATCTTTCTACAATGTTCTATGATTTCTTCAATCTTTTTTACCACATCACCTGTATAGGTCACTTCATTACACTGAGTACATTTATAACACGGAACATTTCTTATAATTATAAGGCAATTGCCTAAATCGGTAACACTGGTTGTAAAACCTCTTGAGCCACAATTTGCACATAACATTATCAGTTCCTCCTTGTTTTGAAATTATCTTGCCAAAGCTGTTCATCAGGATAATAAGCAGTAATGATATATATATATAATCTTCATTGCAACTTACAACCACATGAATATATTTGCCTTTAAGTTCTACTCCTAAAATCAGGCAGCTTGGAAATGGTTTATCATTTTCATATTGTTCAATAATTTTGCCGTTTTCTACACAGCAAATAACATCATCAATTGTTATATTACGCTCAAATAACCTTATTCTTGCGTGTTCGGTTATCATATAATGATTAGCTGTGTTCAGTTGTCGAAGTACATCTATACTTATCATTAGATCAATCCTTATGCCAGATTCTTTATCTTTATTATACCACCGATATACAAAAAATTCAAGCGGTCACCCGCCGGTAACGTAACCCTCGCCAATCGCCAACCGTCAGAACGGCGAATTTGAAGCGGCTCACAGCCGCACCGCCACCCACCTTTTATAAATCTCCGCTTCGTGTAACTCCGCCGTTCGCCATCTTTTGCTGTATTGCAACAGCATTAAAGGCGGAACTTGAAGCGGGTCACACCCGCAAAAAAGGATACCGCAAACTTAAACCGCTTGCAGTATCCTTTAAATTATACTTGAATCTGTATTAACGTCAATAGGGTGTGACTTCAGTCACCCGCCGATAACGTAGCCCTCGCCATTCTCCAACAATCAGAACGGCGAATTTACCGTGGCTTTCAGCCACTAGTTCATGTATTCGCCGTTATATTCGAGAAGCGTTACACTGTCAACACCGTCGATAGCCTTGAATCTTGAAAGCTGTGTTGTGTCATTATTTGCAGTCTTTATCTCGATAGTCAGCTCAATGCGGTCGTTTATCTGTGTCTTGTTCTTCAGCTTGTACTTGAGCGTTCCGAGAAGTGCATTAACATTGCTATCAGCGGCCGTAACGTAACGTACAACAAGAAGATAGCAACGGCGTTCCTTCTTCACCATAGTAAGAATTATGTACAGTGCCGCAACAAAAACAGTACCTATGATTGCAACAAAGTAAAGTCCTGCGCCTGCCGTGATACCTGCACCTACTCCCCAGAATAAGAAGCCCACATCGAGCGGGTCCTTTATTGCCGAGCGGAATCGCACGATAGACAACGCACCGACCATACCGAGCGACAGTACAAGGTTTGCACTGATAGTCATTATGATAAACGCCGTAACTACCGTGATGAGCAGTACAAGTATGTTGAAATTGTCGCTGTAGACAACTCCTCTGTAGAACATACGGTAAACAAGATAAATTATAGCTCCGCACAGTGTAGCTGTGAGCAGTGCGAGCAGTATTCTTGGCAGTGACAGGCTCTCAAGCTGTGCCGTAATATCAAAGCTCTGTCCTATAAGGGATAATAAGTCGTCCCCCGTGCTTTCCGCAAGTGCGGTCAGATGTTGTAACATTTTTAATTTTCCTCCGATCAGTTTTCCATGTTGCTGTTTATGTCCGCATATTAAGGCTTGTCAGCTTGTCATGGCACAATATAAATTTAGATACCGAGTCCTGCCTCAGTTCGATACCGCCGAGCAGATCCATTAGATAAGACGGCAGATAATCGTCATACTTTATCTCTATAACCGCCGTGAAATTCTCAACAGGCAGGTATCTGACGCTTTGCGACAGCATATCATCCGAAAAAGCTCCCGCTTTGAATCCGCTGTCAATGGTGAATCGCACATTGCCCTCGGGATTTATAAACGCCTGCCTCTTATAATCCACTATAACAGACGGGCGGAGCAGAGCCAGAGAATTGCTGTAAGATGCGTCCTCAAGGATAGTGCCCTCATATTCACCGCTCCATACAAAAGAATAATCTCCTCTTAATATAGAGTAATACTGCTCCGGGCTTATCCATATCCCACGCTTTGACGTCATATCCCTGTCCTTGTACTTGCATTCAAAATGCAGCAGCTTGTCCGACAGGTCATAGGTCCTTATACGGTATTTTTTACGGGTATCCGCACCTATCAGCTTATCATTATAAGCCGTCCGGTACACATCGTCGAGATATACGCTCGTTATGCGATAACAACCGTTCTCTCCGTGTGCGTCCGGCGTCATAACCGCAGAGAAACGCTCCCTCAGTATTTCGCACTGTGCCGCTGTCGCAGGAAACTTGTATTCGTGCCGCAATGCACGCTCTCTGTATATCATTACGTCCCTCCCCGCAATCAAAATCGTATGATCGCATTCATCTTAAATAAACGCAGTATCAGTATAGCATATCCGCCCGTAAATTTCAACATATTTTTCGCATATTCTGCCTTATTTTTTGTTGTAATTTTATGTAATGTAAAATCTGCTGCCGGGTTTTCATAAAATCGCTTTACCTGTTGAAATGGTAATTGTAAAATTTCATTCGGAGTTTTTCACCGCCTGTTAAAAATAATTTTTCTTCTTATTAACACCCGTACAAGCACATTTTAAGCGGAGTTATTCACATATTCAACGGAGTTTTCAACTAAAAAAGCAAAAAACTGACCAAAGAGCAGTTGAAAACGTATATCTTTCAACATTTTCAACCGTCACACCTGTTGAAAAGTGGGTAAATCGGTTCATTATACCCTTTGTAAACAGCTTACAGCTTATGTAAACTTGTTACAATATACGCACTGACAACATGATAACTCTCTGTTTTTTCGAAAATAAAAACAGTTATCGTTTATTTTCCTTTTTATGCCACCTTATAACATTATTTGTAAATCACATTTTTCAATTTCAACCGCCCACGGAAAAATCGTATTTTTAGTTTTTATCGGAAGTTTAAACAGTTTCAACGGAGTTTTCAACAGTTTCTGACCGATTTTCACCAAGACAAGTTGAAAACACGGTAGTTTTCCACACTTTTCTGTTGAAAACTAATATCCGTAGCGTATAATTTAACATATTTTTCCTATAATACATTTTGTAATCTTGAAATGTTGAAAAAAGGAGCGTATATAATTGGTAAAAGCGGTTAACAAACTGGTGCTTGAAATAAACAACACCGAAAACGAGTATTTTGAAAAGGCAATTTTCTACATCCGCCCCGAAATGTCGTGCAACAGCAAGCTGAGAAGTCAGGCACAGCTTTACCTTAACAAAATAAGCCTTGAAAAACCGGAAAAATTCCGCAGTAACGGCAAGCTCCCCTATATAATAGGTGTAGCTGCCGGCATTTCGGCGGCGCTCATAATTTCCGCCGTACTGCTTTTTGCAGGCATTATATGACAGCCTCCCGTGCTGATATTCCTTATGTAAAGTTATTGTAAAATCTGTCACCGGATTCTTTTTTCTGTTGACTTGCAAAATAAAAAAATGTTATACTGATTATGACCGTTTTTAATATACAGACGGTATGAAAAATGTATGGACAGCTTTAACGGAAGAAAGGATATTTATGAAAAAGACAAAGATAGTATGCACCTTAGGCCCTGCAACAGATGATGACAACGTTCTGCGTGAGCTTATAAAAAGCGGTATGGACTGCGCACGCTTCAATTTCTCGCACGGTACCCACGAGGACCACAAAAAGCGTTACGAGCAGGTTGAAAGAATAAGAAAGGAACTCAGACTTCCTATACCGGCTATTCTTGACACAAAGGGTCCCGAGGTAAGAATAAAGAGCTTCAAGGACGATAAGCCCGTAGAACTTAAGACGGGCAGTGAATATACCCTCACGACAGAAGATGTTATCGGTGACGAAAAGAGAGCCGCCATAAACTATCCCAATCTTGCAAGCGACATTGAAACAGGTGTTACTATCCTTATAGACGACGGCCTGCTTGAACTTAAGGTAACAGAGATTGACCGCAAGGAGAGCGGCGACGATATTCGCTGTAAGGTTATCCACGGCGGTATTTTAAAACCCAACAAAAGCTGTAACTTCCCCGGCATACATCTTTCAATGCCCTATCTCAGCGAGCGTGACAAGAGCGATCTGCTTTTCGGCATAAAGACAGGGTTTGATATAGTTGCGGCAAGCTTTGTGACCCGTGACGAAGATATAATACAGATAAGAAAGCTGCTTGACGAGAACGGCGGCAAGGATATAAGCATAATTGCAAAGATTGAAAACCAGGACGGTGTTGACAATATCGACGATATTCTCCGTGTTGCAGACGGTATAATGGTGGCAAGAGGAGATATGGGCGTAGAGATTCCGTTTGTTGAGATACCCAGAATCCAGAAAGAGCTTATCCACAAGGGTTACAACGCAGGCAAGCAGGTAATAACCGCTACCCAGATGCTTGACTCGATGATAAAGAATCCCCGCCCGACAAGAGCGGAAACAACAGACGTTGCAAATGCCATCTATGACGGCACAAGCGCAATTATGCTTTCGGGCGAAACCGCCGCAGGCGCATATCCTATTGATGCGGTAAAAACAATGAAGGCTATTGCTGTAAAGACAGAGCAGGATATAGATTACCGCAAGCGTTTCTTCACAAGAGAAAACGAGGGCGTACCGAACGTTACAAACGCAATAGCGCACGCAACGGTAACAACCTCGATTGACCTCGGCGCAACCGCTATACTTACTGTAACAAAGGGCGGACGCACAGCAAGAACATTATCAAAGTTCCGTCCCACCTGTCCTATAATTGCGGCTACCACAAGCGAAAGAGCACAGCGCCAGCTTAATCTTTCGTGGGGAGTTATCCCGATAAAGTCGGAAGAAATGAGCGACAGCGACTCGCTTTTTGACCACGCTGTAACAAGAGCTATGGAAGAAGGACTTTTAAAGGACGGAGATCTTATAGTTATCACCGCAGGACTTCCGCTCGGAGTTTCCGGTACAACGAATATGATGAAGGTGCATATTGTCGGCGATGTTCTGCTTAAAGGCAAGGGTGCGACCGCAAAAGCAGTGACCGCCCCCGTCTGCGTATGCAAGAACGAGGAGGACGCAATAAAGCTCTGCCATTCCGGTGATATTCTTGTTATCCCCAAGACGAGCAATAATATAATGGCTGTTCTGAAGAGTGCGGCAGGAATTGTAGTAGAGGATACAAACCCCGACTGCCATGCGGCTGTTGTAGGTCAGGCTCTTGATATTCCCGTGATTTACGGCGCAGAAAATGCCTCAAACGTTTTAAAGAGCGGTGTCACAGTTACAATTGATGCCGAAAAAGGCCTGATCTGCTCCTCCAACAACTAGTGGCTGGCGGC
>OMFP01000991.1_pt1 | contig 10742 bp, 11 predicted proteins | sample 1674221 | NCBI WGS metagenome assembly OMFP01 (sample SAMEA103958152, study PRJEB25191) | human gut metagenome | biome: human-associated habitat [ENVO:00009003]; feature: intestine environment [ENVO:2100002]; material: feces | place: Germany | collected 2013/2015
GTGCTTTGGCAAAAAGGCCCGCTACCTGCCCGCCAAAAAGGTGCTGGAAGCCCAGCGTGCCGAGATGGCCGGCAAAACGGCGACAGACTGCGGCCTGCCCACCATCTCGGTGCTGACCCCGCTGTATAACACCCCGGAAAAATACCTGCGGGAGTTTCTGGATTCCTTTGTGGGGCAGACCGCGCCCAACGGACAGCTCTGCCTTGCCGATGCTTCGGACGCTGCCCACGGGGACGTGGAGCGGATCGTAAAGGAATATCAGCAAAAGAATCAACAGATCGTATACAAAAAGATCGAAAATAAGGGCATTGCGGCCAACACCAACGCCGCCGCGCAGCTGGCAACAGGGGAGTATCTGGCGCTGGCTGACCACGACGACATTCTGGCACCCCATGCCCTGTACACCATGGGCAAGGCCATCTTACAGCTGCGGCAGCGCGGCGAACCGGACGGTTTTCTGTACAGCGATGAGGCACTGTTCACCAAGAGCATCCGCCGCCCCATGGTGGCGCACTTCAAGCCGGATTACGCCCCGGATTACCTGCTGTGCTGCAACTACATCTGCCATCTGGCGGTGTTCCAAAAAGCGCTGTGGGAGCAGCTGGGCGGCGAACGCCCGGAATGCGACGGCAGTCAGGATCATGATCTGTTCCTGCGGCTGCTGGAAAAGACCGGCGGTGCCGCCCATGTGCCGCAGGTGCTCTACTACTGGCGGGTGCACGAAGGCTCGACCTCCGGCGGCACCGATGCCAAGCCTTACGTTGCCAAAGCGGCAAAGAAGGCGCTGGCCGACCATCTGGAGCGCACCGGCCGCACCGGTACCATAGAGGATGGCCTGTACCCCAGCACCTATCGGGTCAGGTGGGACATTGTGGGGGAGCCGAAGGTGAGCATTCTCATCCCCAACAAGGATCACACCGAGGATCTGGAAAAGTGCCTGCAGAGCATCTGGAAAAAGACCACCTGGGACCGGTTCGAGGTCATCGTCATTGAGAACAACTCCACAGACCCGGCTACCTTTGCCTATTACGAGAAGGCCCGGCAGCGGTACGATGGCCTGAAGGTGGTCACCTACCCGGGCAAGGGCTTCAACTTCTCGGCCATCAACAACTTTGGCCGGAAAGCGGCAGAGGGCGACTACCTGCTGCTGCTCAACAACGATGTGGAAGTGGTAAACGGCGACTGGCTCACGGAGCTGCTCCGGCAGTGCGCCCACCCCGGCGGCGCGGCGATCTGCGGTGCCATGCTCTGGTACCCGGATGAGACCATCCAGCACGCAGGGATCGTGACCGGTCTGGGCGGCTACGCGGGCCACAGCCACAAGTATAAGAAGAAGGGCGGCAGCGGCTATCTGTTCCGCACCTCTACCGTGCAGGACTTCTCCGGTGTGACCGGTGCCTGCCTGCTGGTAAAGACCGCCGTCTATGACGAGATGCACGGGCTGGACGAGCAGTTCGCCGTGGCCTTCAACGATGTGGACTTCTGCCTGCGGGTGCGGGATGCGGGCTACCGCATTGCGTGGACGCCCTACGCCCAGCTGACCCACTACGAGAGCAAGAGCCGCGGCGGAGACGAAAAAGACCCGGTAAAGGCACGACGCTTTGCCGCCGAGCAGCAGCGTCTGTACGAGGTGCACGGCAAGGAGAACATCCTGCATGACCCCTACTACAACCCCAACTTGACCATGGACCGGGAGGATTTTTCCGAAAGCGATGATCTGCGCGGGCTGAAAGAGGGCCGCATCACGGTGCAGTGGAGGGAATAACAGCATGAACATCAAAGGTCATTTCGAGACCATCACCCGGCACAAGCTGCTGGTGATGAAATATTGCTTTGAATGCGGGTTGTATGAGCAGGGCCTTGCCCACGACCTGAGCAAGTACAGCCCCACCGAGTTCATCCCCGGGTGCATCTATTATCAGGGCGACCACAGCCCCAACGAGGCGGAGCGCGCAGCCAAGGGCTACACCTCGGCGTGGCTGCACCACAAGGGGCGCAACAAGCATCATCTGGAATACTGGATCGATTACAGCACCACCAAGACCGGCCTGACCGGCATGAAGATCCCCCTGCGGTACGTCTGCGAGATGGTGTGCGACCGGGTGGCGGCAAGCCAGATCTATCTGGGCGATAAGTACACCGATGCCTCTGCGTGGGAGTACTACCAGCGCAGCAAGGATCACTACCTGATGCACCCGGAGACCCGGGCGCTGCTGGAAAAGCTGCTGTGCATGGTGCGGGATCTCGGACGGGAGCGCACCTTTGCCTACATGAAATTCCTGCTTGGCTGCGAAAACGATTACTAAGCCCAAAAGGCTGCTGCACAGACTGTGCGGCAGCCTTTTTTGCGCACATTGCCAAAAAAGCCTACCGCATTTTGGTGCACCCGTGCATTGACAAAATGGCGAAAGTGACGGTAAAATGAAGGAAAGCAGGCTTGGGAAACGTCCGGGCCGCATAGGATAGTGTCTGACGAAGAAGGAGGCATGAAGCATGAAATTGTTCAAGAAACTGGCAGCTGCCGTACTGGTGGCGGCTCTGGCACTGATGATGGTGGGCTGCGGCTCCAAGACAGGCCTTGCCCAGCAGATCAAGGATGCTGTCTCGGATGATGCTGTTCTGCGTAACGAGCAGGCCACGAACAGCAAGGATCTGGATGCCTTGGCGGCAAAACTGCTGACAGAGTATAATAACGAGATCGCTGCTTTGGACGAAGACGAAGATTGGCCGGATCTGCAGGAGCTGCTGGATGATGAGACGTTCCTGCAAAAGTTCGGCATTGACCCGGAAAAGGATGCTTATAAAGTCTCCTTGGTGTACGTTCCGAGTTACATCAGCGATACCATGAATCAGTTTAAGCCTTTTAGTCTTGCAGATCAGCTTCGGCGGGATGCTGATCATACAATCGGCGATCCTCACATCGGAAGAAAATTTGAGTTTGGTCTTGCCATCGGCACGCTTGACGGCGAGAACTGGGTGCTTATGCTCATGAAATAAGAGCGTCCGGGCTGTGACAGCCCTTACGGATGCCCCAAGACCGGAACGGTATATTTACAAGATGCGGCCTGCAGCAGTTGCCCCGGCAGATCCATTGCAGGCTGCGGCAAGGAGGAAACGATGAAACTGTTCAAAAAATTGGCAGCCGCCGTGCTGGCCGCTGCACTGGCATTAACGATGGTAGGCTGCGGCGGCAATAGCTACGCCATGCAGAACGAGCTGCTGAAAATAACGATCGATAATTTAACAGACGTAGGCGAAACTGTGACCCACACCAAAAAGGCAGATGAAATGGCAGCAGCACTGCTGGCAGCCGCCGATACAGCCGCCGAGCAGATGGAAAACAAGGGCGTGGATGCCAAGGAACTGCTGCAGAATCCTGCTGTTATAAAGGCAGCCAAAATTGACCTCGAAAAAACGCCCTGCATGTTCAACCCGATCGATGTCGACAGTCAGATCAAGAGCAGCGGCGTGATGGGCGAATTCCTGAAGATGGAGTGGATGGCGAATGCCGCGGGCCTCTACCGGTTTGTGAGCCTCGGCACCGGCACGTTCAACCCCGGTGACAATAAGGTCGAGATCGGCGCAGCTACGCACAAGATCGGCGATAAGAGCTATATCCTGATTCTAATCACCTATACGCCGACTACTCCGAGCATAACTTGATACACCCCGGGCTGCCGCACACAGGCTGTGCGGCAGCCTTTTTGCGTGCAGAAAAGCCCGCGCAGTGTGCCCGGTGAAAAAGCAATTCCGGAAAATCGGCAGATTTTCCGGAATTGTGTTCCTGCTTTTGCACGCTTTGCCGAAACTTTCTGCCAAAGTTTGGCGCATCTGCCCATTGACAGCGCGCCGCAGCAGGGGATAAGATGAAACCGGGGAGCAACGCACTCCCATAAGAAGAAAGCGGGGGGACCACAGATGAAGCTTTGGAAACGATGGACGGCAGCGGCTCTTGCAGCTGCAATGGCGCTGCTGCTTTTAGCAGCCTGCGGGCCCTCCGGCCCTTCCGCGCCGGATGCGCCGGATAAGCCGGGCAGCAGCGAGACCGGCAAAGACCCCACCGACGAAAAGACCGAGGCGCAGAAGAAGGCCGCAGTGGTGGACACACTGAATGCGGTGCGCAAGGACTACGGCAATAACACCCCGCTGACCATGGACGCCGACGCCTGTGTCATGGCTGAAAAAATGGCAAAATTGCAGCTGGACTGGCTGCTTGGCCAGTACAGCAACGACCCGAATGGCGAGCGGTATACGAAGGACTGGAACGACATCAGCAAGCTGACGGTAAAGGATAAAAAGCTGGTGGGCGTAGGCGGCTACGCTGCGTATCCCACAGAACCCAAAATCCGCGACTGGGCAGAGAAAGGCAGCACCCTGAAAAAGGCGCTGGTCAGGGATGACAGTGCCACCCTTGTGGGCGTGGGCATTGTGCATAACACCGACCTTGCGACGAAGGATAGATACCCCATTATGGTGGTCGTGATGACCTACTGATACGAGCAAACGCCGCTGACAAAAAGTCGGCGGCGTTTTTGTGTGGTCTGCCGGATAGCGCAAAAACACCCCGACCGGGCGGTTTTACCGCTTGGCCGGGGTGCTGTTTTTGCAAGAAAAATATTACTGCTCGTTTTCGTAAATCTTGATATAGCGCGGGGCGCTTTTATCCTGCCAGAGCAGCAGAATGGCGGTCAGGGCGACAGCCAGTGTGGTGAGGACGGCGAGCAGAGCTTTGAGAACTTTCATGGTTTGGTGCCTCCTTGTGAAGTTCGGGAGCGGAGCGGGGGACGTTCCGCCTGTCATGTTAGGTATAGTATAGCATATTCCCACAGCAAAGGCAAACGGCAGAAGAGGGAGAACAAAAAGAAAAATACGACAGTTAGCTAAAACTAATCTGCGAAAACGAATAAGAAAGTTCAGGAAAATTCATCATTTGAGCCGTGATGTCGTTGACTTCCCGCGCCAAAATGATACAATAAGTGTGTTAAGCAGCTGCTGTCCCTGTACCAGTGCGCCTGCATGGGCGTGGGGGCGGCAATTCAAGCAGAATGGGGGATTTGAATTCCATGTTGAACAAGCTGAAACGTGCGGCGCTTGGCGCGCATACGCCGCATGACAAGGCAACTGCTGCAAGCAAACCTATCCCGATGCCTCTGCCCGCGCAGGTACGCATCCTTATGAGCCAGCACATTGGCGCACCCGCCAAGGCACTGGTGAAAAAAGGCGATGAAGTGTTCGTCGGCACCAAGATCGGTGAGGCGGGCGGCTTTGTCTCCGCAAACATCCACTCCAGCGTTTCCGGTACGGTAGCTGCAGTGGAACCTTTCCGTCTGTCCAATGGCCGTATGTGCGATTCTGTTGTTATCAAGACCGATGGCAAGCAGACCGTAGACCCGGCTGTCAAGGCACCGGAAGTCACCGATAAGGCCAGCTTCCTTGCCGCCGTGCGCGAGTGCGGTCTGGTAGGTCTGGGCGGCGCAGGCTTCCCCACCGATGTGAAGCTGCAGCCCAAGCAGTCGGTGGATACTTTACTGATCAACGCCTCCGAGTGCGAGGTGTGGCTGACCAGCGACACGCAGGAGATGCTGGAGTGCAGCGATGATATCATCCGCGGCATCAAGGCTGTGCTGCAGTATACCGGCATCCCGAAGTGCATCATTGGTATTGAGAACAACAAGCCCGAGTGCATCGACCTGCTGTGCAAAAAGACCAAGGACGACAGCGCCATCGAGGTCAAGCCCCTGCCCAGTGTCTACGGCACCGGCGCAGAGCTGATCCTCATTGAGAAGTGCCTCGGCCGTGAGGTGCCCCACGGCGGTCTGCCCGCCGATGCAGGCGCTATCGTGATGAACGTGACCAGCGTTTCCACGCTGGGCAAGTATCTGGCTACCGGTATGCCGGTGGTCCAGCGTACCATCACCGTGGACGGCGATGCCTGCGCAAAGCCCCAGAACGTTGTTGTGCCCGTGGGCACCGCCTATCAGGACATTCTGGACTATGTGGGCGTTAAGGGCGAGCTGGGCAAGGTGGTTGCCGGCGGTGCCATGATGGGCCCCGCTGTGGAGAACCTGAGCTACCCCACCACCAAGACCACTTCCGGCCTGATCATGCTCAGCGCCGCTGCTGCAGAGCCCCCGCAGGTCAACCCCTGCATCCGCTGCGGCCGCTGCGTGGAGTACTGCCCCATGGGTCTGGAGCCCGTGGAGGTCAACCAGGCTTACGCTGCCCGCGACGTTCAGGAGCTGGGCAAGCTGCACGTTGATTACTGCTTCAACTGCGGCTCCTGCACCTTTGTCTGCCCGGCAAAGCGCCCCTGCACCCAGATGATGGGCCTGGCAAAGGCGTTCTACCTTGGTGAAATCAAAAAAGGAGGCAATAAGTAATGGATACGAAGCTTATTGTTTCGGCCTCCCCGCACCTGCGCAGTGAGGAAACGACCCAGAGCCTGATGGCCAACGTGATCGTTGCCCTGTGCCCCTGTGTGGTGGCCTCTGCAATCATCTTTGGCGCGCGTGCCCTGCTGGTCACCGCAGTGTCCGTTGTGGCATGTGTGGCCTTTGAGTGGCTGTACTGCAAACTGCTGAAGAAGGCAAACCCCATCAGCGACCTGTCCGCTGTGGTCACCGGCATCATTCTGGCCATGAACGTGCCCGTGGGTATGCCCATCGGTCAGCTGATCATCGGCGATCTGGTGGCTATCATCGTTGTCAAGCAGCTGTTCGGCGGCATTGGCATGAACTTTGCAAACCCTGCACTGGTCGGCCGTATCGTGCTGTTCATCAGCTTTGCCGGTTCCATGAACAATTGGGTGTTCCCCGATGCAGCGGTTGACCAGCTGTCCAGCGCTACCCCGCTGGCTGTGGCTGACACCAGCAAGCTGAGCCTGCTGGATCTGTTCATGGGCGTGCACGGCGGTGTTCTGGGCGAGACCTGCGCTCTGGCCATCCTGCTGGGCCTGATTTATATGGTGGCCACCAAGACCATCAGCATCGCCATCCCCGCTTCTTACATCGGCAGCATGTTTATCTTCTACCTGATCTCCACCGGCAGCCTGCACGGCGCACTGGTCGGCATCCTGTCCGGCGGCCTGATGTTCGGTGCTGTGTTCATGGCAACGGACTATGTCACCAGCCCCTTTACCCTGAAGGGCAAGCTGATCTACGGCCTGTGCCTGGGCATCGTCACCTTCGCCATCCGTCAGTGGGGCAGCTACGCCGAGGGCGTTTCCTTCGCGCTGCTGTTTATGAACCTGTGGGTCCCCTTTATCAACGATTGGACCCGTCAGACTCCTTACGGCTATGTTAAGCCTGCAAAGAAAGCAAAGGAGGGTGCTGGCAAATGAATAAGAATTCTTCCTGGGAGACCAGTGTAAAGCCTGTTGTTGTGCTGAGCGTGATCGCACTGATCGTCAGCCTGCTGCTGGCCATGGTCAACTCCTTTACGGCTCCCATCATTGAGGATAACCAGAAGGCCGCAACGCTGGCTGCCTATGTGGACGTGATGCCCACCGTTTCCAGCGCCTCCGATCTGGAGGAAGTGACCGACTACACCACCGAGAACATCACCGGTGCTGTAAAGGCCACCGACGGCTCCCTGGCCATCAAGGCTGAGGAAAAGGGCTTTGACGGCGGCATCCTGTCCGTCATCATCGGCTTCGACACCAACGGCACTGTCACCGGCATCTGGGTGGACGCTTCTACCCAGACCAAGGGCATCGGCAGCAACGTTGCCACCGACAGCTTCCTTGCTCAGTTCGATGGCATGGATGGCACCCAGAACATCACCCTGGGCCAGGGCTACGACGCATACAGCGGCGCAACCATTTCCTCTAAGGCTCTGTTTGCCGCCATCAACGATTGCATCAACTGCTACAACGAGTTGGCATAAAGGAGGTTGGTAAGAAATGGCAAGCGAAAACAAGTCCAAGGTAAGCATCCTTACCAACGGCATCATCAAAGAAAACCCCGTTCTGCGTCTGGTTCTGGGCACCTGCTCCTGCCTGGCTGTTACCACGGCAGTTTCCAGCGCGCTGGGCATGGGCGCAGCCTTCACCTTCGTGCTGGTGTGCTCCAACATCCTGATCTCGCTGCTGCGCAACGTGATCCCCGCTAAAGTCCACCTGCCCTGCTACATCGTCATCATTGCAGGCTTCGTGACCATCGTTCAGATGGTGATGCACGCCTACATGGACAGCCTGTACACCGCACTGGGCGTGTTCCTGCCCCTGATCGTTGTCAACTGCATCATCCTGGGCCGTGCCGAGATGTTTGCCTGCAAGAACAATGTGGTGGATTCCGCACTGGACGGCATCGGCATGGGCATCGGCTACACCCTCACCGTGGTGCTGATGGCCTCTATCCGTGAGATCCTGGGCAGCGGCACCTGGCTGGGCTTCCAGGTCCTGCCCGAGAGCATGGCCAAGATGAGCATTATGACCCAGGCTCCCGGCGCATTCTTCTGCTACGGCGTGCTGATGGCCGGCTGCGTCTGGCTGGAAGGCAAGCTGGATGCCCGCATCGAGCGCAAGAGCTGCTGCGACCTCGACAACCTGAAGAAGGAGGCAGAATAAGATGTTAGTCAAACTTGCTGCGATCTTCTTCAGCATGATCCTGGTGAACAACTACGTGCTGGTGAAGTTCTACGGTATCTGCCCGTTCCTGGGCGTTTCCAAGAAGCTGGATTCCTCCATTGGTATGTCCGGCGCTGTTATCTTTGTTATGCTGGTGGCAACGGCTGTCACCTTCCCCATCCAGATCTTCATTCTGAACCCCGCTGACCTGGGCTACCTGCAGACCATCGTGTTCATCCTGGTCATTGCAGTGCTGGTGCAGTTCATCGAGATCTTCCTGAAGAAGTATGTTGTTGCACTGTACAATTCTCTGGGCGTTTACCTGCCCCTGATCACCACCAACTGCTGCGTGCTGGCTGTTACCATTCTGGTCGTGGGTGACTACGGCGCCGATGTGGCTGCACACGGCTTCGGCTACGCCTACATCGAGGCTCTGATCTGCGCCATCGGCGCAGGCTGCGGCTTTATGCTGGCCATGGTCATGTTCAGCGGCGTGCGCAAGCGCGTGGAAGCCTGCGATCCCCCGGCACCCTTCAAGGGCCTGCCCATCACCCTGATCGCAGCAGCCATCACCAGCCTGTCCTTTATGGGCTTCGGCGGCCTCGTCGAAAACCTGTTCAACGTGACGCTGTAAGGGAGGAACAGGATTATGAATATTGTATCTGCTGTGATCCTCTGTACCATCGTGGGCGCGATCGGTGCCGTTGTTCTGGTGCTGGCCGCAAAGTTCATGGCGGTTGAGGAAGACCCCCGTATTGAAGAAGTTTCTGCCTGCCTGGCCGGTGCAAACTGCGGCGGCTGCGGCTACGCCGGCTGTGCCGACTACGCAAAGGCCGTTGTTATGGACGGCGTTCCCTGCGACAAGTGCGCCCCCGGCGGCCCCAAGGCTGCTGCCGCCATTGCCAAGATCATGGGCGGCGAGGCAAGCGCCGTAGAGAAGAAGGCTGTGGTGCAGTGTCAGGGCAGCTCCGAGCACTGCAAGCCCGCCTACGACTACAAGGGCATCCAGACTTGTGCTGCTGCGGCAGCCCTGTACGGCGGCCCCAAGACCTGCACCTTCGCCTGCATTGGTCTGGGCGACTGCACCAAGGTGTGTAAGTTCGACGCCATCCACATCGTAGACGGTGTGGCAAAGGTGGACAAGGACAAGTGCACCGGCTGTGGTGCCTGCGCCAACATCTGCCCCAAGCAGGTCATCATGATCGACGCTGCCGGCCCCCGCAAGCCGGTGGTCATGTGCTCCAACAAGGATAAGGGTGCTGTGGCAAACAAGCTGTGCACCACCTCCTGTATTGCCTGCGGCATGTGCGAGCGCACCTGTAAGTTCGATGCCATCCATGTTGTGGACGGCGTGGCACGCGTTGATTACGACAAGTGCAAGGGCTGCGGTATGTGCGCCCAGAAGTGCCCCAAGCACATCATCCTGTTCCCGCTGAAGGATGACCCCAATCCCCCGAAGCCCGTGGTGAAGCCCGCCGCTCCCGCTGCTGCCCCTGCAGCAAAGCCGGAAGCCAAGGCTGAGGCAAAGCCCGAGACCAAGGCAGAGTAAACTGTAAACCAAAGCCCGCCGTGCGCAATGCCCGGCGGGCTTTGTGTATCCGTTTATTCCGTCTTAGTGGGACGAATGGTCACCTCGCCGCAGCGCAGCGCCTCGGTGCGCCCGCCCTCCCGCTGCACCACCAGCCGCCCGGCATCGTCAATGGAAAGTGCCTGCGCGGCGTAGGTCTCGGTGCCGGTGCACACGGTCACCCAGTGGCCGGGCACAAAGCAGCGGGCGCGGTATTCGTCCAGACAGGCAAAGCCCGGGCACAGCGCTAACAGCTCCCGCCCGATGGCACCCGCCAGCGCCGCCCGGCTTACCGGGGCAGGGCCGCCGGGGTACAGGCTGCCTGCTTTGGCGGTCAGCTCCGGGGGAAAGTCCTCCGCCGTGGCGGTCAGGTTCAGCCCGATGCCTACCACCAGCCATTCCAGCTGGCCGCTTTCAAGGTCGGTGCCGGCTTCGGTCAGGATGCCGCACACCTTTTTGCCCTTGTAATACAGGTCGTTCACCCACTTGATGGCAAGTTCCAGTCCACACAGCATCTGCACCGCCCGGCACACTGCTACTGCCGCGCCGATGGTGGCGGTCTGGGCGTTGGCGGCAGGCAGCGGCGGGCGCAGCACTACCGAGCAGTAA
>OMFP01000995.1_pt1 | contig 10734 bp, 6 predicted proteins | sample 1674221 | NCBI WGS metagenome assembly OMFP01 (sample SAMEA103958152, study PRJEB25191) | human gut metagenome | biome: human-associated habitat [ENVO:00009003]; feature: intestine environment [ENVO:2100002]; material: feces | place: Germany | collected 2013/2015
CTCCAGCGCCCGCGGGGCGGCCCAGATATGGACCTTGTGGACGGTCGGCGGGTAATCGACGAAATTGAAAGCCCGCACGTCGTCCAGCCCGCCGATATGATCTTTGTGTTCGTGCGTGAGGAGGATGGCGTCGAGGTGGCGGATGCCCGTACGGAGCATCTGGCAGCGGAAATCGGGGCCGGCGTCGATGACCATACGCACGCCGCATGCCTCGACCATGGCCGAAGTGCGCAGGCGGTTGTCACGCCTGTCGGCCGAGGTGCAGACCTTGCAGCGGCACCCGATGACAGGGACGCCCTGCGAGGTGCCCGTTCCCAGAAAGGTGAGTTTCATGCAGGCAAAGATAGTAAAAATAGGGCGACTGCGTATGGGCACGCCGAAGAATCTGCCGCGGTGCACCGGCACGGCAGCAGCAAAGTCCGGAGCTGTCACCACCGTCCCCAAGCCGCAGGCCGCCTGCAAAACCGGAGAAGACAAGCGGGGAAAACTCCCGGAACGTTCCGGAAAGTCCCGGCGCATCCGCCCGGCGTACCCGGAAACACCGGGAAACCCGAACCCTTACCCCGGAGCCCGGGAAAATCCAAAGTACCGGAACCCGGGAAAACTCAGAATGTCTGCTCGATATTCCAGACGAAGGCACGCGAGCCCTGCATCTTGGTAGCGGCGTCCATCTCCCGGAAAGCCTCCATCAGCGGCGCGACCTTTTCGTCGTCGACGATGGCCATGAGCGAAGCGTTCATCGACGGCCAGGCATGCGTGCCGTAATGGGGTTCGCCGTCGAACGACCCGCGCCCCTCGGTCAGCGCCCAACGCGTAAAGCCGCGGATGCCCTGCTCGTCGAGGATGGCGTTCACACGGTCGGTGAGCGCCTGATTGTATGATAAGAATACTGCTTTCATAATTTACGTTCTATTAAATCGAACAATCGTCCGCCGCCCTGCCGTCTTTAGGGATTGTCGCGGAACCCGTACGAGACGGGCTTCCCCAACAACCCGGAATCGCAGGTGTTGCCCCCGATCGCCGGAAGCGGAAGGCGACGTCGCATCACTCGTCATTTTCAGGATCCTCAATGGCTGCTGGCCTGATGTGCTGCTGCCAGGCGTGCCAGTTTTTCCTTCTCCTTGCGCTGCGAACGGTTGACGAATACCGAGTAGAGCGCCGGGATGATGAACAGCGTCAGCAGGGTCGAGAACGTGAGGCCGCCAATCACGGCGATGCCCATGGGCTGCCACGTCTCCGACCCGACACCCGTGCCGATCGCCAGCGGCAGCATACCCAGAATGGTCGTGAACGAAGTCATGAGCACAGGGCGCAGACGGCTCTTTCCGCCGGCGATCACGGCATCGAAGACACCCGAGCCGCGCTCGACCAGCAGGTTCATGTAGTCGACCATCACGATACCGTTCTTGGTCACGATGCCCACCAGCATGATGGCGCCGATCAGGGCGATGAGCGACATGGGCGTGGAGGTCATCCACAAAGCCAGGAAAACGCCCGTGGCGGCGAACGGGATGGTGAACATGATGATGAACGGGAAGAGCAGCGATTCGAACTGCGTGGCCATCACGATGTAGACCAGGATGACGATCAGGATGAACAGCACGCCCAGGTCGCTGAAGGCGTCGCCCTGGTCTTCGACCGTACCGCCGATTTCGAGGTCGACGCCGTCGGGCACGGGATACCCGGCGATGAGTTGATCGACCTCGGCCACCACGTCGCCCAGGGCGACGCCGGCTCCGAGCGACGACTTGACCGTGATCACACGCTGGCGGTTCTCGCGCTCGATCATCGGCGCGGCATACTCCTCCTGCACGCGGCCGACCTCCTTGAGTTTCACGGGGCGCCCCTGCCCGTTGTAAAGCGTGATGTTCTCCACGTCCCCGAGCGACATGCGGAACGGTTCGGCATAGCGCACCACGATGTCATATTCGTCGCCGTCCTCGCGGTATTTCGAGGCCACGAGGCCGTCGATGCGGTTGCGCACGGCCTGCGACGCCGTGGCGCTGTTCATGCCGTAATAGGCAAGGCGGTCACGGTCGAAGACCACGTTGAGTTCGGGACGCAGGTCGTCGCGCGAAAGCTGCACGTCTCGCGTACCCTCCAGGCCGCCCAGTTTTTCCTTCAGGTCGTTGGCAACGGCGTTGGTCACGTCCATGTCGTAGCCGAAAACCTTGATGTCGACCGTCGCCGAACCGCTCATGCTGCCGTTATCGCCGCCGGGCATCACCGAATATTCCCGCACCTCGGGGATGCGATCCAGTTCCTTGCGCAGCAGGTCGGAGATAACGTAGATCGACCGCTCGCGCTTGTCGGAGGTGGGCAGGCTGAGGTTGTAGTTGATGATGTGCGAACCGGTGGTCTGCATCGCGGCGAACGCGTCGTCCGACGAGTTGGCGCCCGACGAGGCCGACACGAGCGTCACCTCGGGATAGTTCTTGTAGATGATGCTGTCGATCTGGCGGGCGATCCGCGCGGTGTAATCCACCGAAAGGTTCTGCTCCAGTTTGACCGTGGCCGAGATCCAGCCGTTATCCGAAGGCGGGAAGAATTCGGTCGGCACCTGCGTGACGAGCCCCAGCGAAACCAGGAAAAGCCCCATCATCGAGAAGATCGTGATACGGCGGTGGCGCACCACCCAGTTCAGCGAGCGGGCATAGGCGTCGTCGAGCCATGCGAGTGCCCGGTCGATGGGTTTGTATATGACACCCAGCCCCTTGTAATCGTGCACGCCGCCCTCGAGTTTCAAGAGGTAGGCGGACATCATCGGGGTCAGCGAAATGGCCGCCGTAGTCGAAACGCAGACCACGATCGTCACGATCCAGCCCAGCTCGCGGAAGAGGATACCCGCCATGCCCGGCACCATCGTCAGCGGCAGGAACACGGCAACGACCACGAGCGTGGTGGCAATGACCGACAGCCACACCTCGTTGGTGGCGTAGATGGCGGCCTCCTTGGGATTCGAACCTCGCTCGATGTGCGTCGTGATGTTCTCCAGCACCACGATGGCATCGTCGACGACCATACCGATGGCGATCGAGAGCGACGAGAGCGAGATGATATTGAGCGTCGAGCCCGTGGCGAAGAGGTAGATGAACGAACAGATCAGCGACACGGGGATCGTCATACAGATGATGAGCGTCGCCCTCCACCGCCCGAGGAAGGCCATCACCACCAGCACCACGAAGATAAAGGCGTACATGATCGTTTCCGAGAGCGACCCGATGGCATTGGTGATTTCCTGCGACCCCTCGAAGATCGTCTCCATCTTCACGTCGCGCGGAAGGCTCGCCTGGATGTCGGGCAGGCGCTTCTGAATCTCATGGACGATGTCCACGGTGTTGGCACCCGACTGCTTCTGGATCATCACGCGCACGCTCCGCTGCCCGTTGGCGCGTTCGTCCATCGTGGCCTTTTCGAGCGTATCGCGGATCTCGGCCACGTCGGAGAGCATCACCGTGCGTCCCCCGGCATTGGAAACCACGACCTTGCGCATCTCGTCGCTCAGCTTGAATTCGCCGTCGGCCTTGATGTTGAACGTGTTGTTGCCGATGTCGATCGTACCGCTCGGGATGTTGACGTTCTCGGCGGCGATGATCTGCCCCAGCTGCTCGACGGTCAGATTGTAGGCTTCGAGCTTGGCCGGGTCGACATTGACCTGCACCTCGCGTTCGGGGGCGCCCATGACCGTCACGGCACCCACGCCGTCGACACGGTTCAGGACGTTGACGAATTTATCGTCGAGGATCTTCTTCAGGGCCGGGTAGCTCTCGTCGGCCGTCACGGCAAGCATGATCACGGGGATCATCGAGGTCGAGAACTTGAAGATCGTAGGATAATCGATGTCGTCGGGCAACTGCGACTGGCTGCGGCTCACCACGTCACGGATCTCGTTGGCGCCCTCGGTCAGGTCGGATCCGTACTCGAATTCGACAATGATCATCGACACGTTGTCCTGCGACTTGGAGGTCAGTTTCTTGAGGTTGCTCACCGTATTGAGGTTATCCTCCAGGATACGGGTGATGTTGGTCTCGATATCCGCAGCGTTGGCACCGGGATAGAAGGTGATGACCGATATCTGGGGGATTTCGATTTCGGGGTACTGGTCTACCGCGAGGTTCATCAGCGAGAAGAGCCCGAAGACCATCACGCCGACGAACATGAGCACCGTGGAGACCGGTTTCCGAACCGCGCTTTCGTATATTTTCATATGTTTCGGGGCGTTTTATTCCTGTTTGATTTCCACTTTGGCACCGTCGTAGAGTTTCGAAAGGGCCGTGACGGCCACGGCTTCGTCCGCCCCGACGCCCGAAAGAATGTCCACGCGGTCGCCGACCTGGCGGCCTACGTCCACACGGCGGCGACGGGCAACGCTATCGCCCTCGATGACATACACGAAGCGCTCGGCAGTGCCGACCTGCTTCTGGACGGCCACGTCGGGCACCATGACGCCCTCCTTATGCCCCATGTTGAAGATCGTGCGGGCGTACATACCCGGGCGCAGCGTGCGCCGGGCATTGGGCACCTTCACCTCGACCTTGAACGTGCGGGTCGTGGGGTCGAGCGCCGGATAGATCAGCGACACGGTACCCGTAAAGGTCTGGTCGGGGAAGATGTCCACCTTCAGCTCGACGGGCATCCCGACCTTCACGTTGGGGAAATACTGCTCGGAAATATTGGCGATGACCTTCAGCGGGTCGATCTGCATGATGTGCAGGATGGGCTGCGCCGAGAAGAGGTCGCCCGACTCGTAGTTGCGCGCCGTGACCACGCCTGTGATGGGCGAACGCACCTCGATGTTCTTCTTGAGGTTGGCGACCACCTCGCGCTGCACGTCCAGCTGCGCCTTGGCCTGCTGGATCTGCTGCGCCGAGATACCGCCGGCCTCATAGACGGGCAACAGGCGGTTGTAATCGTCCTCGACGGTCTTCAGCTGCACCAGCTGCTGGGTGTACTGCGTGGGATCGAGCGTCACGACGAGCTGCCCCTCGCGCACCGGATCGCCCACCTCGACGTAAATCCTGTCGATGTGCACGCCCGAAGCCGCCGGAGTGATGTCGTTCTCCCTGAAGGGCTCGATCTCCGAAGTGAACTCCTCGGTAAGCTGCACGGTGGCGGACTCCGCCGTTTCGGTTTTGGTCAGCACACGGTTGTCCTGCTGCACGTCGCCTGCCCCGTTTTTGCCTTTGCAGCCGGCGAGGGCGGCCGCGGCAAACAATATAACTGCTGTTTTCTTCATATGCTATCTTTGTTTTTCAATTTCCACGCTATTTTTCCTTGCCGACGATGCGGTCGTACTCGGCCTTGGCCGTCAGGTAATCGAAGATCGCCTGCGAATAGTTGAGCTGCGCCTGCGTCTGCGCCAGCTGGGCGCTGTTGAGCTCGAGGATCGTACCCGCCCCCGCACGGTAACGGGTGTCGGAGATCGAGTAGGCCTTGCGCGCCTGCTCGACGGTGAGCTCCTGGGCGTACATCGTCTCGCGCGCCGTCAGCAGGTCGTTCAGCGCCGAGCGAACCTGCACGTCGACCTGCTGCCGGGCGTATGTCCGCTGGAGGCCGATCTGCGAAATCTGGTTCTTGATCTCGCGCGAGCGGTTCATCTTCGTCAGCCCCGAAAAGAGCGGCACGGAGACGCGGATGCCGGCGGAAAGCGGGTTCTGCCAGAAATAGCCGTCCTTGATCGTCGTCATTTCCATCGTCGCCTGGTCGAACGACACCGAGCCCATGTTGTTCCCGGTGAGGGTGAAGTTGCCGAACGCCCCGATGGTCGGCAGGCGGCTCGCATTCTCGGCCTTGAGCTGGAGGCGGAGCAAATCCTCCTGCAGTTCGAGCGTGCGCAGGTCGGAGTTGTCCGAAGTGTCGGTCGTAAGCCCCTCGGTTCCGGCGAGCACCTTGTCGCGCATGGCGTCCAGCTCGCCTTCGACCTCGATATCGACCTGCTCGGGGATCGAAAGGTACATCTTGAGCATCAGCTTGGCGATGCGGATCGAGTTTTCGGTCTGGAGGATCGAGGGTTTCAGGTTGCTGAGCTGCACCTGCGCCGTCAGCAGATCGTATTCCGAGGTCAGGCCGTTCTGGTACTGCACCTGCGTATCGTCGACCGTACGCTGTACGGTGGCCTGCGACTCGCGGAGCACGTCGAGCGACTGCTCGGCAAGCAGGATGTTGTAGAAGGCCTTTTTGACTTCGGCCGTCAGCGTGATGCGCGACGAACGCGCCGCTTCGACGGCCGTGGCCATCTGCTTGTCGTTCATCTTCATCATGCGGTAAACCTGCGGCGCGAAGAGCGGCACCGAAGCATCCACGGCCCCGCTGAGCGTCGTATAGGGGTCGTTGCCCAGCGAGAAGCCCTTGGACATCTGCTGCACGATGAAGCTGTGGTTGACCTGCCCGGTCACCGACACCTGCGGCAGCAGGCCGCCCCATGTCTGGCGTTTCACATAGTCGTAGCGCTGCACCTCCATCTCGGCGACCTTGACGGTAGGGTTCTCGCTCAGCGCCAGGTCGAGGGCCTGGTCGAGCGTGAGGCGCATCTGCGCCACGGCAGCAAACGTACCCGTTGCCGCGAGGCACAATGTCAGAATCAGTTTTTTCATAGTCATCTATCCAAATTCAATTTATTTCCCGTTTTCGACAGTTTGTACCGTTTCAGGTTGTCGTCGATCAGCTGCAGGCCCTTGGCAGTCGAAATGCCGCGGAAAAAATTGCTGATGATCTGCACGAAAGCCTCGCGCTCGGACATCCCGTCGGGCAGCATCAGCTCGCGGCGCGTCACGATGGCCGAAGCCGTATAGTAAAGCACCGAAATGGAGAGGTCGATGTTGAAATTATTGACGAACAGCCCGGCCTCGATGCCCTGTTCGAGCATCGAACGCAGGCTCGTGCGGTTTTTCACCATCCCCTCGCGCATCAGTTTGTCGTGTACGGCGGGATAAAACTTCCGGAGGTTGTCCATCATGCGGCGCGAAACCTCGGCGTTGTCCATCACTTCGCCCAGCACCATGAACATGGCTTCGAGAACGTCGTGCGCATCGGCCGTGAGTTCGTTCCACCGCTGGCGGTTACGTTCGGAATAGCGTTCCATGGCCAGGTAGAGCAGGCCTTCCTTGTCGCCGAACATCTCGTAGAGCGTCCGCTTCGACACCCCGAGCTGCTGCGCGATGTCGTCCATTCGTACCGACTTGATGCCCTGCGAGACAAACATATGCATGGCCTGGTCGATAATGCGTTCTTTCTGAGGAGGGGTCATTGCATTCAAATATTTCGGATCCGGAGGCAAATATAGAAAGAAAACTTATGAAACCAAAAAAGTTTTCTATTTTCTTCCGTTTCATCAGCAAATAACACACCGAACGGCGAACAAAGCAGTAAAGACGAACAATGAGCGAGGTGTCCCGCCTCCGTTCTGGCCGATAGGGACAGTATCCCCAGAAGCGCCTGGAACACAGCCGGAATGCAGACCGGGGGGGGGCAGCGCACTACAGGTGCCGGGGCATGCACAGCAGGACATACCTGCCGGATCACGGGCGCAGCAGGGAACGCATACCATCGAGAGCCGCACCGGGCACCCACGTCCTCGCTCCCGCCTTGCGAAAAAACAAAAAAAGCCGCTGCGGACAAACCGCAGCGGCCATAAAGGAATATAGCACGAGGTTATTTCGTCACCCGTTCGAGCCAGCGCACCATCGAGAGCATGACGAGCATCGACATGCCGCAGGCTGCGACGAAGACGCACCACGTAGCCCACATCGGGGTGTGCATGTAAAGCCATCCGCCGACGAACAGCAACGCATTGCCCACGGCCGTAGCGGCCAGCCAGAAGCCCTGCATAAGGCCCTGCATGTGCGGGGGCGCCACCTTCGATACGAATGCCAGTCCGAGGGGCGAGATGAAGAGCTCGGCGACGGTAAGGATGAAATAGAGGCCCACCATGACCCACGGGGTCACCAGGATCGACTGTACCTGGTCGGCCTTCATGCCTGCGAGGGCGGCCTTGTCGGGCAGTGCGAACGAGAAGAACATCAGGAAGAGGTAGGCCGTGGCGGCGATACCCATACCGATGGCGATCTTCATCGGGGTCGAAACCTCGATGTTGCGTTTGCGCAGCCAACCGAAGAACCACATGATCAGCGGCGTGAGGGTCACGACGAAGAAGGGGTTGACGCTCTGGAAAATCTCGGCGCCCTTGATGGTCGTGAAGCCCAGGTTGATGTTGATGACGTCGAGGTTGACGTAGTCACGTGCGAAATAGGTCAGCGAATAGCCGTTCTGGTGGAACGAAACCCAGAAGAAGATCACGACGCCGAACACGGCGAACAGTGCGTAGATGCGCTGGCGGATCTCCTGCGCCGACATGGTGATCTCCTCGGCCGAAGCCTTGACACCGCCGGCCGCGGCTTTCTTCGACGGGTCGGGGAAGCGCTGCTTGTTGGACAGGTAGATGACCAGCGACACGAGCATCATCACGATGGCCGCGATGAACGCATAGTGGAAACCGCGGTTGAAGACATCGAGGTAGCCGTTGCAGAAATCGTGCAGGCCGGCAGCCGACACGGGCGTGCCGTCGAGGTAGGCCGAATTGGCGTACGACGTGAGGTTGGCAAGCCCCTCGCCGGCCATGTGCTCGCCCTTGGCAAGGTATTCGTGGCACAACTCGGGCAGCTTGGCGTTATAGTCGAAATTGTTGACCTTGAGCCACCAGTTGCGCACGCCGATGGCGACGAACGGCGCGAAGAAGCCCCCGATGTTGATGAACATATAGAAAATCTGGAAACCCGACTCACGCTTGGCGCTGAACTCCTTGTTGTCGTACATCTGCCCCACGAGCGCCTGGAGATTGCCCTTGAAAAGGCCGTTGCCGAAGGCTATCACCAGCAGGCCGACGCACGTCAGCGTCAGGTAGAGCGGCAGGCTGGACACGGGCGTCGGCGTGGGGATGGCGATAATCAGGTAGCCCAGCGACATCACCACGAGCCCCCACATGATGGTTCCCTTGTAGTTGCGGGTTTTGTCGGCAATGATACCGCCGACGAGCGCCAACAGGTAAATCGAAGCATAGAATCCCGAATAGATATACCCCGCGGTCGTTTCGTTCAGGCCGAACTTGGCGGAGATGAACAAGGTCAGGATAGCCATCATGATGTAGAAACCGAAACGCTCGCCCATATTGGCAAGGGCCGCCGCGATCAGTCCTTTGGGTTGTCCTTTCATAAGTTGATTTTGGTTTTAGTAATTTTTTTAATAAGGTGCTGTTTTTTAGTCTTGGACAAAGATAGAAAAAAAATTCATATATTTGTATAAAAGGAAAACCGCTATGGAAAAAACGACCCGCAGGCTCCCGATCGTAGAACGCGACGAGTGGCTGCTCCCCGCCGAGCAGGAGCTCAACCGCCGCTACGAACGGTATACGGACAAAATAAACGCGATCGAGCAGGCGGCAGGCTCGATCGTCGACTACGCCAACGGCTACCGTTATTTCGGCTGGCAGCGGGACGAGCTGCTCGACGGATGGTGGCTGCGCGAATGGCTGCCGGGCGCGCACGACGTCTACGTCTTCGGGGATTTCAACAACTGGCAGCGTACCGAGATACGTATGCAGCGCGACGCGCACGGCGTATGGAGCGCCTTCTTCCCGGAGGCGATGTACCGCGACCGGCTCCGCCACGGGTCGCTCTACAAGCTCCACGTCCACGGCGACAACGGCTGGAAAGACCGCATCCCGGCCTATGCCACGCGCGTGGTGCAGGACGAGGCGACGAAGAATTACACGGCCCAGTTCTGGGCGCCGGAGCCGTTCGACTGGCAGGGCGACGCGTTCGACGCCTCGAAGAACGGCAGCCTGCTGATCTACGAGGCCCATGTGGGCATGGCGCAGGAAAAGGAGGGTGTGGGCACCTACCGCGAATTCACGGAGAAAATACTACCTATAATAAAAAAGGACGGCTACAACGCCGTGCAGCTCATGGCCATCGCCGAGCACCCCTATTACGGGTCGTTCGGTTACCACGTGTCGAGTTTCTTCGCACCCGCATCGCGCTGCGGCACGCCCGAGGAGCTGAAGGAGCTGGTGCGCCGCGCCCATGAGCTGGGGCTGGCGGTCATCATGGATCTGGTGCATGCCCACTATGTCCGCAACCTCAACGAAGGCATCGACGAACTGGACGGCACCGACCATCTGTACTCGCTGCCCGGCAAGGCCGGCTACCAGCCCTACTGGGACTCGAAGCTCTTCGACTACGGCAAGGACGAGGTACAGCATTTCCTGCTGTCGAACGTCAAATACTGGCTCGACGAGTTCCATTTCGACGGCTACCGCTTCGACGGCGTGACGTCGATGATCTACCACCACCACGGTTATGTCGACTTCGACTGCCGCGAACGCTTCTTCGACGAAGGGGTCAACCGCGACGCGCTGACCTACCTGACGCTCGCCAACCGCCTGGTGCACGACTTCCGGCCGGCGGCCGTGACCATCGCCGAGGACGTGAGCGGAATGCCGGGCATGTGCATCCCCATCGCCGACGGCGGCATCGGGTTCGACTACCGGCTGGGCATGGCCATCCCCGACTACTGGATCAAACAGCTCAAGGAGGTTCCCGACGAGGAGTGGAACATATGGGAGATGTGGTCGGTGATGACCAACCGCCTGCCGGGAGTGAAGACCGTGGCCTACGCCGAGTCGCACGACCAGGCGCTGGTGGGCGACAAGACGCTGGCGTTCCGCCTGATGGACAAGGA
>OMFP01000996.1_pt1 | contig 10730 bp, 7 predicted proteins | sample 1674221 | NCBI WGS metagenome assembly OMFP01 (sample SAMEA103958152, study PRJEB25191) | human gut metagenome | biome: human-associated habitat [ENVO:00009003]; feature: intestine environment [ENVO:2100002]; material: feces | place: Germany | collected 2013/2015
GAGATGCCCAGGAACCCCATATTCTCACACACGCTGGCGCGCACGCGGTTGTCGTTCTCGCCGATGCCGCCGGTAAACACCAGGCAGTCCAGCCCACCCATAGCGGCGGCGTAGGAACCTACATATTTCTTGATCTGATACGCAAGCATCTCGGTAGCCAGTTTGGCGCGCTCGTTGCCCGCGTCGGCGGCGCTCGTCACATCGCGCATATCGCTGGAAACGCCGGAAATGCCCAGCAGGCCGGATTTCTTGTTCAGATAATCAGCCATTTCCTGGCCGTGGAATCCCAGCTTCTGTTCCATGTAGGTCACCACGCTGGGGTCCACATCGCCGCAGCGGGTGCCCATCAGCACGCCGGCCAGCGGGGTGAGGCCCATGCTGGTGTCCACACATTTGCCTGCGTTCACGGCACTGATGGAGCTGCCGTTGCCCAGATGGCAGGTGACCATTTTCAGGTCGGAATCGTTCAGGTACTGGGCGGCGGCCATGCTCACATAACGGTGGCTGGTGCCATGGGCGCCGTAGCGGCGGATGGCGTACTTCTCGTACATCTCGTAGGGCACGCCGTACATATAAGCCTTGGGAGGCATTGTCTGGTGGAACGCCGTATCGAATACTACTACCTGAGGAGTTGTTTCGGGGATAACCTTCTTGCAGGCTCTCAGCGCAAGTGCGTGTGCGTGGTTATGTACGGGAGCAAGGTCTGCAAGACCGTCTATCTGATCTATGACCTCGTCCGTTACGATTGTTGTCTTTGTGAATACCTCAGCGCCCTGCACTATTCTGTGACCTACAGCGCCTATCTCGCTCATATCCTTGATAACGGCGGCGTCGCCCTTTGTCATTACCTCAACCAGCTTTTCAAAAGCCTCTGTGTGAGTGGGGAACGAACATTCCTCTACATATTCCCTGCCGTCAAACGTCTTGTGAGTGATCTTTCCGTCTATACCGATACGCTCGCAATTTCCCTTTGCTATGACCGACTCATCCTTCATATCTATAAGCTGATACTTCAGTGATGAACTGCCGGCATTTACTACCAGAATTTTCATTTAAATAAGATACCTTTCTGAATTAATTTTTGCTGAACGCAATATCATTATTATTTTAAACCAAACCGCCCGAAAAATCAAGTGCTTTGACGAAAATTACGACTGCTTGCCGATATTTTTACACCGTGAGGAGAAAACAAGAAAACCGCCCCGATTAAAAGGCGGTTGCAGTTTGTAGAAAAAGTATGTTTTTTTCAAAAAAGTGCTTGTCCTCGATCCCTATCCCCAAACCCCTTTCCCCGACCCCTTTTTTATCAACGATATAGGTTTATCGACAGTCTGAAACCGCCCCGATTAAAAGGCGGTTGATTTTTAACTCAATCTTGGGAGCGGCTGTTTATGAAGTTGCATTCCCCCCGATAATATGCTAAAATATTCACGAGGGAAACCTTGGACGTCAGGCGGTCAATTCATCTCCCGAAAGTGCGTTGCACTTTGAAAGGAGGTGAAGCTGTGTACATAACGCTAAGTGATTTAACACAGATAGGAATATTTCTTACTGCTTTCACAGTTATGATATTCACAATCATTTCTTTTAATAAAAAGAAATAACCGCCCTCGCTACCAAACTGAGGCGGTTATTTCAAAACCACTTTTATGGGAGCGACCGTCTGTCGTTTCCCTCTTTTTGTATCTATAATATAACATAAAATCAAGCCGGTGTCAAGTGCATCGCCCTGCATAATCCGAAGAACCGCCCTGCTTAAAAGGCGGTTTTCCGTTTATCCGGTTTTCCTCACAGGCCTTATATACTTCCAGTATCTCCTGCAGTCGTGATAGAAGTAGAACACCCTGCCCTGCGTTTTGTCAAGCTCATAGCCCGACTTTTCATAATCAAAGTCTTTCATAGCCTGTTCTATCTTTGCTTCAACCGCACTGTTTTCGGTCTGAAAGTCGAACGGTCCGTGTTCAAATACGATATACTCGCCCTCAGGCATGTCCATAATCTGCATCTGCTTTGGTATCTCTCCGCTGTAGTCGGCAGGAAGCCTTACACCGTAAGCCTCAGCCAGCGGAATGCCCCAGCTGCATATTCTTCCCTCAGGCTCGTTTATGTACGCCATCACCTGACCGCTTCCGCTGTTCGCCTCATCGCCGCCCATATCGTCGAGCTTGCCCTTGATACTGTCAAGCAGTCCGCATATAGTTTCGCAGTCCTGTCCGGGAATACGGCTCTGCTTTTCCCGGAAGTCGTAATACCCTATGCTCTCGTAGTTTCTGATATGCAGGAATTTATGAGCCGGGATAGTTACGAAATACACCTTAATATCACTGTTTGTCTGTGCCATACCTGTTCCTCCTATGCCTAAAAGATAGCAGTCGAAAGGTCTTATAGCCGTGCGGAGAATTACCGGTACAGGATGTAAGCGGTAAGCGCTCGGAGTAATTCCGTATGCCGCTTTGAATGCCCTTGTGAACGCCTCGTGAGATGTAAAGCCGTAGTCAAGCGCAATATCAAGTATGCCCTTGTCGGTATCTCTCAGTTCCCTCAGTGCAAAAGCAAGCCTGCGGTATCTCATATAATCCCTGAGCTTCATTCCCGATATTTCGCTGAATTTCCTTGAAACATAGTATTCCGAGTAGCCAAGCGTCTGCGACAGCCTGCCGAGTGTCAGCCTTTCGTCCTCGCCGCTTTTTATACACCTGTCTATGTCGTCAACAATATTCTGGATATTCATATACCATTCGTTTATCTCACTCATCTGTTTTCCCCCTTACAGCTTTCTTCCGCCTTTCCGACTGAATTTATTTTACCATAAAAGAGAAGCGTCCGCTTGATACGGCTTGCCGTCCTGCTTATTCCTCCGGCGTAAAGAACACATTCCCGTCATCGTCTGTCGTAAATACCGTGAAGCCTGTATAGCACACGTTTCCGTAAATGTCGTTTATAACAAAGCTGTATCTGTAGTCGCCTGCAGGCAGATTGACAAACTCTATCATATTGTCGCCGCTGTAGGTGCATTCATCGCCCTCCGCTTTGCCTGCAAAGTTACCCTCGCTGTCGTAGGTGTTGAATATCGGCACTATGACATCGCCCTCTTTAAGCGGAACAACACTCCTTGCCGACTCGCCGTTTTCGTTTACGCCGTCCCATGTTCCAAGCACCGTTATGTCATACGCATTGCCGTCCTGCGTCATAGCTATACGCAGATTTGTTTCCTTGCCGTTGAGCTTTATAGGTGATGTGTAAACCGAGCTGTTTCCGTTCTTCTCCACTATGAACATAGGGATAAGATTATTCTCGATCATATACCACTGCCCGCTGAAATTATCCTCGACCAGTCCTGATGAGAAATCAACCTTTGTACTCTGGTCAACACCGAATTCGATAAGCTCACCCGTTTCCTCGTCAACACGGTAAACCGAGCAGTTTACGCTCGCAAGGTTGTTTATAGTATCGTCCGTAACATTGAAGTAGAACGTTCCCTCATCGTCAAGCACAGGGCCGACATCTATCTGCACACTGCTCTTATCACCGCAGAAGCCCATGTTGTCGGTCTTGTTGTTGTAATGCTCCCAGTTGCTCTCGTAGTCGGAATAATCCCCGTCGCTCCAGTACACCGCACCGTCCGCAAGCCATGTTTTTTCACCGCTGTACCCGTCCGTACTGCCGTTTTGTGCGCCGTATGCGATTCTGTCAACAAACGTCATATAGTACGGGCTTACGCACACCTTGCCGAATGTGGCAAGCTCGGTCGAGCCTGAAACGCCGAACGGATAGTAGGTCGAAAGCCCCGTTGAGCCGTCCTTGTCCTCGCCGTAGATGTTATACACTACCGCCTTTTCAAGCGCCGACATAACCTTGTCCGCCTTGTCGCCCGATACCGTAGCCGCTATCATAGAGCCGAGATCCACCATGTTGGTATATCCCTCTGTATCGTTGTTACTGCCGTATGCTCTTACGTTATAGATGCTTCTTACCGCATTTGCAAGCAGTGCAGGGTCGGAAGAAATATCGTTCATTTCCTCGGCGGCGTCATTCACTGCCTTTACAAGCTCGTCTATTCGGCTGAGATCCGTTATCGAAAGCGTAGCCTCGCCGCCTGCACCGATAGCCTCGCACGATGCCATAAAGCTGTCAGCGACCGTCTTTCCAAGCTCTGCTGTATCCGCTGTCGGATTACTTTCCATAAAGCCTGCTATCTCGGTATAATCCCAGCCGTAACCCGGCTCCGTTTCCTCAGACGCAAACATATAGTCTGCGTGCGGAACAAGCATATTCGCCGTTTCGATCGTTGCCATAAGGCAAGCGTCAAAGCCGATGAACGCAAACTTATCCGTCATCTTATCGTATATTGAGGTAAGCGCAGTGTCTATCTCCTCAAGCGACAGCGAATCGTTCTCGTTAAGCTCGTCGAAGCACACGCCGCTTATACTTCCTCCGCCGTGATTCCAGAAGATAAGCCCCATTTTAGCCGCCGCATAGTTTTCTATACCCCAGCTGAGAAAATCGACAAGCACGTCCTCCTTGCCCATATTGACAGATTCTTTTTCATCGATAAGGCTTATTTCTCCGCCAGTTACAACATAACGCTGTGTCTTTTCGGCAGAGATGCCGTATGTATCCGCCCACGCTCCGGCACCGCCCGTCTGAATGACGAACTTCACGTTCTCGCTTTTTGACCCTGCGATCATTTCCTCGATGTCGCCGCTCGCAAGCCCGTTCTCGCTTTCAAGGTCGCTTCCGCACATATACACGAATACCGTCTGTGTGCCGTCCTCGCCCATAGGCTTTTCGGCTTCACGCTGTTTTCTCGTAATGCTTATCCCGTCCGAACCGCTGAACGTCAGCTTTGACGCACGACTGCCCGTAACACTTTCCTCATATTTATTATCACTGCCTTCACTGCCTTCACTGCTTTCCGCATTGCCGCCGTCACTCGTCTGCCTGTTGTCGCTTGCCGTGCTGTCGGAAATCTCCTCCTCATCGTCAAGACAACCGCTCGAAAGCACCGCCGTTGCAAGCACCGCTACCGCAAGCAGTGCCCGTAATATCTTTTCGCTTGTTTTTCTCATAAGCTCTCCTTTTCTCTTAGCTAGCCGTAATTATAACCATATTCTCACATATTAATTATAATCGTTTTTCTCGGCAATTGCAATAAAAAGGCACAAAAGGCATTTATTCGGCTGAAAACGGTAATCCCCCTCGCCGCCCTAAACTTCCAAAACCGCACTATTCCTCTCACTTTTCGTAATGCTAACATCTGTATTCTCCGATATGATTCTGTATCCGCACTATCCCACCCACTTTTCGTAGGGCGAGGGGCTTGCCCCTCCCGTTGCACCGTAGTTATTGATTTTCTCAGCGTTTTTAATCTGTTAAGTATCAAGGGTAAAACGCAATTCCTTTTTACATTATAATTCTATTAACTTGTTTTCGATAATTGCAGTGATGTTTCGGGAGGGGCAAGCCCCTCCCCTACAAAATTTCCAATACAAAAATCCGCCATTAGAGTAAACAGCGGATTCTTTATATTCAATTCTCAGCACTCGTCAAAATGGTGTCCGGTAGTAAAGCAATAATGTTTTAACAGCGCCCACCGCACCCCACCGTGACCGCCTTTTCCGCACCAACCCTTCCAAAACCGCACTATCCCTTGCTCTGCACTATCACACTTGGCTCCCTTGAGTAAAGGTGAGCTTCTTTTGCTGAGCTTTGCTCAGCCAACTATTGAGGGATTGCTACACCACCCTTTGCCTCGCACTAACCCTTACCATACCCGCAAACAACTGTAACCAAATAAACCGATATACAACAAAAAGATTGAGTTTCAAAAAACGTGCCACAGGCACCTTTTTTGAGGATGACAAAGCAATAATTTATAAGTTCAGGGAAACTTTTTATCTTGCAAAAAGTTTCCCTGACCCTTCAAAAAATCGCTTTATATTAAGAAATTTCGCTTTCTGCGGAAAGCGATTTAAGGCTCCGCCTTAAAAATCTGCAACCTTTTGAAAAAGGTTGACTAAAACTTTTAATTTCCCACTTTCAACAATTACCGCCGGTAACGTAAGCTAAGCAAAGCTCAATCAAATAGAACGGAGAACAGTCAGCGGCGACCCGCCGCAAAAAAGCGGTCACAGCATATCACTGTAACCGCTTTTATTGATTATTGCTTTGTGTAACTCCCGCCGTTTTGCCGTCCTTAAAAGATATATAGCGTTATTAAAGGCGGAATTGTCAGCGGCGACCCGCCGCCACCTTAGTCCTCAAGTCCCTTGAGCGCCTGAAATTCTTCCTTCTTGATTCTTATTTTGCCGTCCTTGAGCAGCTTTACATCCTCTCTCTTGAATGCTGTAGCGGCGGCATCGGGATTCTTGTCGAGCTTTACCTTGAGAACGCCTGTCAGCAGGTTTGCATCCTCAACGATACCTCTGCCCTCGGCTGTTTCCACAAGAGCGCCGACCTTAGGAGTTATCGCAAGAAGTTCCTCATAGCAGTTCTGCTCATATTTAAGACAGCACATAAGTCGTCCGCAGGTGCCTGAAATCTTTGTGGGATTCAGCGACAGCGATTGCTCCTTAGCCATCTTTATAGACACCGGCTGAAATTCTCCGAGAAAAGTCTTACAGCAGAACGGTCTGCCGCAGATTCCGAGTCCGCCGATCATCTTCGCCTCGTCACGCACACCTATCTGACGAAGCTCTATTCTTGTACGGTAAACCGATGCAAGATCCTTTACAAGCTCTCTGAAATCCACTCTGCTTTCAGCCGTGAAATAAAATAATATCTTGCTTCCGTCAAAGGTACAGTCAATATCAATAGGCTTCATTTCCAGCTTATGCTCGGCTATTTTCTGAGCAAAGACCTTCATTATCTCCTGCTCTTTTTCACGGTTCTTCTTCTGCGTTTCAAGATCCTTGTCGGTAGCTATGCGGATTATGCTCTTGAGCGGCTGTACCACCTTGTCGTCCTCAATCTCACGGTTCGCTATAACGACCTCGCCGCACTCAACGCCTCTTGCGGTTTCCACAATAACGTGACTTCCGCATTTGACCGTATTTTTATTCGGGGAAAAGTAGTATATCTTCCCGACATCCTTGAATCTGACTCCTATAATTTCAGTCATTTTTACCCTTTCTTATTTGCCTATTGTAAAACGGCAAACAGCTTTGCAGGTATATATGCCTGCATCAGCTTTACATTTATATTAGTTCCGTCCATAAGCGCAAAGGCGTTCAGCACCTCGTACAAGGCATACAGCCTTGCCTTAGTCAGACATAGCAAAGGCTCGCCGCCGGTTTCAAGCGCTCTGAGCGACTCGGTCACATTCTCGTAAAGTATCGTTATTACCCCGTACAGATCCTCCCTTGTCGTGCAGGCGGTCATTGCAGCTGCGGCCGAATATTCGTCCTTCTTCGATAATGCCTCTGTCACCTTTTTGGCTGTATCATATAGCTTTATGCGCTTTTCGTCAGAGAGTATATCCCGTATTCTGCCCGGATTTGTCCCGTACAGCTCTACCGACCGTTTCGCCGTGTCGCTGTCATAACCGTTGTATTCAAGACAGGAAACGCATTCTTCCGCCGTCATGTCCGATACCGGTATGCACACGAGCCTCGACTTTATCGTTTCAAGTATCTGCGAGGTGTTTGAGCAGGTGAAAATGTAACGGTTATATTTTGACGGCTCTTCTATCGCTTTGAGCAGAACGTTCTGCTGCTCCTCCGTCATTTCCTCGCAGTCCTCATAGATAAAAACACGGGTGTCGCTGTCATTGGGGAGCGTTGAAGCAAAGCATACATTATCACGCACGCTTTCCTTGCTGTACTTTTCGCCCTTGGCATATATAACGTCTGCGTGTTCGCCCGATATGATATTCCGACAGCTCCTGCATCTGCCGCACGGCAAATTGTTTTCGGGTTCACGGCACAGATACAGCATAGCGCACCACTTGGCGAAGGTGCGCTTGCCTATGCCTTTTTCGCCCGTCAGCATTATTCCGTGAGGAAGCCTGTCGCTTTCGGCTGTTTCCGCCAGCAGAGCAGTCTCACGCTGTTTGCCGAACAGCTTTATGCTGTCACAGCTTGCATTGCTTGCAGACATCAGACTTTCTCAAATCTCTCTATGTTCGTCACGAAGATAGTCGCACCGCCGACAAATACCTCGACAGGAAAGCTGGTGTAGCTTCCTACGCCGTATGATGCGGCAGAAGGAACAAACTGCTTTCTCTTGTGCGAATGATCCTTGATAATCTCGATTATCTCGTCTATCTTGTCGTCCTCAGAGCAGATAAGAAATGTCGTGTTACCTGACATTAAAAATCCTCCGGTCGAGGCAAGCTTGGTGGCCTGAAAGCCAGATTTTGTAAGTGATGATGAAACTGAATGAGCATCATCATTATTTACGATTGCATATATTAATTTCATAAAGATTACCGTCCTTTCTGTATCGGGCTATCCTTGTGAGTTTGAATTTCGAAATAATTATAACACATTTTCTGTATAAAGTAAAGGCAAAACGCATAAACTTCACCGCAAACTTTTGATACGGACCTGATTTTTTGCCACAGAAATATCCGTTTTTGCGAAAAGCTCACCTTCAGCATAAATCATCAACGTGACGGTTTTCTGCATATTGGCCGTAAACGTACACTGCAAGCGGTTTTGCGGCCTGTTTTTTGCAAAACTCATTCATCGTTTTTCATCACCCGTGATTTATGCCTGTTTTTTTCGTCAGACAACTATCGGAATATCTGCTATTCCCTTGTCACGAAGTGCCCTTGCGGCGTCTATCGTGACCACCTCGCCCGGCATTATAAGCGGGATTCCCGGCGGACACGGCGCAACCGCACTGGCGCACACCTTGCCGACCGTCATCATCACAGGCAGTCTCACCTTTCCCGAGAAGTACGCTTTTGCCGGCGAGCAGGCGGTCTGCGTCCTGATATGGACAGGCGGCGAGGGCAGGCTCCTTACGAAAACCGACCTTGGCATATTCGCCCTCAGCACCGTCTTTATCGTCTCAAAATCGACATCTGTCGAGCCGCTTCCGAACAGCAGTACACAGCGGTATTCGTCCGCATATTCGCACTCTATGCCGAATTCCTTCAGCATCTCAGCCATAGCAAAGCCGGTCGAATGCACCGCCGCACAGTCGAAAGTCACCTTCATATAATCGCTTTGGCTCAGCACATATCCCATATCGGCACAGTGCCGCTTCAGCGCCGTTACCTTGTTGCATATTTCCGCTATATGAAAGGGTTTCTCGGCTATTGTACGGTTGCATCTGTCAAGGCTGTCAAGGATAAGATAGCTTGGGCTTGAGGTCGCCGTGAGAGCCATTGCCTCCTTCGCCATAGCGCAGTATTTCTCGTTTGCTATATGCAGATACGCTCCGCCCGTAAGCACGGGAAGCGTCTTGTGGGCGCTGTCCGCACACATATCCGCACCGAGCGTCATCGGGTGCAGATCGACAGGAGCAAATTTCAGATATGCGCCGTGTGCGTTGTCAACCAGTAAAGGTATACCGTGCGAATGGCACACCTCCGCTATAGCGGAAATATTGCTCATACCGCCGTAATAATCAATTGAATTAATAAATACCGCAAGCGTTCTTGAATTGATTTTTGCCTCTATGCTTTCGGGAGTAACGGCGGCGCTGAGATATTCTTCAGGATATACCCAGGACGGAATAAGCCCCAGCAGGACGCAGGAATTTATAAAGCTTCGGTGCGAATATCTGCCGGCGATAACGTGATCCTTGCCGTTGCCCCTCAGCTTTGCAAGGGTGAGCATTGTCTGTATCGCAAGCGTACTTCCCGAGCAGGAGTACAGCGTTCTCTTACTGCCGAACAGCTTTGATGCGTTTTTCTCGCTTTGCGCTATTATGCCCTTTCCGCCGTTTGTATCGGTGTCGTAAAGGCTGTCCGCTCCGTCAATTTCGGTAATGTCAAGCGGATCCTCCGTTCCCTTATGCCCCGGCATATAACAGCGTATCGTATGACTTTCACTGTTCTTTACAAGAAAATCGTGTATCGGCGTTGTCATTTCTTCGGCAAAATCTGAAATTTCCATATACTCTCCTTCTTCGTGCGTCTGTCCTTTTCCCGTTTGGATAAGCAAATATCCCACATCAGTTATTATTCTAACATATTCTGACGATATTTTCAATTTTTTTGTGATAAAAAACAGAAAAAAGGTTGAATTATTCCGTAAATTTAATTATAATTATAATCAGCAGTAATGATATTATCGAATTTCCGACAAAAATCAGTATCGGAAAAAATCAAAATACGGAAAACCGAAAAATCAAAAAAGCTATGTAAACCTGTACGGGTTTACGGAATTTATGGTACAATCAGTGATATTTTTAATGAAAGGGAGTAAATAAAATGCCGGCACCTAAAAGGAGAGGCAGACCGAGAAAAGAAGAATCTGCCGCAAAAAATACAAGCGAAAATAAAAAGACCGCAGCTAAATCAGCTACAGCAAAGAAAACTACGGCAAAGAAGCCGTCAGCATCTGCTAAAAAGACGCTGAAACCGCAGGGAGATACGGTTTTTGCACTTGATATAGGCACAAGGACGGTCGTAGGCGTACTGGGCTTTATGGACGGCGAAACCTTCCGTGTGACCGATACCGAGAGCGTTCCGCATCTGAAGCGTGCAATGATAGACGGACAGGTAGAGGATATTGAACAGGTAGCAAAGGTAGCACGCACCGTAAAGGAAACGCTTG
>OMFP01001013.1_pt1 | contig 10604 bp, 8 predicted proteins | sample 1674221 | NCBI WGS metagenome assembly OMFP01 (sample SAMEA103958152, study PRJEB25191) | human gut metagenome | biome: human-associated habitat [ENVO:00009003]; feature: intestine environment [ENVO:2100002]; material: feces | place: Germany | collected 2013/2015
GCAGTGTCTCTACCGCTGGTTTTACCGTCCAGTACGGTTCTAACCCCGAGACTCTGGACCCCGCTCTGAACAGCGCTGTGGATGGCGGCAACACCATCATCACCGTCTTCGAGACCCTGCTGATCATCAACGAGAACAACGAGGCTGTCCCTGGTCAGGCTGAGAGCTGGACCACCAGTGAGGACGGCCTGACCTGGACCTTCACCATGCGTGACGGCCTGAAGTGGAGCGATGGCACCGACCTGACTGCGAAGGACTTCGAGTACAGCTTCAAGCGTATGGCTGATCCTGATACCGCTGCTCCCTACGCAGAGACCTGCCTGGGCATGATCGAAGGCTTTGAAGAAGCTGCCGGTTTCCCCGATGCAGACGGCAACCCCACCGTGGAGCCCAACCTCGATGCTCTGAACGTGAAGGCAAGCGATGACGGCAAGACCCTGACCATCGTTCTGGCTTATCCCTGCTCCTACTCCCCGCCCACAAACCAGTCTGTGACCGTGGGCCAGACCGCCAGCTTTACCGTTGAGGCCAACGGCGATGCATGGTGCACCTCTCCCGATACCTATGTGTGCAACGGTCCCTTCATGATCACCGAGTGGACTCCCTCCGAGCGTATCGTTCTGACCAAGAACCCCAACTATGTTGGCGGCTGGGATAGCTCCAAGATCGTTTCCGAGAGCATCACCCTGCTGCTGCTGGAGGACTCCTCTGCTTCCTTCGCTGCTTACAACAGCGGCGAGGCTGTCCTGATCAAGGACGTGCCCACCGACGAGATCCCCAGCCTGACCAAGGCAGAGGACGGCGGCGACTTCTATGTTGACACCATTCTGGGCACCTACTACGTCAGCCTGAACCTGAAGCGCGATGCCTTCAAGGATGCCAAGGTGCGTAAGGCTCTGGCTCTGGCTATCGACCGCGACTATGTTGCCAACACTATCATGCAGGGCACCTACTCCACCGCCGACAGCATCGTTGGCCCCGGCATCGTGGACGAGCAGGGCTACTTCCACGACAATGGCAACGCTCCCTACATCTCTGCTGACTACGAGGCAAACCTGGCCGAGGCTAAGAAGCTGCTGGCTGAGGCTGGCTATCCCAATGGCGAGGGCTACCCCACCATCGAGTACAGCTGCAACGATGCCGGCTACCATGTGCCTCTGGCAGAGTACCTGCAGCAGGCTTGGGGCGATCTGGGCATCACCCTGACCATCAGCAAGATGGAGTGGTCCTCCTTCACCGCCGCTCGTCGTGCAGGCGAGTACGATGTTGCCCGTAACGGCTGGGTCATGGACTACAACGATCCCTCCAACATGCTGGATCTGTTCTGCTCCGGCAACGGCAACAACGATGGCAAGTACTCCAACCCCGAATTCGATGCTGCCATCGAGGCTTCCCGTGTTGCTGATGTCACCGAGCACTTTGCACAGCTGCACAAGGCCGAGGACATCCTCATGGAGGATACCGGTTGCCTGCCTATCGCTTACTACAACGACTACTGGCTGCAGAGTTCCTCTCTGAAGGGCATTTGGCACAGCCCCTACGGCTACTGGTACCTCCAGTACGGCTACATCGAGGAGTGATTTCCTCCCTGTGCTGTGCAGCGTAAGCTGAACCGTAAACCCTAAGCACCAAGCACCCCGCTGACCGGAAACGGTTGGCGGGGTGCTTTTTTACTGTTATCCTGCAAAAAAGACGAGTGCTCGGTTTTGCCGATGCACTCGTCTTTTTATGTAAACCATGCTGAAATAACGATGTCTTGCTTACACCGCAGCCATGGCGGCCAGAACGCTCTGCCAACTCTTGCTGCGTGCGGCAGGTACCGGCGCAGGGGAGGAGCAGAAGAACACAGCGGTGTCCTTTGCCAGCCACTGCGCAGCCAGTGCGGCGGCCTGCGGGTCAGACTGCAACGCGCGACGCTCGTTCCCGGCCAGAAAATCAGCCAGCCAGTACAAAATTGCGGCCAGCGGCAGGCAGGGGGAAGCGTCCTGACTCCAATAACTCCAGCGTGCGCCGCGGCCGAGGTGGCTTTCGACTGTGATCTGTGCACCGGTGCGGGCATTCTGCGGGATGATACCAACATAGTTCGTGCCGGCGCGCTGCCCCAGTTCCTCCACAAGGCGCTGGGTGCGGGCGGCATCCAGCCGATCCTCCCGGCAGTAGGCGCGGAAGTCGGTCTGGCTGAGCAGGCTGTCGGCACTGGACGGAAAACGTCCGGTCAGCTGCCCATCGGCATTGTGGCACAGCTGCCAGCCCTTGCGGAACAGCTGAAAATTCAGGCAGCGCCGCCCCATGGTGGAGTAGCACACAAGGGCGCTCTGCTCCCCGGGCAGCTGTTTTACTTCAAGATAGGCATCGTTGCCGCAGGTGTCCTGCAAACGGATGGTGAGCAGCAGCTGTGCACCGGCGTGCAGGGTGGACATGGCGTTGTGCATGGCGTCAAAATAACGGGAAGCGTCCATGATTGATCTCCTTCCTAAAAAGCAAACAGCGAAACGTTGTAAAAGTGCCAGCCGGGTGATCGGGCCGACAGGCTGTATAAAACTTCTCTGAACGTAGTATAGCATACTTTTGAGGAAAAAACAACTGCAAGTTTCTTTGAAACGACAAAATTTTGCAAAAGCTTATGGCGCAGAGCAAACAGAAGTTCAAAGCATGGTTGTGCTTTATGATAATCGGTTGTGAAAAATGACCCCTGCGGGAGATGCCGGCTAAGGCAGGCGTTGCTCCCACAGGGGTCATTTTATATTTTTCAATCGCCAAGCTCCCGGATCTCGTTCTGGATCAATCGCCCGGCAGCGCGGGCAAGCTGATCCATGCCGCGGATGCGCGCCATATTTTTGCCGTAGATCTGCGCGGCGGCACCGGCGCTGCTGTCCTCGCCCATAAAAACGGCAGACACCCGCACGCCCTGCCGCTGCAAGGTGCGCACCTGCGCGGCGGTATCGGTAACACCGGCGGCGTCCTCGTAGGCGCAGCCCAGCGGGTTCTCCGCTGTGGGCGGAATGCGGCGGCTGTCGTTGGGGCTGGCATCGGTCAGCAGGATCATCAGGTGGCGCGGGGCGGGGCCGGGAGCGTACTGAATCAGATCGCCCGCAGCTCGCAGCGCCAGACCGTCCCGGTTCCAGCCTGAGGCGAAGTACCGGAAGATGTTCTGCCGGTTCTTGTCCGCAAAGCCTTTCAGCACCCGCAGTACCGTGTAGCCCCGCAGGCTGCTAAAGGCACTTACTCGCACCGGAATACCGCAGTTGGCCAAGCTTTCGGCCAGAATGACACCCTGCGCCGCGATCACCTCTTGACAGTGCAGGCGGGAGGCGGAGGCGTCCAGCAGCAGATCCACCGTAAAAGCGGGGCAGTTTTCCTCCTCCGGGCACAAAAACACTCTGTTATCATTCAGGTAAGGGGCGCGCCACACCCGCCCAGCGCACAGGTTGCCGCTGCGTGCCACCCGCTGGTCGGGCTGCTGATGCACCAGAATACAGTTGCGGATCTGCTCGGTAAGGCGCAGCACCACGCTGCGGTGCAGCTCCTGATTTTTGGCGTAGTAGGCACGGTTGCGTTCGGCCTGCAATTCGGCTTGCTGCGCCAGCTGCCGCGCTTCCGGGGTGGGTGCCTGCGCCGGGCTGGGTACACCGGCGCTGAACCACAAATGACAGCCCAGATGCACTCCGGTGCACAGCTCCTGCTCGGTCTTGCGCAGCTGCTCCGGCGGGTAGAAGCAGCGCCCAAAGCAGCTTTCAATGTAGGCGCGATCCTGTGCGGCGCGTTGCTTCAGGGTAATGTTTGCCCGGCGCTTGTTCACCGCCAGCCCGCTGCCTGTGGCATCCACCGCACCGGAATGCTCCACCGTCACCCGGTCGGTCTTGATCATCTGGGTGGGCATGGTTTTGGTGGCGAGCTTTGCCCAAAAGCCTTGCAGCCACAGATGCAGCGCGGGCTTCTGGCGCACCTTGCCGTCAAACAGGGCAAATTTTGCAAACAGCGCCAGCAGGTCGTTTTTGAGCTGTGCTGGTTCCGGTACGGTCTCCGGTTCCAGCGCGGCGGCAAGGCTGCTCTCGTAAGGGGTCATGACCGGGGCGGTGCGTCCCAGCACCTTGCGCCAGCGCGCAGCCTGCATGGTGTACACCAGCTGGTTTTTCGCCATCCACTCCTGCCGCGAAAGCTTATACTGGATGGCAAAAAAGTAGTCCGCGTGGGCAAACCGCAGCGCCTCCAGCACCGGGCGGCGGGGCAGCTCCAGCCGATAGGCGGCGTTTTCTAAGTACAGCCACGCCATATCGTCCAGCATGGGCTGGCGTGTGTCGCCCTCCCAAGCGGAAAAAATGTCCCGGATCAGCGCATCACCGTAGTATTTATGCACCAGCCCTACGATGCAGTTCATGTAAAAATCAATGGTGCCGTCTGTGTTGTGGGCCAGAAACAGCGGCTCAAAGCCGTAGGCTCCGGCAGCGGCCCAGACCTGATTGGCCGCACGCCGCTCCTGCGCGGTGTAGCTTTGGGCGTCCATCAGGCAAACAGCTTTCCGGCATCCAGCTTGGCCGGGATGCGCGCGGCGATCACGTCCCGGATCAGCCCCTGCTCGTAGGAGTCAAAGGCCTTGTTGGTGATGCCCATATCCAGCGCCGCCCCGGCCGGGATGCCCCTGCGAATCAGCCGCAGCGCGTCCAGCATACCGCGCAGATCCAGCGCTTTGGTGGAAATCTCGGCACTGTCGCACTTTTTCTGCAGGTCCAGAAACAGCAGTGCAAACTGGTGCACATATTTTGCGGTAAGATCCGGGAACTGCGCCCGCAGCAGCTTTTCCAGATTATCTTGGGTGATGGTGGGCATCTGCACCACTGCAAAGCGGGAGGTCAGTGCCTCGTTCAGCTCCCGAGTGCCCGCGTAGCCGTAGTTCATGGTGGCAATAAAGCGGGTCTCCTCGGCCAGCGGGATGCGGTCGTAACCGGGTACGTCGATGGCGCGGCGGAAGTCCAGCACCGCGTGCAGCACCGCCAGCGCCTCGTTTTTGGCCATGTTGATCTCGTCCAGCACGCCGAAGCCGCCGCACTGGGCACAGCGGTAGACCGGCCCGGGCCGGAAGGTAACCGCCCCATCCACAAAGGTGTCCATGCCGATGAGGGAGGCTGCATCCATGTTCACATGGAACGAGATGTCCCATGCGGGGCGGCCAAAAGCGGCGGCCAGATTCTCGGCCAGCACATTTTTGCCGGTGGCCTTGCCGCCGGCCAGCAGCAGGTTTTCGCCGCAGAGCAGGGCCGCCAGTGCCTGCTCCCAGACCTCCCGGCCATAATAGGTAAAGCCGGAAGCCGGGATGCGGGGGCGCAGGGCCTCGGGTAGAGCGTGGGCGGCGCGGTATTCTTCCACAGCGCGCAGCAGGTCGGGGCTGATGCCCTCCTGCCGTAATGTTTCCATCAGATCAGACATCCAAGACATCTCCTTGCGGTTGGCTTTGCCAAACCGATTTTTCAGCCTTATCATAGCACAACCGCTCCGGTTTGTGTAGGGGGCGCGGGGGCATTTTTTGCCGGATTTTTGCCCGGGAAATGCCGCAGGGCGGAACGGATCTGTGTGCTGCCGTGCGGACGAAGGAGTTTTTCGTGCCCGGGGATCGTGCGGCAGCGGATATTTTGTGGAAAGCTGTCGAAATGGCAGGTGTTCCGCGTTGTGGGTATCCACTTTTGGCTCAGAATGGTAAAAATTCCGGAAATTCGATTGACAAATCTGAATATTTATCGTATAACCTATATATGGGAACAATTCCGGAGGGAATGCGGAACTCGTGCCCCTGCCCGTTCCTGTCGGAGAAACCACGGTCTGGTTCTGGTGCCGGTGTACTTGGTTTGGTGCAGACGGTAAGTATAGATTGATTTGAAAGAGAGGAATCCCCGTTATGATGAACAATGAGATCAAAATGCCCGCTAACTTTGCTGCGATCGATGAGAACGAAATGGTGTACCTGCAGGGTGGTGCAACCACCGAGGCTACCGCTTGGGACGTGTTCCTGAACGTTGGCAAGCTGTTCAACTACATCGCCCGCGTGTTCTCCGCAGGCAGCTCCATCGTCAACAACATCAATGTTATCGTGACCACCTTCCAGACCCTGAGCACCTTCAGCCTGACCGCTAAGAACTAAGGTTTGGGCCAAAACCGAATCAGCATTCACAGGGCATCCGCTCCGGCAGGCGCGGGTGCTCTTTTTTGCTGTACAGGGCGGGAAGGCATTCGCCCCCAAATGCAGGAAAGCAGCCGTTTTTCTGCAAAGCGGGCGGATTGTCCATTGACAAGGCTCAAGAGGGTGTCGTATACTAACGATGCCTTGCAAGAAACCCCGCATCCGCGGAATAAAAGAGGAGAGAGAATATGAAAAATAACAACAGCAGCATCAAGCCCGTTGTCGCTGTCGGTATCGGCGCGGCATTGTTCTTTGTTCTGGGACGTTTTGTGGCCATTCCCAGCCCGGTGCCCAACACCAACATCAGCCTGCAGTACGCCGTTCTGGCCCTGCTGGCTGCCATGTACGGCCCCGTGGCCGGCGGCCTGATCGGCTTCATCGGCCACACCCTCATCGACCTGTCCTGGGGCGGCAGCCCCTGGTGGAGCTGGGTCATCGCCTCCGCCTTTGTGGGCGTTGTGGTGGGCCTGTTCTCCAAGAAGCTGAACCTGCAGGAAGGCGAGTTCAGCAAGAAGCAGGTGGCTTTCTTTGCGCTGGCCAATATCGTGGCCCATCTGCTGGCCTGGATCCTGGTGGCCCCCGTGCTGGATATTGCCATCTACGCCGAGCCCGTCAAGAAGGTGTTTGCACAGGGTGCATTTGCCGCAGTGTCCAACAGTATCACCGCTGTGGTGGTGGGCGGCCTGCTGGTGCTGGCTTACACCAGAACCATCGCCAAGAAGGGCTCTCTGGATCAGGAGTGATCCCCGCATGAAACCCGGCCTTTCCATCTGCGCCGTCCGGCCCGTTGGAAAGGCTTTTTTGATGAACAGCTGAGGTACCATACCCATGGCAGAACGTAAACCCATCATCTCATTCCGCAACTTTTCCTTCCAGTACCGCGCCCAGAAGCGCCCCACCCTGACCGATATCAATCTGGAGATCTACCCGGGTGAACGGGTGCTCATTGCGGGCCCCTCCGGCAGCGGCAAGAGCACGCTGGCGGGGTGCATCAACGGGCTGAACCCGTTTTCCAACCCCGGCGCGTGCACCGGCACCCTGACCGTAGACGGTGTGGATGCGCCCCACAGCAGCATCTTTGAGCTTTCGGCCCATGTGGGCACGGTGCTGCAGGACCCGGACGGCCAGTTCATCGGGCTGACCGTGGGCGAGGACATTGCCTTTGCACTGGAAAACAGCTGCACCCCGCAGGATGAGATGCACGCCATCACCCGCCATGCCGCCGAGCTGGTGGGCATCGAGAACCATCTCGGCTATGCACCGCACGAGCTTTCGGGCGGGCAGAAGCAGCGGGTGAGCCTGGCGGGTGTGATGGTGGATCAGGTCAAGATCCTGCTCTTCGATGAGCCGCTGGCCAACCTCGACCCTGCTACCGGCAAGCAGGCCATTGAGCTGATCGACGAGATCCAGAAAAAGACGGATACCACAGTGCTCATCATCGAGCACCGGCTGGAGGATGTGCTCTGGCGGAACGTGGACCGCATCGTGCTGGTGAACGGCGGCACCATTCTGGCAGACCTGCGCCCGGACGAGCTGCTCTCGGGCAGCCTGCTGGCGGAAAACGGCATCCGGGAGCCGCTGTATGTCACGGCTCTGCGCTATGCCGGGGTGGATATAACTCCGGACAAGCACCCTGCCCATGTGGACAGTCTTGTGCTGGACGATACCGACACCCAAAAGCTCCGGGACTGGTTCACGGCCCGGCCCCAGCCCGCCGCGCAGCCGGAACGGGAGCCGCTGCTGGAGGTAAAGGGCCTGAGCTTTGGTTATCAGAAGGGCCAGCAGACCTTGCGGGATGTCAGCTTCTCGATCGGCAAGGGGGAGATGGTGAGCATCGTGGGCCGGAACGGCGCGGGCAAATCCACCCTCTCCAAGCTCATCTGCGGCTTCGAGACCCCGGATGCGGGCGAGATCTTCCTGAACGGCAAGCCGCTGGCTGGGGAGAACATCCGCCGCCGCGCCCAGCACATCGGCTATGTGATGCAGAACCCCAACCAGATGATCTCCAAGACCATGATCTACGATGAGGTGGCTCTGGGTCTGCAGCGCTCCGGCCTGACCGAGGAGCAGATCCGGGAAAAGGTGGAGGCGACCCTCAGGGTCTGCGGCCTGTATCCTTTCCGGAACTGGCCCATCTCGGCACTGAGCTTCGGCCAGAAAAAGCGGGTGACCATTGCCAGCGTGCTGGTGCTTGACCCGGAGCTCATCCTTCTGGATGAGCCCACCGCCGGGCAGGATTTCCGGCACTATACCGACATCATGGAGTTCCTGCGGGGCCTGAATGTCCGGGGCGTGACGGTGGTGATGATCACCCACGACATGCACCTGATGCTGGAATACACCCGCCGCGCGCTGGTGTTCTGCGACGGACGGCTCATTGCCGACCGCACCGCGGCCGCCGTTCTGTGTGACCCCGCGCTGGTGGAGCAGGCGGCCCTGAAGGAGACCAGCCTGTACACGCTGGCCAACCGCTGCGGCATTGCGCCCGCACAGGAATTTGTAGAGAGATTTATTGAGCAGGACCGGGAGGTGAGAGAGGGTGGCCGCTAAGACTGTTTTGAATTATCTCCCCCGGGAGAGTGTCATCCACAAGATGACCGGAACCACCAAGCTGGCGTTCTTCCTGCTGTTCACCTTTGCCAGCATGATCACCTACAACACCTGGGTGCTGCTGGGCCTGTTGGTGGTCAGTCTGCTGGCCTTCAGGCTGAGCCAGATCAAATTCCGGGAAGTCCGGTTTATGATGACCTTCATGCTGGTGTTCCTGCTGCTGAACAACCTGTTCATCTTCCTGTTCGATCCCAATCAGGGTACCACCCTGTACGGCACCCGCACGGTGCTCTGCCACCTGTTCTGGCGGTATGACCTGACAGCGGAACAGCTGTTCTACATGATCAACATCAGTCTGAAATATTTTGTGGCCCTGCCGGTGGCCATCCTCTTTATCTCTGCCACCGACCCCAGCGAGTTTGCTGCCAGCCTGAACAGCATCGGCATCTCGTATAAAGTCGGCTATTCGGTGGCCATTGCCCTGCGCTACATCCCCGATATCCAGCGCGACTACCACAGCATCAGCCAGGCCCAGCAGGCCCGCGGCGTGGAGCTGGGCAAAAAGGAGCCCTTCTTCAAGCGGATGAAGAACTCTGTCAACATCCTGCTGCCGCTCATCCTGACCAGCCTGAACCGCATCGACACCATTTCCAATGCGATGGAGCTGCGCGGCTTCGGCAAGAACAGCAAGCGCACCTGGTATACCCAGCGCCCCTTTGCCCGGCGGGACTTCATTGCCTTGGGCGTGGGCGCGGCCCTGCTGCTCATCAGCCTGACCGTGACCATCCGCTTTGGAAGGTTCTATAACCCATTCCTCTGAACAAAAAGGCATCCCCGCACTTCCTGTTTCGGCAGGCCGTGCGGGGATGTTTTACTTTTACAGACCGTTGGTTCAATGATGCCGCAAGAGAAAGGGGCCGTGTTACGCCGCGTCCACGAACTCCTCCGGGTCTTCCACGGCATCGGTGATGGTCTCCTCCGCGTCATCGGAGGAGTCGGCAGGCTGCTCCGGGTGGAGCAGGGCGTTGAGCAGGTCACGGAAGTCGATCAGGCTGTCGTCCACCTGCTGATTCCGGGCCAGCAGATCCTGCACCATGTCGGGCTTGTCGGTGATGAGGTCGTCCACGCCCAGCTCCAGCATGTCCTGGGCTGTCAGGCGCAGGGATTCGGCGGCGTCCTTCACCTTTTTGGAGTCCTTCCACAAGATGCTGCCGCAGATGGACGGCGTTGACCATGCCGGAGGTGATAAAGGTGGTCTCCACGCTGAAAAAGTCGGCATCGGGCAGGTCGTAGTAGTTGCCTACGCCCAGAGCCAGAATGTAACCAGTTGGGTACTCAGGGGCCAGCGCTTTGACCTTGTGCAGGGTCTCGTAGCTCTGGGAGGTGATGACGCAGTTGGAGCTGTCGAAGCCGTATTCCCGCAGCAGGCGTACAGTCTCAGCCTCCAGAGCAGGGGTGGCGGCGCTGGGCTTGATCTCCACGTTCAGGCCGATGCGGCCCCGGCAGAGCTGCAGCACCTGTTCCAGGGTGGGGATCCGGGTGTCGGCAAAGCGGCTGCTGAACCAGCGGCCTGCGTCCAGCTGTGCCACCTCGGCATAGGTCAGATCGTAGACCTTTGCGTTTTTGCCGGTACAGCGTTTCAGGTTTGAATCGTGGGTCACCACGACCACGCCGTCGCTGGTCATCTGCACATCCAGCTCGATGCGGTCACCGCCCTTGAGGATGGCCGACCGGAAGGCGGGAAGGGTGTTTTCCGGGGCCACGGTGCAGTCGCCCCGGTGGAAGGTGACCAGCGGGGTCACGCCGCCCACGGCGGTGAGCAGGGAGGACTGGAACCAGCCGCGGTACTGGTCCAGACCCTCCATATACATGTCGGCGGGCC
>OMFP01001015.1_pt1 | contig 10592 bp, 8 predicted proteins | sample 1674221 | NCBI WGS metagenome assembly OMFP01 (sample SAMEA103958152, study PRJEB25191) | human gut metagenome | biome: human-associated habitat [ENVO:00009003]; feature: intestine environment [ENVO:2100002]; material: feces | place: Germany | collected 2013/2015
CTAAATTTTCGCAATTCAGCATTGTAACTCAATAAAGTGCAATTTTTACTGATTTTTTAGATAGAAAGCGGAAATCTCATCTCAATAATAAACTCATTTTTCTCTGTCTTTGCGCTGATTTCTCCATTCATACGTTTCACAAGTTCCTTTGCAATAGATAGTCCCAATCCAGTAGATGTTTTGCTCCTTGCCACATCCGCTTTATAAAATCTGTCAAATACATGTTCTATATCGATCTGCTCCGAATGTATCACCTGATTCCTGATTCGCAATACTGCATGCTCCTGCTTGCGCTCTAACACAATACTTATCTTCTTTTCTCCATGATCCAGGCCATTTTTAATTACATTCTGAATAACACGGTGGAGTCCTTGTTTATTTCCGGCTATAGATAGCAGTTCTTCTGTAATCTGAATATCCGGCTGGATTCCTCTTCTTACCCAGTCATCATAATAGGAAAACACCGTTTCTTTCAGAATCCGGTTGATACAGCAAGGCGTCAGTTCCAGACTATAGGATTCATTTTTTAACTTTGTGAACATAAAAAGTTCTTCCAGCATTTCATTCAGACTGTGTATTCTTTCATGAATAATATTCAGATAACGTCTCTGGTCTTCGACATTTTCGCATTCTTCCATAAGCTGAAAATATCCATCCAGAGATGTCAGCGGTGTCCGGATATCATGGGAAAGGTTCGTATAAGTATCCGCAATCAGAGCTTCTTTCTCCTGATAACGCTGCTTCTCTTTTCTTTGTAATTCCAGAAGTTCATTCAATCTGTCTGAAAGCGTTCCGATTCCACCCAAATCAAACTCGCGTTGAATCAACATGTTACTGTCATGTTTCATCAAGAACGCCAATTGGCGGCAGATGTCCTTCACCTGCCGCTGATATTTCCACATAATAATAAATTGTAAAATGATAATTCCTGCTAATATTCCAATTACGATATACATCCGCTAAATATCCCTCTTTTGAAAAACAGCACTGCTTGCAGCTATCATTATGACAGCAAACACAATCGCCACGCCGAATGCTGCCAGACACTCATTTCCACTTGGATTCATAGGAAGCAGTGATAATTTCCCGGTTATCGTATACTTATAAATCTGGAAATTCTGGATTCCCATTTTCCGAACAGCACTGTTTATTAATCCGTATACGATACTCATTATATTCATTGTAAGACAAATCGCGATGACCATGCTGATCACATTATTTTTCAGAATAATTGCAATCGCCATGCAGATCAACACGAGTGCATAATGAAGGGCCAGCTCCGTCAGGAAATAAGACAGAACAGCTTTTGAACTTCCCCATGTCAGTTCTCTGAAGACAATATAATTCGCCACTGCCTGGAGCAAGAATGCTCCTGCCATTGTCAGCACCGTAAAGACCGCCAATGCAATGGATTTGGAAAAAATCAGTGCTCCTCTTTTTTGAACCTGACCGCCAATATTTTTAATATAACCGCTTCCGATATCCGCTGTTGAAAACATCACAGCAAAAATCACCAGAAACAACGCATAAAATTTCCCCTGAGAATTTGCAAAGAAAATGTCATACACCGTAACCTTTTCTCCCGGTTCTGTCGGCAGTGTCACCATCATTCCCACATTAATATTCTCTGCAGTCGGTTCCGCAAACTGCTCCTGCCGCACGGTATCTTCTTTACTTAATGAATCATAATCTATTTTACACATAAATGTTGTAAACAGTACTGACACAGCCAGCACGATCCATACTACATACATACTTTTGGTGCGAAACATCCGGTACAAATCCATTTTTATCATATTAAGCATGGCTGGCACCTCCTGTCAGATTCAGAAAATACGTTTCCAGTTCTTCACTCGTTATAGAAAGCCCTTTTACCGGAATTCCTGCCTTTGCAAGCTCCATATTCAACGTTGCACTTTCATTCAGACGTTCAAAAATGTGAATATGTTCTTTGTCTGTTACCTGATAATTCGTAAATCCCATAGCATCCAGCACCGGAATTGCCAGCTTCGGATCAGCCAGTGTTAATTCCATCCGCTCACTGCATCTTCGCATTAATTCTTCTCTCGTAAGCTCCTGCAATAAACTTCCATTGTGAATGATTCCATAATCGGTAGCAATCTTCGATAATTCTTCCAGAATATGACTGGAAATGCAGATTGTCATATTCCTTTCTTTCTGAAGCCTCTGAATCGTGTCTCGGACCTCAGCAATTCCCTGTGGATCCAACCCATTGATTGGTTCATCAAGGATTAACAGATCCGGTTCTCCAACCAACGCAAGACCAATTCCCAGACGCTGTTTCATTCCAAGAGAAAAGTGTTTTGTCTTTTTCCGTCCCACATGCTCCAGACCTACTGTTTTCAATATCTCATCAATGTAACCTGCTTTCTTTATCCCAAACAGCTTGCATTTGATATTCAGATTTTCATATGCGGTCATATTTCCATATAATCCCGGTGCTTCAATCAGACATCCCACACGGGAGCGGACTTTCTGTAAATCCTTTCCCTTGTATCCGAAGATCTCAATCTCTCCGCTCGTCGGCCTGGAAAGCCCACTGATCATCTTCAGGCAAGTCGTCTTCCCGGCTCCATTTCGTCCGATAAATCCATAGATAGCGCCCTTTTTAATATGCATGCTGACACTGTCCACAGCTTTATGATGTCCATACCGCTTCGTCAGTCCTCGTGTTTCCAATAACATCTCACTCAAATTTTTCATCTCCTTTTTCTTATCTGCATTTATCATAAAAGATGAATCCTAATCAAACGCAAATAAATAGTAAAAAAAGAGTAAAGATTACGCATGAAGACGATAACCGATTCCCCATACTGTCTCAATGTATTCCTCCGAAGTCACTTGTTTGATCTTCTTGCGGATATTGCTGATATGTACGTCCAATGTCTTTGTCTCACCCATATAAGGTTCGTCCCAGGCATATTCGAAAATATCCTCTTTACTGAAAACCTGTTTTGGATTCCTGAGCAGTAATTCTAAAATCGCAAACTCCTGTTTTGTGATCTTCGGAAGTATCTTTCCAGCAATTTCAACCTGAAATGTATTTCTGTTTAATACCATATCTTTAAATGAAAGCGTATGCTGTTCCTCTGCTTCCTTTTCTTCTTTATGCCGGAGTTGTACCTGAACTCTTGCCAGCACTTCCCTGATTTCAAATGGTTTCGTTATATAATCATCCGCTCCGCTCGTTAAAACCTCTACCTTTTCATCCAGGCTGTCTTTTGCAGTCAACACAATAACCGGAAGATTTCCCTTTTTCCGTATTTCCTCCAGAACTGCCTCACCTGGAATTCCGGGCAGCATCAGATCCAGCAGCACGAGTGCATAACCATGCTCCTGCATATTTAAGAGCAGTTTTGCTTCGGTTCCTGAAAAAGCCTGTTCACAGGAATAGCCTTCTTTGGATAATGCCTCCTGAAGCAAATTATTGATATTTGTATCATCTTCTACGATCAGTATTTTCTGCATGATATTGCTCCTTTATCTTCCTCAATACTCGGCCATGATTTTCTGAGTGCTGCATAGGAAATCAGGAAGTTTGCAAGCCATCCGGCCGGTACTGCAAGCCAGACAAATGCAATTCCAAACCGCGGTGCACAAATCAAAGCAACAGACAAACGGATTGCAAGATTTACCATATTCGCAATGAGAAACGGACGCATGATTCCAAGTCCGCGAAGAACACCATCGGTTGCCATCTTGATACCCATAAAGATGAAAAAATACCCTAGCCATCTCATATAATCACCGGATACCTGATACGCTAAAGCTGTTCCATCTTTTCCAAGGAATAAGGAAGAAATCTGATTGTGCAGTGATTCAATGACCAGAAAAGCAAGGACTGCGAAACATAGATCCAACACCAGTGCCGCATGATAGCCTTTTTTAAGCCGTTCGATTTTCTTTGCACCAAGATTCTGGGATATATACGGCGAAATCGCATTGCCGATGGATACAAAAATCAGTGAAAAAACATTTTCCACTCGCATCGTTGCTGAGTAACCTGCGAGTGCCTGTGTACCAAATGGATTTACAACTGCCTGTACGATCATCATACCGATCGACACTGTAGACTGCTGGAGAACTGACGGTACGGCAATTTGAAGCATCGAATATAACTCCTGTCCGTCAAACCATTCAAACTGACATTTATACCGTCTCATTCTATAAAGGAAAATCAGAAATGAAAAGACTGCGGAAATTCCCTGTGCAATAAGCGTTGCCAGAGCCGCACCAAATACGCCGAGACCAAGTCCGGCTACCATCCAAAGATCCATAAAAATATTTAATACAGATGAAAAAATCAGAAGAACCAATGGAATTCTGGATTCACCGATGGAAGTAAACATCGTTGAGAGGATGTTGTACATAAACAGAAATGGGAATCCCACAAAATAAACCCGCAGATACAGCACTGCTTCATCCAGTATATCAGGAGGTGTTTGTAATAAACTCATCATTGAATGTGAAAAGCAAAAACCAAAGATTCCAAGTAGTATGCTCAGGACTAAAAAGCTGATCAGCGATGTCGACACAATTGTTTTCATTTTACCATAATCTCTGGCTCCAAAATAACGGCTTACGAGTACACCTGCGCCTACACCGGCGCCCAGAGCTACACAAATGAAAACATTCGTAAGTGCAGCACAGGCACCGACAGCCGCCAGTGCCGAGGAGCCGACAAACTGACCGACTATGATGGAATCTGCCATGTTATAGACCTGCTGAAAAAAGCTGCCTAGGATCATTGGCATTGCAAAAACCGTCAGCGCTTTCAGCGGCGCATCTGTGATCAGATATTCATCTTTCGACATGATCTATTTCCTTTCAAGCTGTGTTTCTCTCAATTTTTTTAAATTTGCTCTGGCCAAGTATACCACACTTTTTCCCTACTGAAAAGCTCCCGCTTGCATTCTCGCAAACTGCTTTTATAACGTCCCGTTTCCCTTTCTCTCGTCTTGACAAGCCCTTTTCTTCCGATTACAATACCAAAAAGAGCCGGCGGGCGGTCTTTTTGCTGCCTGCTGCCACAATCTTCCGGGAAAGGAACTTTTTCATGGAACCAAAAACAAAACAATCTCTGCTCGTTACCGTGGTAGGGGTAACGCTTTTTGTAGCGCTGCTGCGGCTTTCTGACGTTCTGGCCTTTGCCGCAAAGCTGATAGATCTGGTACTGCCCATTCTGGCGGGCGGCATTCTGGCGCTTTTTATCAACGTGCCCATGACCGGTCTGGAAAAGCGGCTGAACCGCCTGTTCGGCAAGGCCAAAAAGCAGCCCTCGGCGAAAGCCATCCACCTTCTCAGCTTTTTCATCACCCTGCTGGGCGTTGTGCTGGTGCTGGTATTGGCGCTGACTTTGCTGATTCCGGAGCTGGTGCAGTCCTTCCACAGCCTGTATGTGCAGATCGAGGCCAATATTCCCCGCTGGACTGCCTATCTCAACGCACAGGATGCTGACATGGGCTGGCTGATGAACTGGCTGGAGGGCATCAACTGGGAGCAGCTGCTGCACAAGGTCACCGCAAGCATCGACACGGTGCTGGTCAATGCGGTAGGGGCTGTCTCTGCCACGGTGAATATCGCGATCACCGCCTCGTTTGCGCTGATCATCTCCGTCTATATGTCCCTTAGTACGGAGAGCCTCGGCCACCAAGCCCGCACGCTGGTGTGCGCCTACCTGAAGCCTGCCCACGCCGCCGGGGTGCTGAAGTTCTGCCGGCTGTTCCGGCAGTCCTTTGCAAACTTTTTAACGGGACAATGCAGCGAGGCAGTGATCCTTGGCGTTCTGATGGCTCTTGCATTTTCCGTTTTCAAGATCCCCTACGGCAGTCTGGTGGGCGTGCTCACCGCCATCTGCGCCATCATCCCCTATGTGGGTGCACTGATCTCCTGCGTGGTCAGTGTGTTCCTTGTGCTGTTGGTAGACCCTGTGCTGGCGGTGCGCTGCCTGATCGTGTACCTTGCCGTGCAGTTTGTTGAAAACCAGTTCATTTATCCCCGTGTGGTGGGAAAATCCGTGGGGCTTTCGCCGCTGTACACCCTTATTGCCGCCATGATCGGCGGAAAGCTTTTTGGCATCATCGGCATTATCTTCTTTATCCCCCTGACAGCGGTGGTCATCGAGCTTGTAAAAGAGGACACCTTTCGGCGTCTGCGCGCAAAAGAGCCCCTGCAATAAAACAGCGTGCCCGGAATACCATACCCCCTGATACCCTTCCCCGGTGTCAGGGGTATTTTTATGCCGTGCAGCTGCAAAGCACGCGGTTGTTCGCCCTTTTCCATGCAAAATCCTTCAAAAAACAGCTTGAAACACTTTTGTTACAATGATACAATATGATTGTTATTTTATGGGAAAATCGGCGTATGCCCCGTGCGGACAGGCCGCGAGCGTAGGGGTTCCTGTGGGGTGTGTAAGAATCGCTAAGGTAGCACTGCGCTCCTGCACTTGCGCAGTACTGCCTTCCGAAAATGTGAGGAAAGTATATTTATATGATAAAAAAGATCTCCCGCCGCTCCTTTTTGCAGGCTTGCAGCGTTGCAGCTGCCACGGCAGCGCTGACCGCCTGCGGCGGCGGCAAGGCTGAAAGCAAAGCAGCAGATGCGCACGAAGCCGTCACCTTTATGGCACCTTATAAGGAGATAGAAGCCTTTATTGAGCAGGTGCACAGCGTTTACCCGGAAGTGAACATCGAGGTCGTGCCATACAGCGGCGATAACACCACCACCTGTTTGCAGAATATGTTTGCGGCAGGCGACCTGCCGGACGTCTGCACCTTGACCTACTACGACCCCCAGATCGATCTGGTCTCCGACAAACTGCTGGACCTTTCCGGCTACGATTTTACGGATAACTATGTGGAGTCCCGTCTGCAGGACGTGTTCGACAACGGTGCCATCTATCTGCTGCCCTCGGTTTACAACTGCTACGGCATCACCTACAACAAGACCCTGCTGCGGGAACACGGCTGGGAGCTGCCCAATTCTTTCGCTGAGCTGGAAGTGCTGGCTGCAAAAGCCAAGGAAGCCGGGGTCGATCTCTGCCTGTCGCAGATCCAGTACCCGGGCTACGGTTTCCAGTATCTGTGCAACATTGCAGATGCCGATTTCCTTGGCACGCTGGACGGCAGACTGTGGCAGAAGGATTATCTTTCCGGCAAGGCAAACGTCAGCAACACCCCCGGCATGATGCAGGCAATGGCGTATGTCAAAAAGTGGAAGGACATCGGGATGCTGAACGACTCCGGCGATGCTCTTGACGACAATGTGACCCTGCAGAGGATGGCCGAGGGGAATACCCTGTTTTTGATCGGAAACACCAACGGCATTGTGGAGGCAGACGGCAACGCCGATAAATTCGGCCTGATGCCCTATCTTTCCGAGGACGGCACCCAGAACGTTTTTGTGCTGAATGTGAACCGCTTCTACGGTCTGAATAAAAAGCTGAAACAGAACCCCCAGAAGCTGGAAGATGCGCTCAAGGTGATGCGTGTGCTTTCCACCGTTGCAGGCACCAGCGCTCTGCAGCCCGCAACGGCGCTGAAAAGCAGCCTGTTGCCCTTCAAGGGTGCAAAGGCAGACGGCACCTACTATGCCGACATCGCCGATACCCTGAACGCAGGCAACACCGCGCCCTTTATCTATTCCGGCTGGGAAAACACCTTCGTGACCACCGGCCTTAAAATGCTGGACTTCATGAAGGGCAACGCCACCATGGAGGATGTCATCCGTCAGCTGGACGAGGATCAGGACAGTGTGGTGAACAACACCCCGGATGTCATCACTACCGTTACGGAGGAGCTTTCGCAGCAGGACTGCGCCATGCTGGTAGGCCGCTGCTTTGCACAGGCTACCGGCAGCGACCTTGCGCTGGTCTCGCTGAGCACATGGATCCCCGGCAACCCCACCGAGCAGAACCACCACGGCGTAGCCGCCAAGCTGTACGCCAAGGGCATTACGGATTACGACCTTTCGGTCATCCTGCCCACCGGCTGGAACCGCACCATCCAGACCGTCACCCTGACCGGCCAGCAGATCAGCGACCTGCTGGCTTCTGGTTACGATGCCTACGGCAACGGCAAGGGCTACCCCTATGTGCTGGTAAGCCCGGTGCAGCCGGAGGCGGGCAAGACTTATCAGGTTGCTATCTGCGGTGTGAGCGACCAGCTGGCTGCCGAAGCAACGGTGACAGACAGCGGCGTGGTGGGCATGGATGCCGCAAAAGCCTTCTTTGGTGCTTACACCACCATCAGCCGGGCAGACACCGCATGGCGTTGAATAAAACGGACAGGAGATACTGGATGTGAACAACAAAATCTATAAAAAGCTGTTTGTGGGCTTCGGCTTTGTCAGCATCGTGTTGATCCTGACCCTTTTTGTCATGAGCCAGACCTACATCCAAAACCTTGTCTACCACGAACGGCTGAGCCAGATGGAAGAGGTCACCCACCAGATGTTCCACAGTCTGGAGGATGTGATCGACAACCACTGGGACGAGGTGGATGTGCAGTGTAATTATTTATACTACACCCCGCTGGAGACCGATACCGATCTCTACCGCTATCTGAAAAAGCTGTCGGAGCTTTCCAATTACCATGAAAAACAGATCGAACTGATCGCCGTGGATGCTGCCGGGCGTTATTATACCGAGTATGGCCGCACGGGTCTGCTGCGGGAAATGAACTATCTGGAAAACGCGCCGCAGCGGGTCAGCTATGTTTCCAATTCGCTGACCGTGGACGACTCCCGGATGGTGTTTCTGGAACAGCTCTCCACCCCCATCACACTGCAAAGCGGAGAGAAAGAGATCACCCTGCGCTACTTCGGCATCTCCCAGTGCATGACCCAGCTGAACGATTATTTCCGCTGCGACGCCTACGAAAATAACAACAGCGTCTATGTACTGGACAACAACGGTTTCAAGCTGTTCAACGCCAATGATACCGAGCTGTTGAAGGGGCACAACGTATACACCGTGCTCTCCCAGATGTCCTATCTGCACGGTTCTTCCTTTGCAGCAGCAAAGGAGCGGCTTGCCCGCACAGGCTCCTGTTATTCCAACGCTGTGCTGGACGGAACTGAGTATTACTACGCCCTGAAGCAGATGGAAAACGCCCAGTGGACGCTGGCGTTCCTTGTTCCAGCAGAATATGTGGCCGTGAATACGCAGAAGCTGGTCAATATCGTCATGGCCGTTATTGTAGGTTTTGCAACGGTGTTTTCGATCATGGCAGTCATTGCTGGCTGGTTCCTTTTGCGGGAAAAGCAGCAGCGGGAGCTGCGGGCCGAAAAAGAGACGAACCTCCGTCTGGAGCAGTATAACATCCAGCTGACGCAGGCCAACGACGAGATGCGGCGGGCGCAGGATGCTGCCGCAGAGGCGTTACAGTCCGCCGAGCGTGCCAGCAAAGCCAAGACGGACTTCCTTTCCAACATGAGCCACGATATCCGCACCCCCATGAACGCCATCATCGGCATCACCACCCTGATGAAAAACGAGCTGCACGAGCCGGAAAAGCTTGCCGAGCATCTGGGCAAGCTGGAAAGCTCCGGTCAGCTGTTGCTGGGCATCATCAACAATATTCTGGATATGAGCCGCATCGAGAGCGGCAAGACCACCCTGCATGTGGAAAAGATGAACCTGCCCCAGCAGATCAGTCAGCTGGACAGCATCATCCGGCAGCAGGCAGGTCAGCGCAGTCAGAGCTTTACGGTAAGCACCAATTTGCAGCACGAAAACGTGCTGGCAGACCCCAACCGTCTGAATCAGGTGCTGATGAACATCCTCTCCAACGCGGTCAAGTATACGCCCACCGGCGGGCACATCCGGTTTGAGGTGGAAGAGCTGCCCCGGAACGAGCACTACGCCCGGTACCGCTTTGTGGTGCAGGATGACGGCATCGGCATGAGCGCAGACTACCAAAAGACCCTTTTCGACCCCTTTACCCGGGAGGAGCGCTCCGGCACCAACAAGGTGCAGGGCACGGGTCTGGGTATGGCGATTACCAAAAGCGTCATAGACCTGATGGGCGGCTCCATCAGCGTAGAGAGTGCCACCGGCAAGGGCACCCGCTTTGAGGTGGTGCTGGAATTTCCCATTGACACCGAAGCGGACACGGTGCAAAAGGCGCAGGCGCTCCCGGAGGAAGAAGAGACCACTTCTCCCCTGTCCGGCATGAAGTTCCTCTGCGCCGAGGATAACGCCATCAACGCCGAGATTCTGCAAATGCTGCTGGAAACAAAAGGCGCAAGCTGCACCATCTGCCCCAACGGTCAGGAGATCGTGGATGCCTTTGCCAGCGTAAAGCCCGGCGATTACGACATGATTTTGATGGACGTGCAGATGCCGGTGATGGACGGCCTCACCGCCACGAAGGCCATTCGGGCCATGGACCGGCCGGACGCCAAGACCATCCCCATCCTGGCCATGACGGCCAACGCCTTTGCCAAGGATGTGCAGCCGGCCAAAACCGCCGGTAGGAACGAGCATGCCGCCAAGCCGCTGGATATGAAACGCTTGTGTGAGATTTTGCATCGGCGGCTGTAAGGACGCCTAGGAAGGCCGAAAAAATTCG
>OMFP01001016.1_pt1 | contig 10590 bp, 7 predicted proteins | sample 1674221 | NCBI WGS metagenome assembly OMFP01 (sample SAMEA103958152, study PRJEB25191) | human gut metagenome | biome: human-associated habitat [ENVO:00009003]; feature: intestine environment [ENVO:2100002]; material: feces | place: Germany | collected 2013/2015
CAAGCTGTGAAGCTGAAATATTGAGATTTTTACCAAAAAGCTTTTCGGCATTTTTCTTGTCAAATATCTTAAAGGGAACTTTGTCCTTTGCATTTATGAGCGAATCAAGCTTTGCAGAATATTCAGGATTTTGTGCAAAAATTTCAAGCAATGATTCGGGCACTTTTTTGCCTTTTCCAATCATATCGGCAACTGTATCAAAAGCAGGGCGGAGTGCGTACATACTTTCTTTTTTACCGTCAAAATCAAATTTGTCATATGCAATGATATTTTTAAATACCTTTTTACATTGCAGGACAATTTCGGACGGCTGATAGGTTGTTCCCGTTATATCCGATGAATAAAAAGATACGGAAAGAAACTCACTTGCAGAGGTCATACAGGAATAAGCCATAAATGTTTCAAGATTATTAAGTGCCGCAAAATCATCGCCGAGTTCAATTTCGTTCATTGCAAGCATCTTTAACTCAAACGGTGAGAAAATGCCTGATGTATGTGGTATTGCCGGGAAAATTCCGTCAACACAGCCAATGAGAAATGACGCTTTCTGCTTAGAAATTCGTACCCTTTGAGCGGTTGTTATCGTTACGCAATCTATTGTTCTCGGAATATCGGACAATTGCATTGCGTTAATCTGTAAGCTCAAAAGCTCGTAATAACGCTTTACAGTCATTGTTTTTGTACCGATTACAGCGGCGGTTTTGTCAAGAACAGCCATAAACATATTCCAAACTCTTATCTGCTCCGCACCCACCGATTTATCGTATGAGCGTTCAAATTCCGCATACATTCTGCGTAACGCATCGGGAACTTTAAGTTCTTCAAGAAGAGCATAGAACAGCTTTGAAATTTCAAGTCCGTTTTTATCCTTTGCATTTTCTTTGAAAAGAAGTAATGGTTCAATAACTGATTCACGCAGATTTTCAACCTTTGCAAGAACCTCTCTGTCATAATCCGAAAACCTGTCAGAATAGCCTTTTGGATTCTGAACAAATTTATTTTTAAAAGCCGAGCCTGAAACATTCCATACAAAGAGGTAGTTTTCAAAAAGACTTATTTCTTCAACAGAAAATTCAGTTAAACCCGATTTCAAAAGTGCAAGCACATCTTCTCTGTCAAAATCGTAAATAAGGCATCTGAAAATTGAGTTTACAAGCCTTATTACCGGTTTTACATCAATATCGGCGTGTTCATCGCTGAAATACGGGATTTCGTATTTTTCAAGAATTTCGGACAAAACACCTCTGTACGGTTCTGTATCGTGACAAATTACGGAAATATCGGAGTAGAGATAACCTTTTTCTATAACAAGGTGCTTGATTTTACCGGCAACATATTCGCACTCGTCATACATATCAACGGCATTATAAACACAGATATTTTCAGGAACAATTTCAAGCGGTTCAATGTGCGGTCTGAAAATATTCTGTTCAAGCAAAGCAAGGTTATCATTTTTAAAGCGGTGCAAATCGGTAAGCTTTATCGGAGCTTTAATATCAACTCCGTCACGCTTTGCATATTCCTTGAGAATTTTATATGTCTGTTGTGAGGTTGCAAAAACCTCCTCAGAACCGTCTGTAAGGGGATCAAGAGTAAGGGTAAAATATGTAGCGCTACAGTCACGAATAAGGCTTCGTACCACCTTGAGCTGTTGCATTGTAAAGCCTGAAAATCCATCAAAGATTATCGTATAATTCCTGAGAACATTATTCTTTAAGAGAATATCATTAAGCCTTGTCAAATCATCCATAGGATCAATATAGCTTTGGCTGACAAGAGCGTCGAATGTATCGCTTATGAGGGCGGTTTCGTTGAGTTTTGTCTTTAAGGTTTCATCGCAAACTAGCATTGACGCACTTCTGAGTTCATCGCTTGTAACCGAACTTTTCTTCAAATCGGAAACAGTCTGCAGCATAACATCAACAAGGCTTTTGTTGCCCTTTGATGAAAGCAGACGGAGTTTTTCGGTAAGTTCTTCAAGCGCAAGGCTCATTACAACGGCTCTTGTACCCTCGTCAATAACATTATCGGCTGAATTTCCCGTCAACTCAAAAACATATTTGCAAAGTCTTGAAAAACCGAATACAAGAACTTTCTCGGCTTTTTTTGCACCGAACACATCGAGCAAGGTTTTTTCACATTCAAATGTGCTCTGGTCAGGCACAATCAGCATTACGGGAAGATTGCTGTCGGCAAGTTCGCCTGCAATCTTCAAAGTCTCGGTACTTTTGCCGCTGCCGCTTTTTCCGAGAATAAATCTCAACATTTCATCACTTCCATAAATTTAATTTACAACAAAGTAATTTTATTTTAAATATCTGTACAAATAATAACATATTTTGTGGGTTATTTAAAGAACTTTGCAGTTGTTAAACAAAAATTTTCTGAAAAAGTTCTACTATGAAAAATTTATATTCCACCTTATCATCAGTTACTACGCTGTATTCGTCATCCGAAAGAACATCTTTTGCCCTGTCTTTTCCCTCGTCTGCCGTTGAAATGCAGATTGACGGGTACATTACGCACCACCAATTATGACCTTTTGCATTGCCGATTGTTATGCGAAGTGCGTCATACATTCCGGCAGGCAGAGTATAACTTTCGTAATGGCGGGTATCAAAGTGCATATTGACAATTTCAGCTTTTACAGGATAGTTATAGCCGTTTTTGTACACCTCATTTTGTGCAATTTCTTCTATAGTTTCAAGGTTTGCTTTTACAAATTCTTCGGCATCCGACTTTGAATTTGCCGTATCAAAAAGAATTTTTGTCCTTTCAAGAACCTTGTCACGCACCTTGAGCTTCAAAGTCTGATCTTCTTCCGTGTCAGAATTTGCAAGTATGTGAAAACGAAAAACATTGTTAGGGATTTCAGCACACACCGCCTGAAAAGGAAGTATGAATGCAATTATTGCTGATTTAATTAAAAGTATTGATTTATTTGTTTTCATAAAAATAACCTGTCCTCTCTTGAAATAAGTATGGACAGGTTATCGTAATTTTAATCAGAATTATTAAATTTTATCAAAGCACCTTACAGCCGTCCGAAACGGGCTTGCAGAGAAAAACTTCTTTGTAGCTTTCACAAAGCTTGTCATAGCACTTCTTGGCTCTGCGTGATGAAGTGAACACACCGAACACGGCTGAACCCGAACCGCTCATACCTGCTCCCCTTGCCTTTGACTTGAGCATAATACCCTTGATTTCATTAACTTCCGGAATTTGCAGAGCAAGTTCAAAGTCATTGAAGATTGTTGTTGAAATCATAAACATATCTCTGCTGAACAGTGCCTTTACCATTTCATCGGTATAGCAGGCGTGAGGATTGAGTGCGTCAACCTTTTTGTATGCATCGGCAGTAGACACGCTGACTGTGTCGGGTTTGCAGATTACAATGCTGTCACAACGAAAAGAGGCCACTTTTTTGATTGCAGTACCTATTCCCGTGCAAAGCTTTGTTCCGCCCTCAAGGCAGAAAGGCACATCCGCACCTACTTTTTCACCGATTTCTCTCATCTCTGCCGGCTTGAGCATTGTTCCGAACATATTGTTCAAGCCTAAAATAACAGCCGCACCGTCACTGCTTCCGCCGGCAAGACCTGCCTGTGTGGGAATTTTCTTGTCAATGTCGATATGAATGCCCTTAACATCCGTTTTGCAATAATCAAAGAACTTGTAAGCCGCCTTTGCACAAATGTTTGAATCGTCGCAAGGCACGCCCTCACAGTTACATGAAATTGTCACCGTGGCGCTTTCATTGTCTGTGATTGTGATTGTATCATACAAATCAACGGCCTGCATAACAGTTGAAATATTGTGATAACCGTCTGCTCTCTTCGAAAGAACATCGAGAGAAAGATTTATTTTTGCAGGAGCAAGAACTTTTACTTCCATATTTTAACCCTTTTTCAGTTCATCAAGAAACTCTTTGATTCTTTCAAGCGCAATTTTAAGATGCTTGATAGAATATGAATATGACACACGGACAAAGCCTTCGCCTGATTCGCCGAACGCAGTACCCGGAACAACGGCAACATGCTTGTCCACAATAAGTCTTGTACAGAATTCCTCACTTGTAAGGCCTGTGCTTTTGATACACGGGAACACATAGAATGCACCCAAAGGTTCAAAGCAGGTGAGTCCCATTGCGTTAAAGCTGTCCACAACAAGTCTTCTCCTCATATCATACTCGCCACGCATCATCTCTACATCCCTGTCACCGTTGCGCAAAGCCTCAATAGCAGCATACTGTGCGGTTGTAGGAGCAGACATAATTCCGTACTGGTGGAGCTTTGTCATCTGAGCAATAACAGGAACAGGACCGAGTGCATAACCAAGCCTCCAGCCTGTCATAGCATATGATTTTGAAAAGCCGTTTACAACAATGGTGCGCTCATACATACCGTCGATTTCAGCAATTGAAACATGGTTCTTATTGCCGTATGTAAGCTCACAATAAATTTCGTCCGAAAGGATAAAAATGTTATGTTCCTTAATTACCTCTGCAATTTCTTCAAGATCTTCCCTTTCCATAATTGCACCAGTTGGGTTGTTCGGGAACGGAAGTACAAGAAGCTTTGTCTTTGGAGTAATTGCGGCACGAAGGTCTGACGCTTTAAGTCTGAAATTATCTTCGTTTTTTGTGTTGATAATAACAGGCACGCCGTCTGCCATCACCGTAAGCGGTTCGTAACAAACAAATGAAGGTTCGGGAATGATAACCTCATCACCAGGATCAAGCAATGTCCTGAAAACAAGGTCAATTGCTTCGCTGCCGCCGACAGTAACAAGCGTCTGCTTTTTGGCATCATACTCAATACCGAATCTTCTTTTGTAGTAAGCTGCAATTTCTTCACGAAGTTCGGCAAAGCCTCTGTTCGGGGAATACCAAGTCTTACCTTTTTTCAGACTGTTAATACCTTCTTCACGGATGTGCCACGGTGTCTGGAAATCTGGTTCGCCGATACTCAGAGAAATGACATCGTCCATTTCGTTAGCTATATCAAAAAACTTACGGATACCCGAAGGTTTTACCGTTGAAATCTTTTTATTAATAAAATTATTGTAATCTATCACAGAATTAAATGCCTCCCGTCACGCTTCTCTTCATCGCTGAAGAGGCACGCTCCTCTGTCCTTGTAGCGACGCATAATAAAGTGTGTACCCGTTGAAAGCACACCGTCAATTGTAGAAAGCTTTTTGGCAACAAACATTGCGATATCCTGCATTGACTCCCCTCTTACAATGAGAGCAAAGTCATATGTACCTGCCATAAGATAGAGAGATTCAACCTCTTCAAAGCCCATGCAGAGTTCTGCCATTTCGTCAAAGCCTGTTTCCTTTTTGGGAGTTACCTGAAGTTCGATTAAAGCCTCAACATAGCTGTCGTCAACCATATCCCAGTTTACGACTGCCTGATAGCCCTTGATTACCCCCGAATTTTCGTATTCCTTAATCTGCGCCTTAATGTAATCCTCAGGCTCGCCGAGCATTGCCGCTATTTCCGCTGTTGTAAAACCGGAATTTTCACTTAAAAGCTTTAATAATTTGTCCATATTTATTCCTCCCTGAGAATATATTAAACGCAAAATTTTGCGTTGCAAGCTGAATTTGCAAAAAGCGACATCAAAGGATGTCGCTTTGACAATTTCAATTTTTAATATTTATCTGCGCTGTTTGCACTGTTATTTGCTTGCTCTGTGGCAGTTCACATGGCTTTAGCGGTGGGAACTGTCTGCACATAGATTATACAACCTGTACCTCTCGCTTGTCAACTGTATTTATCATATTGACGCATAAGGCGGTCATCAAACATATCAATTCGTTTTGCGCATCGGCAATTTCAAGTTCGCATCCTAAAGGGTGCTTGATGTGATTGCATATCTGTGCGTTGTCAACATCAACAATGCTGAAATTTTTTGAAATTACATCACCGAGAATTCTCCAATTATTGCCGTAGAACCTGCATTGAACCATATTATTGGTCATAAGCACCACGAGGGTTGCCGCTGTTTTGTCTGTTTTTAGAGTAAATGAATTTACTCCTGCAACGGGCAACTGTCGAAGTCTTGCAACAAGGTTTTTATTCTCATCAAGAATATTAAGTCTTACAATGTTGTTGACAACACCACGCATACTTCTCTTTCTGCGTTTCATAACAGCAGTATATTTATCCCTGCCCAATTCATCACGAATCAGAAAACAAACATCGGACGGAGATACATCTCGTGTAATAAACAATTTCATAAAATCACCGTCAAAATTTTATTTCTTAATCTTCTTCAAGATTTTCAAGCCAAAGATTTACACACGCATCACTCGGCATTCTCCAGTCTGAACGAGGCGAAAGTGTTACAGAACCAACCTTCGGTCCGTCAGGCAGACATGAACGCTTGAACTGCTGAGTAAAGAATCTTCTGACAAAAGTTGTGAGCCACTTTTTGATCGTGGCATTGTCATATTTTCCTGCAAATGATTTCTTTGCAAGGTAGTATATTTTATTCGGCTCAAAGCCAAATCTTACCAAATAATATAAGAAGAAGTCGTGGAGTTCATAAGGACCAACCACATCTTCGGTTTTCTGTGCAATTTCGCCGTTTTTATCTGGTGGAAGAAGCTCGGGACTTACAGGGGTGTCAAGAACATCAAGAAGAACAGTTTTTAGAACGCCTTCGCTGTGCTGTGCCTCATAGGCAGTAAGATAGCGAACAAGGGTTTTCGGAATTGACACATTTACGGCATACATACTCATATGGTCACCGTTGTAGGTTGCCCAACCGAGAGCAAGCTCAGAAAGGTCGCCTGTGCCGATAACAAGACCGTTATATTTGTTTGAAAGATCCATGAGAATCTGTGTTCTCTCTCTCGCCTGTGAGTTTTCGTAGGTTATATTTGTAACGCTTTCATCGTGGTTGATATCTGCAAAATGCTGACGAACAGCTTTTGTAATATTGATATCTTCAAAAGACACTCCGTAAGCCTCAGCCAGAAGCTGTGCGTTTGATTTTGTACGCTTTGTTGTGCCGAAACACGGCATTGTTACAGTATGAATATTCTTTCTGTCAATACCGAGCATATCAAAAGCATGAACGCAGACGATGAGAGCAAGCGTACTGTCAAGACCTCCTGAAAGTCCTAAAACCGCATTTTGAATTCCCGTGTGAGCAAGTCTTGTTGCAAGACCTGTTGCCTGCATTGTTATAATCTCCTCACAACGGGCATCAAGATCTGATTTGTTTGACGGAATGAACGGAGTCTGAGAGAACTCTCTAGTAAGTTCGGTATGTTTTAACGGCATATCAAAATATACCGAGGTAAAGTTATTGTCATCACTTTTTGTAAAAGTATTTGTCTTTCTGCGTTCTGCCGAAAGCTTCCGAACATCAATATCGGCATAGATAATGCCTGTTGTAAAGCGCTTGCTTTCTGCAAGCAGAGATGCGTTTTCGGAGATTATGTTCTGTCCCGAAAATACCATATCCGTTGTGCTTTCGCCAAAGCCCGAATCGCTGTAAATATATGCACAACAAAGCTTACCGCTCTGCATTTTTACAAGGTCACGGCGATACTGTGCCTTGCCTATTACATCATCCGATGTTGACGGGTTGCAGATTATAGTTGCGCCGTGTTTTGCGTGTTCAACAGACGGAGATGCGGCAACCCACAAATCCTCGCAAACTTCTACACCAAAGCTGAAATCACGCATTTTGTCACAACAGAACACAATATTGTCTGAAATTATGGTTTCGACGCCTGCATATGAAATTTCATCGTAAAGATTTTTTCCGCTTGTGTAATGACGAACCTCGTAAAATTCGCTGTAGTTAGGGATGTTGACCTTAGGTACAATACCAAGGATATCGCCCTTATAAATTACTGCGGCACAATTGTAGAGTGCCGATTCAATTGCAACCGGAACACCAACAATTGAGATTATGTCAAGGTCTGCTGTTTCTTTAAGAATTTTCTCTACTGATTTTTCAGCCGCATTAAGCAAAACACGCTGATAAAATAAATCGGAACAGGTGTAGCCCGTTACGCAAAGTTCGGGAAACACAACCAGTGACGCACCGTTTTTGTGTGCCTCTTTAATCTGTTCAATAATATTTATTGTGTTGGTTTTACAGTCTGCAACCCTGATTTTCGGTGTTGCGGATGCAACCTTGATGAAACCGTATTTCATAAAATTATACCTCACAAAATAATAACCGCAGAAGCAAAACGCTCCTACGGTTATTATACATCAAATTTTCCGATTATACAAGCATCAGAGCATTGTTCTTGTTACCCGTCTGAGTCTTTTTCCGTGAAAAAGATACTGACTTTCAAGCGTCGGTTCAAACTTTGTGATGTAGCAACTCATATATCCCATAATCAGCCAGAACCACACCACCATAAACGATATGTCATAAAGCAATGCCTTTTCAAAGCAGGCAAAAATCAAATATGCGAAAAGAAAAGCAAACAAACAGGGATAAACATCATCACGATATGTTTTTTTCTGCAAAAACAGGTGCTGTGCGGAGTGTTTTGCAAATCGAAAACCGAAAATTCCGAAAAGAACAAAACCGATTACACCAGTTGAAACAAGAATTGTAAGAAAGCCGTTATGCAAATCACTTTTGTGATACGAATATTCCAAAGCACCGTTTGAATATTCGGCACTGTAGAGAACAATATTTCCGTTGGAAATTCCGATAATCGGCGACAGTTTGAAAAGATTGATTGATTCAAGCCAAAGCTTCTTTCTTCCACTGTCAATGTTTTTGTTTTCGTGTGAAAAGGTGATTTTATCCTTTTCAAGCTGTTCTCTCTGTTCGGGAGTCAGTCCTTCCTGCACAAGTTCGCTTTCGGTTTTGCCTAAAAGCAAATCGACAACAGAGGTTGTCTTTGATACAACAACGGAAAAGCCTTCCTGACAAATCGTTCTGAACATCAAGGCAGAGCCTGTAAGGAAAACTCCCACAAGAAACAGCGCTGTAATTTTCAAAATAATTTTTGAAGGTGAAAGTCCCGCCTTGTCGGCAAAGAACATATAAACTATATAAACAATTGCATATCCGAGAGCAAGCACAAGTGAGGCGTTTGAATCGCACAGAATGAGCGAAAACGCATTTGTGGCAAGACAGGCTACAATCCATATCTTACTGATGCCGGGTTCAGGAATTTTTTCGGCAATTCTGCGCATAAAATGCCCTTTTGAAAGTATATGGCAACAGAAAATCGACACCACAGATATGAAGCCGAGGAGATTCGGGTTGACATAACAACCGGTGAACCTGTTTTCGTAAACGGTAAATTTAATCCAGTACCATTCAAATTTAAAGCCGAACATAAGGCAGGTTATACCGATTATGTTCATTACCGTGGTTGCGTACATTATGAATTTTGCAATGTGATAAAGCTCTATTCTGTAATCAAATTCAGGCTCTGTGTGCATTCCGTAAAAAAGAAAAAAACACATTACAACGTGCAGAAGCATAAGAAGGCTGTAAAGAAATGTCTGTGAAAAATTGATGAGCATCGTAAATACCGTTACGGCAAGAAATGCTCCGATCCATATTCCGAAGCGCAGTTTAAAAAAAGTATTATTATGTCTTTGATTATATACCGAAAGGCATACACCCCATATAAAGAGAAAAACAAGAAGTACATACGCAGGAATCTGGAGAAACGCAATGTTTGTAAAAAACAAATCTATAATGTAGATTCTTCTAAAAAGCGATGAATCGGAAAAAAATCCTCTGAGCTTTTGTTTAAAATCGGTCATCTGAATACTCCAATCAAAACGAAATCAGCTGAAAACTTCTTTTACAGTTTTGAACATCAGCTTTATATCGGAACCAAAGCTGAAATTTTTGACATATGAAAGATTGAACTTCATTTTTTCGGGAAGAATTTTTTCAACATAAACCTTGTCAACATCTATCTCGCCTTTCAACAGCTTTTCTTCATCCTTATACATAATTGATGCCAACGAGGTTATTCCGGCAGGCATAAGGAGTGTTGCAAGATATTCGGGTTCGTACATATCTACATAATGCTGAACCTCCGGACGGGTTCCGACTATTGACATACTGCCCGAAAGAACATTGAAAATCTGCGGCAGCTCGTCAAGACGATATTTTCGCAAAACTCTTCCTGTTTTTGTAACTCGGGAGTCGCTGTCGGTTGTGACAAGTGTTCCGAGCCTGTCGGCTCCCGTTACCATTGTACGGAATTTAAGAATTCTGAACTTCTTTCCGTAGGTTGTAACCCTTTCCTGTCTGTAAAACACAGGACCTTTTGAGTCGGTTTTAACTAAAATCGCAATAATTGCAATCGGAATGATGAGAAACACAAGAAGAATAACAGAAGCAAAAATATCAAGAATTCGCTTTAAAACAAAACTTCCCTGTTTTTTGCAGAGAATGTCATAGTATTCTTTTACTTCGGCACACTGAAACTGCGGCGGAAGCTTTTGAAATGATTTCATTAAATAAAAAACTCCATTCTGTGTGTATATTGAACATACGGCGGAACGGATTTATGCGATAAAAGTTGATTTTTCCTTATTTTCCCACACTAATCCATTATCAAAAGCATTATATA
>OMFP01001043.1_pt1 | contig 10442 bp, 9 predicted proteins | sample 1674221 | NCBI WGS metagenome assembly OMFP01 (sample SAMEA103958152, study PRJEB25191) | human gut metagenome | biome: human-associated habitat [ENVO:00009003]; feature: intestine environment [ENVO:2100002]; material: feces | place: Germany | collected 2013/2015
ATTACAAATTTTTACTTGCTATTTCTTTACAATAATACCTACAATGCAGTTTTACCGCCGTACAAACCGACCCACTTACGCGTGCGCGCTATCCTCGAAAAGAGAAGCCAGAAAATCAACGGCTTTCTCTCTTAGCTCGTCTATCGTTCCATCATTCTCAATCACTACATCGTACTGATACTCAAATACATCATTATCTGCATGATTTGAGGTTTCTTCTGACTCTACGCTCGCGCGCCTTATAAGTAAGGTTGTAGCTCCGTACATCTCTTTCAATCTCTGTATTTCCTTCGGCTCTCTTACGTCAACAAACAAGACAACTCTATCTACTAACGAGCCGCCGCAAGTAAAACTTTCTTGAATTTGCTGAACTTTTTCTTGGATCTTCTTCATCGGAATATCGTCCCAAGTTGTCAACAAATCTTTTAAATCGCTTAAAAACTTGCGATTCTCTGGTGTTTTCTCACCATTCCAACCACACTGCCGGGCGATTGTTTTTACATAATCAATCGACGAGTAAACATAACAATGCGCGCGACCTAATCCCATACACAAGGACTCGAATGTAGATTTGCCGCTCGTTGGTTTACCATTAACTACTACTATTTTCAATTTTTAGAATCCTCCTTGCGAGAACAAAAGAACTCGTTGTAAATTTTTTCGTAAAGACTAAATCCGTCTTTTTCATAAGTATATACGTCATTAATGACAACCTCACCACGACGATACAGTTCGTATATTTCAGGGAAATTTGTTTTTATTAATTCAATTCGTTCACTATAATCTCGAATATGAGTTTTCTTTATTACGCTGCAAGAGGAGAAGATAGTAATGACTGAAAATAAAAGAATTAATCTTTTCATAACAATTTTTGTATTAGTCATCCTTCAGCTTCCACAAGGATATATTAATAACACGAAGCGTGGAACTGCAATGCCACGTCTTAACTTGAAGGTCGTAGGAAACCCGTAGATGCAGATGTAGTGATAGCAGCCCACGCTAACGCGTGAGAACCACTATGCCACCCTTGCATCTAACTGAAAATTTCCTACGTTTTCAAGTTACAAGATGAGCATAACGCTTCTTTTTCAATATGTCTGGAACGAGCGACCTCTATCCGATTACAAATGTAGCTAAATATTCTTGAATTTTGAGAAATATGTGAGTTTGTGTCGTTTTTTTATGGATACTTGATTCAAAATCATTAATTTTGATACCAGTACTTTGGTGTTTGCATAAAATATTAAGTAGATCATTCGATAAAACATTTGGATATGGCAGGCATAGGTAGAATATTAGATTGCAATCAATTGGTTGGAGAAAGAACGACCAGTCAGATTTTGGAGACGTGGAAAGATGGAATATTCTTAAAAAAAGAAGATATAACCAGAAACAGTAAAGGATTGCGGTCGCCTCAAATCGGTGCTATCTATGCAACACTATCACATTGGGAGATCTCGGCAGATCCAGCGACCGTTGTGATGCCTACTGGAACAGGTAAAACTGAGGTTATGTTATCGTTGTTAATAGCTGCGTCTTGTTACAAGACAATGATTGTCGTTCCTACGGATGCATTACGTACACAAATATCCAATAAAGTGGCATCGTTGGGACTGCTTGGCGACCCTCAATTCGGCTTAATCAAAGAAACCGTCTTGAAACCAATTGTTGGAGTAATGTCACATCGTCCATGTTCTGCAGAAGAAGCCATTGCTTTTATGGAGCAGTGCAATGTTGTGGTTACGACAATTAGCATCATTGGTAGTTTATCTAAACCTATACAAGTGGCAATCGCAAACCAATGTTCTCATTTGTTTGTGGATGAAGCACATCACACCCCAGCAAGATCATGGTCGGTTGTAAAAAATTCTTTTAAAAACACCAAGGTTCTCCAGTTTACTGCAACGCCATTTCGAAATGACGACAAACCTATAGGAGGTAAAATAATATTCAATTATCCTTTACGAAAAGCGCAAGATGAAGGATATTTCAAGCCAATAAATTATATTCCGATTATTGAGTGGAATTCCAAGCAATCCGATCAAATAATAGCAAACAAAGCTATCGAACAATTAAGATTGGATATCGAAAATGGATATGACCATGTCCTCATGGCAAGAGTGAATAGTATTGCAAGAGCCGAGATTATTCAAAAAATCTATGCTGATTCGTTCCCGGAATATAATCCATTGTCTATACACTCAAAATTATCTACAAGGTCTATATCGGAGATAAAGGAAAAAATAATAACTGGAGAATGTAAGATCATTGTATGCGTTGATATGTTTGGGGAAGGCTTCGATATGCCGAAACTGAAAATTGCAGCTTTCCATGATATCAAAAAAAGTTTGCCCACAACTTTGCAATTAATTGGACGATTTACAAGAACAAGTATGGATGATTCTTTAGGATGTGCCTCAATAATTGTGAATATAGCAGATATTGATGCACAAAAAGAAATCGAGCACCTATATGCATCCGATGCTGATTGGAATCGGTTATTACCTTATTTAAGCGAAGGAAGAATTGATAATCAAATTTCATTGCGAGAATTTATACAAGGATTTGAGAAGTTTCCGGAAGAATTACCAATCCAAAACCTTTTACCCGCTTTGAGTGCTGTCATCTATAAGATTAATGAACAAGAATGGCATCCTGAAAGATATGCCAAAGGGCTAACAGCTATAGAGCAATATGAAAAAATTTATTACGACACCAATCAGCAGGGAAACACAATTGTAATAGTTGCAGGTAAAAAAGATAAGGTTGCTTTCGGAAAAATTGAAGACTTATTCGAAATGCACTGGACTCTCTATATCATATATCGTAATGTCCGACAAAAGTTATTATTTATTAATTGCTCGGATAATGGTTCTCTTTTCGAAGATTTAGCCAAAGCGGTTACAGACGAAACAGCAAATATAGTGGATGCAACGAGTATATTTAGATGTCTGGGGTATATTAATCGTATAAAAGTAACCAATGTAGGCTTAAAAGACGCATTAAATGCAGGTTCAGATATTGAAAAGGCATTAACTGAAGCTCAACAGAAAAATAAAATAAAGTCGAACATCTTTGTTACTGGCTATGAAAATGGCGAGGAAACATCGGTTGGATGTTCATATAGAGGACGAGTGTGGTCTCGAAGAATAAACAATATAAATGAATTTACGAAATGGTGTGATTCAATCGGTGCGAAAATTTTAAATTCATCTATCAATGATGAAATGGTTATGCAACATGCAACGAAATATGTCTCTGTCGATGCCATACCGAACAAACGTGCAATTTCTATTGAATGGCCAGAAAATATAATCGGTGAATTTGAAAAAAATATCTATATAGGAACAAATGAAAAAGATATTTTACTTTCAGAAAATCAGGCAAATGGAGCTTTAAATTTTATCGTTAGAAGCGATGCCTTTGAATCCCATTATACCTATAAAGTTATAGATGGAAATGTATCAATAGATAATGTTTCAACACCTCTTTGCATTAACATAGGGCGTAGTACCTTATCATTATCTGAATTCCTATGTAAAGACCGCTATTTCCCTACTGTCCGGTTTGTTGATGGAACTACTTTACAAGGCCAATATATGGCCGAATATAGAAATGAGGATGTATTATTTGATCGAGAAAAAATTCAAGTTTGGGATTGGGTAGGTGTAAATATTAAAAATGAATCACAAGGTACGAGTATTCAATATTGTGTGATAAAGAAACTTAAAGAACAAAATTTCGACATAATATTCGATGATGACAATGCAGGGGAAATAGCGGATGTTATCGCGATCAAAGTTGATGATGTTAATAAAAAAGTCAAAGTGGAATTGTTCCATTTGAAATTTTCTCAAGAAGATCGTCCCGGGGCTCGAATCAACGATTTATATGCTGTTAATGGGCAAGCACAAAAATGTGTAAGCTGGCTTCATACCAAACCAGAGCATATTCTCGGACGAATGTTAAAACGAGGAGCTTCAGGACCTAAAAACAGATATGAATTAGGAACACAAGAACAACTTTCAATAATTAGAGAGAAAGTAAAAAGTTTGTATGAAGTTGAATATATAGTTAATATAGTTCAGCCCGGATTATCGAAAGCCGCGGCTTCAATAGAACAATTAAAATTACTTAGTCTTACCGAAGTGTTTTTATGGGAAACAAGAATGATTGAGTTGGGGGTTATCGCAAGTGCATAAAATTTTCGAGTATTGAAATTATTTGGTCAGCTTATATGATTGATGTTAATGATTTTAAACAAGAGGTCGAGTGTATCTATAAAGACGAAAAATACTCCGTTCGGGATAATGGAGCTATTTTCCGGCATCCTCGTGATGGCAAGCGACCTCGTAAATATGATAACTTTTGGACTTTCGGTAAGGCCAATGATAAACATGGATACATGGAGATTGCGTCCGTTCGTGTTCATATTATCGTTGCTACGGCCTTTCATGGCACGAAACCGACGAAAGAATATGTCGTCGATCATATAGACACGAATCGCCGCAATAATCGCCCGAATAATCTTCGATGGGTTACTCGACTGGAGAACGCACTCGAAAACCCGATTACCCGGAAACGTATCATAATGCGGTGCGGTAGTATCGAAGCGTTTTTGGCCAATCCGTCTCTGTTGCGAGAAAACGATGTTACCCCCGATTTCAGTTGGATGAGAACCGTTACGGATGCCGAAGCTCAAGTCAGCAAAGAGCGATTATTGGCATGGGCCGAAAGCGACAAGCAAGCATCCGGAGGTGCTTTGGGCGAATGGGTATATGGTCGGCAACCGATTTCACAAAATGACGGTCGGTTGTCGAGTGCAGACGAAATAGATAAGCTGCAATCCGATTCTCTAAATGGTTGGGGGCAAATTCAAACTCTTGCAAATGAACGTCCCGTTGAGCAGGAACATAGAAAGCGGAATATTATGCTATCGTTAACACCCGGAGCAGCCCAAGAAATCTATTTTTATAATGATAAGCCCAATGAATACCCATGTACCCCGCAGGAATACAACGGTGATCCTTTAACTGCTTATGCAGCCAATCTGACCGAAAACGCTGTATTTTGGCGTAATAACAATGGAGATCGGGAGTATGTGGTTGCCAAGTATGGATTCTCGGAAGATCGAAATTCTCTATTTATAATGACTAAATCCGCATACGTGTGGCGAGATCAAGATGACGGAGACTCGATTGCTGTCCCCATAACAAACCTCAGTAAAGACGAGTTCAGCGAGGATGAATTGAACTATCAGCTCGGAGAGGTTGTGTACGAAGATAATTTATTCGTACATAAAAGGGTAGAAACCGGCTTTATGCCCAAAGAGTATTTGGAGGAGATATTCGACGAGTGTATTGGCAAGAAGAAGAAAAAGATTGACGAGAATTAGAATATTTCGGACGACCAATTTTATCCATATTTTTGTTGCTATTTTGTTACCCGTCGCAAAGTGTGTATCGCTTTACTTGTTAATATACAGATAAATACAAGTGTGAGTAAATAATTTCTGGCAGAACTTCGTGAACTCGTATCAGATTTACCGCCATGACCGGCGGGAAGAGCAGGCGTAACCGGGAAACTCGGGCCGGGAGGATACGTATGGATTTTGTCGGCAGGTATCGCCTGTCGGGTTTTGCCGCACGCCCGGCTGCGGGCGCGGCTATTTCCGGAAGATGAAGTAGACCGCCAGTATCAGGCAGAGGAAACCTGCGAGGTGGTTCCAGCGCAGGGAGTCCGACTTCATGAAAACCAGCGCGAACAGCGTGAAGACCGAGAGCGAGACCACTTCCTGGATGACTTTCAGCTCCCAGATCGAGAACGGCCCGCCGAACTGCGACGACCCGATGCGGTTGGCCGGAACCTGGAAGCAGTATTCGAACAGGGCGATGCCCCAGCTGAGCAGTACGATAGCCAGCATGCCGAAGCGTTCGAGCTTGGATTTGAATGCGATGTGGCCGTACCAGGCGAGCGTCATGAAGGCGTTCGATATGATGAGCAGGGCGACGGTGGCGATTCCTTTGAACATAGGCCGTAGGGGATTAAAACCGCGCAAAAGTATCAATTTTTTCCGTATGATATGCGCGCCCCGCAAAAAAAAGCCATCCGCGACGTTTTTTTATCGGGATGGCGGTAGGGTATCGGGTGTACGGTGCGTTTGGGTAAGGCCTGCGGCAGGTAGCGTCCGTATGCCTTGCGATCGGCGATGCTGCCGATCCGCCGCGGCCCGATCGTTGCCGGGCTGGGGTGGCGCGGAACCCGTCGATGACGACTGCCGGGCGCCGGGGCGGAGGAGCCGCGGAAATTGCGGACGGCCTGTCCGGCTTCTGTGCCCGGGTTATTTCAGCAAAGCGTCGAGGTCGGTGATGTCGCGGAAATCGTCGATGACCCTGTCCGCATCGGTTTGCGCTAGCGCTGCGCGGTCGAGCGTCGTGGCCAGCGCCACGATATGTCCGGCCCCGGCTCTGCGTGCTGCTTCGATCCCCGCCGGGGCGTCTTCGAAGACGACGCATTCCGCCGCAGTCAGCCCCAGGGCCGCGGCGGCCGTAAGGTAAATCTCCGGGTCGGGTTTGCAGCGCGAGACCATGTCGCCGCTGATCCTGGCGTCGAAATAAGGCTCGATGCGGCATTTTTCCAGCACGAAATCCACATTGGGCTTGTAGCCCGACGAACCTACGGCGCAGCGTATGCCTGCGTCGCGGAGCCTTTGCAAAAGGTCGGTGAGCCCGGGCATCGGCACGATCTCGGGGGCGTAGATCTCCCGGTAGATGGATTCCTTCTCTTCGGCGAGTGCTGCGAGCCCCTTTTCGCGGATCACCTCCGCGGGCATGATGAGCCTCATGATGTCGTCGTTGCCCATGCCGTATGCCTGGCCGAGTTTCTCCTTCCAGTCGCGGATGCCGTATCGTTCGCAGAAGATTTCGAACGCACGGATGTGGACGGGCGTGTTGTCCACGAGTGTCCCGTCCATGTCGAATATTGCACCTTTTATCATAGTTGTCCCCTTTTTTCCAGCCCAAAGGTAGTCAAAATCCCCGGGTTCCCGGCCTCCGTGCATCAGAATTTGAGTTTTATGCCCAGGTTGACGGCGAAATTCTGGATCTCCTGCCCGGGTTTCGGGTCGCGGTGCGTGACGCGCCAGATGAAGTCCACGCGCAGCAGCCGGAAGATGTTTTCGACGCCGAATCCCACCTCGACATAAGGGTCGGACACCGATGTCATGCCAGGCGGGAAGAGCAGCGGTGCCTGCGTTGCGGCGAGGCTGCCGTCGTTCTCCTTCGACAGCGTGCCCCACACGCCCTTGCATACCAGCACCTCGCGCCATTTGAGTTTTTTGATGAGCGGGATGCGCCCCAGCAGGATACCGTTGAAGTGGTGTTCGAAAAACAGCGCCACCCAGGTGTCCGAAGCGAACTCGTAGAAGTTCATGCACGAGAACGCCATCGGGTCGTAGAAATAGGTGCCGTTCCCCTCGTGGAGCTTCAGCAGCGGGTAGGGTACCTTGCCGAAGATCTTGCCGCCCTGCACGGTGATGTCCGAGTAGCCTAGCGGCGGCAGCTCGGGCTTGTAGTGGATGCCGCCTTCGAGGCGGTAATATTCATAGCTGCCGCTCAGCACCCGGGGGATCCCGGCCGTGAACCCAAGGGTCAGGACGGGGTATTTCGTCCCCATGTACTGCTTGTCGAACGGCATGCGGTAGATGCTTTCGTTCTTCGAGATGCGCATCCCGACGTGTACGGCGGCGTCCGCTACCGAGTTCATGACCGTGCCGTCGGGGCGCACCAGCGGGACGTACCGGTTGCCGTAGATCTTCTGGATGCGGGCGCCGAGGAAGTTGCTGATCCCGTGCCGCCATTCGTGCTCGTAGGCGGCCTCGCCGCGGTTGACCATCGAGAGCCGCGAGTCGCCGCGCGAGAGGAGCGAGCTGAGGATGTTGCTCTCCGTGAGGGCGTTCTGCCCCGCGCCCAGCTGCATCACGTCGTGGCGGCCCGAGACGGTCAGCTTGCGCGTCAGCCGGCGGTTGAAAGCCAGCTCGACGCTGCCGCCGCCCTTGAACATCCCGTCGCGCGTGCCGTATGCCGCATACCCCGAGAGGCGTATGCGGCGGCTGACGGCCGTGGTGGTGCGGAATCCCGGCTGCATGCGGAACCCTTCGAGCTTGTTGAAGCTCGCCAGTTTATAGTAGGGGCCGATGCCGATGTATTTGGTGTTCCAGTAACCGACGATGACCGTGTTGATCAGGGTGTAGATATTGCGGTACAGCGGGACGTTCTGCACCGAGTCGACCATCGAATAGATGCCTTTCTCCTTGTCGCTCAGCCGGTAGGGGCGGACGCTCTCCCAGAAGGCTTCGTCCTTGCTGCTCTCCTGCCCCTGGTCGCCGATCACGACGTTGTTGTCCATGCGTATGACCTCGGCGGGGATCGGTTCGCCGATCCGCACGTCGGTGTAGACCACCTCGCGCGTCCCGATGAACGAGGTCAGTTTCGATGAGTCGGCCGTGGTGACCGAGAATTCGGCCGATACGCGGTCGCGGCTTCGGAACCACGTGCTGTCGCGCACGATGCGGTTCTCGTTTTCGAGCCGCAGGTGTTTGATCCAGTTTACGTTGACGCCCTTGGGCATGCGCGCCGAGGCCGATTGCAGGGCATACGACGCCGAGTCGATGTTCACCTCGCCGTCGAGCACCGGGGAGGTGAGCCGTTTGGGGTGGAACCGGATTTTGTAGGTCTTGCGGCCGTCGACCTGCATGCTGTCCACCAGGAAATAGTCGTAATAGAAGAGTCCCCCGTCGGAGAGCGGGCTGGCAAAACGGACGTTGAAAATGTCGATGAAGTTGGCGTAGAAGTTGACGTTGCCGTGCATCTGCCCCGTGAACTGGGCGATGGCGAAGCTGTCCTCCACTCCCGATACGCGGTTGGCGCGGATGATCTCGCGCGACAGGGAGGGGTTGCGCTTGCTGTGGTAAAAGTCGGCCGTGGTCTCGGAGATCATGGCCGGCAGGTAGGCCTGCCCGGTGAGCGCCGACGTGTCGATGTATTCGAAGATGAAGCCGAAGTTGCGTTGCAGCCGCTTATTGCGGAAGCGCGGCTTGACGTTCGTCAGGTCGAGCTCCATCTTGGTGTACGTGGCGCAGTGGTAGCGTTCGTACTCGTCGGGGTTGTTCTGCGGCTTGCGGCGCACGACCCCTTTCAGGATCGGGTGTGCGGGGTTCTCGCCCGGGGTGATGACGACGCTGCCGATGCCGAATTCGACCGCTTCCAGGGCGAAGTCTACCTGGTTGAAGCCGCCCCGCGTGAGCGGCTTGGTCTGCGTGGCGTAGCCGACCATCGAGGCCTGTACGCGTCCCACCGTATCGCGGGTCTCGAGCGTATAGATACCCTCCTCATCGGTCGTGATGCCGGTCGTGGTGCCGGGGAACACGACGCTCACGAACTGCATCGGGGCACCGCTGGCGGCATCCGTCACACGGCCGCGGACACGGGTGCTCTGTGCCGACAGGGTCGTGCACACGGACAAAGCTGCGATCAGCGAGGCGAGCAGCCTGTATGTAATTTTGCCACGGAGCATTTTGCAAAAATAATTAAAAAGAACCTGTTTGGTCAAAATAAATTACTTTTGCATAATTTAAGTCGAAAAATCGAACACCAAAAGCAGAAATGGCACACGGAAAAGTCGAAAAGACCAATGCGGCCCGCTTGCTCGACCGCGCTAAGATAACCTATGAACTCGTCCCTTACCGGGTTGATGAAGAACACCTCGCAGCGACGCACGTGGCCGAAGAGCTGGGCGAAGATATAGGAAGCGTATTCAAGACCCTCGTGCTGCGGGGCGACCGCACGGGGCATTTCGTATGCGTGGTGCCCGCCGACCACGAGGTCGACCTCAAGGCCGCCGCACGCGTATCGGGCAACAAGAAGGCCGACCTGATTCCGATGAAGGAGCTGCTGCCCGTGACGGGCTACATCCGCGGGGGCTGTTCGCCGATCGGCATGAAAAAGGCCTTTCCGACCTACATCCACGCCACGGCCGCCGGCCTGCCTTTCATCTATGTCAGTGCGGGGGTGCGGGGTCTGCAACTCAAGGTCGCCCCTTCGGATCTGGCGGCCTGCGTCCGGGCGACGTTCGCCGAGATCAGCCGCAAAGGGTAGGTTTGATAAATACGGAGTTTTTCGTGGTTTTTTCTGAACGGAGTTATCGCATCTGCTTCCCGCCGCCACAAGCGGAGACTGATCCCGACTCGATGCCGCAGCCGTGAAACGCAGGGCGGCCTAAAAGCGCGAGCGGAGGGGGCGGTTTGTTTACAAACCCGCGAATAGTCGCCCGGAGCCAGCGTTAGGCCGCCCAAAGTAGGCGAAGGCATCTGTCGGAGAGTTTTTGGTACTTTTTGCGATCAAAAAGTACATAAGCACCGGATCGTGAAACGATCCGAAAATATG
>OMFP01001057.1_pt1 | contig 10399 bp, 9 predicted proteins | sample 1674221 | NCBI WGS metagenome assembly OMFP01 (sample SAMEA103958152, study PRJEB25191) | human gut metagenome | biome: human-associated habitat [ENVO:00009003]; feature: intestine environment [ENVO:2100002]; material: feces | place: Germany | collected 2013/2015
CCGCCGCGGCGGGACGCCCTTTTATATTTATATATAATGTGTTATGACTGCGTCGGAGGTACGCCATCTGTCCTGGCAGGCTTGCCGGAACGGATGTAATCCTGCACCAGCACATAGACCACCGAGCACACCGGTACGCCCAGCAGCATACCCAGCACGCCGAAGGCGCCGCCGCCGATGGTCACGGCCGCCAGCACCCACAGTCCCGGCAGACCCACAGACTTGCCCACCACCTTGGGGTAGATCAGGTTGCCCTCCACCTGCTGCAATATCAGCAGGAAGATCAGGAAGGTCAGCGCCTTGATGGGACTTTGGAACACGATGAGGAACGCGCCGGTGGCCGCGCCGATCCACGCGCCGAAAATGGGGATCAGCGACAGGGACGCGATGATGACCGATACCGGCAGCGCGTAGGGCAGGCGCAGGATCAGCATACCGATGCAGCACAGGGTGCCCAGGATAAACGCCTCGGTCACCTGTCCGGTGACGAAGTTGGAAAAGGCGTTGTTGGTCAGGCTCAGCAGGCGCATAAGACGGTCGGCGGCCTTCTGGGGCAGGATCCGCCGCAGCAGGCGGCGGGACTGTGCCAGAAGCGTCTCCTTCTGGGCCAGCAGGTACAGGGAGAACACCAGCGCCAGCAGGAAGTTCACCAGCGCGGACAGAATGGACGTAGTGATGTTCAGGGTGGTATTTACCACGCTGTCGCCCTTCTCCTGTAGGAAACCGGTGATGGTATCCTTGACCTGGTCGGCGCTGAGGGACAGCTCCGGCAGCGTCACGCCGTGCTCGGCAGCGAAGTCGCTGAGATTTGTCCACCAGACCTGGATCTGGTTCACATAGGTGGGGATATTGGCTACCATAGTAGTGCCGGCCTCCTCCAGACGGGGGATAAGGATGAAGAAGATAGCAAAAATGATACCCAGGAACAGCAGCAGCGTCAGCGTCAGGCAGACAGGCCGCTTCAGCTTGGCGTTCCACGGACTGTTCCATTTGATCAGGCCGCGGTCCCACAGGCGCTCCAGCGCCACCATCATCAGGTTCAGCACAAACGCGATGCAGATACCGATCAACAGCGGCGAGAGCAGGTCCAGCAGACTGCCCAGCACACCGCTGATCCACTTCAGGTTGTTCAGTCCCCAGTACAGCAGTGCCGCAAAGGCGATCAGCAGCATGATCCGCTTGATGTTTTTCTTGTTCAGGTCCAAAGCCATCCCGCCCTTCGGTCGTGTTACACTATATATTATCATGTCCTGTGTAAAGTTTCCATGCAAAAAGCGGCGCAAAGTGGAAAATTTTTGTGAACAGTCCGGCGGCGCCTATCAAAAATACTTTTCCCTATCGGAAACTCCCACTTGCATTTTGTCGAACCATTCGATAAACTGTAAGGTGACTGAAAGATTTTTCACATATGGAGGTATTCCCTATGAAGCAGCTCAACCGCTGGGTCTACGCCATTGTGGGCGTCGTCGTCCTGCTGTTCGCAGGTCTCGTGTACGCCTGGAGCGTGCTGTCCACCCCCATCGGCGCCGAGTTCACCGGCTGGACGAAGGCCCAGCTGAGCCTGACGTTCACCCTGGTGATGATCCTGTTCTGTATCGGCTCCCTGCTGTGCGGCCTGCTGGCCGGAAAGCTCAGCGCCAAAAACGCCGTGCGCCTGGGCGCGGTCCTGTTTCTGGCCGGCTTTTTCATCGCCAGCCGCTGCCAGTCGCCGCTGACGCTGTACCTGGGCTTCGGCGTGCTGTGCGGCCTCGGCTCCGGCCTGAGCTACAACGCCGTGATGAGCACCATGGTCCGCTGGTTCCCGGACCGGCCCGGCCTGATCTCCGGCGTGCTGCTGATGGGCTTCGGCGGCGGCAGCTTTCTGATCGGCAAGCTGTACCAGGCCTGGACACCTGCCGGCGTCGGCGGCTGGCGCACCAGCTTTCTGGTGCTGGGCATCGTATGCTTTGCGGTGCTGGCGGTGTGCTCCTTCTTCTTCGTAGCACCCGGTGCGGACTTTACCGCCCCGGCGGTCAAGGGCGGCAATGCCGTGTCCCGTCCTGCTGCCGCGGATGTAAAGCCTGCGGATATGGTCCGGCGCCCCACCTTCTGGCTGTACTACGTCTGGGCCATCGCGGTCAGCGCTGCCGGACTGGCCCTGATCTCTCAGGCCAGCGGCGTGGTGTGGCAGGCCAGCGCCGACCAGACGGCGGCCTCCGTGGCCACCATCGTGGGCCTGATCTCCATCTGCAACGCCGTGGGCCGCGTGCTCTTCGGCGGGATGTACGACAAGTACGGCCGCAGCCTGTCCATGCAGCTGGTGAACGGCCTGTTCATCCTGACCTCTGCGGTGCTGCTGCTGGCCATGTCCAGAGGCAGCGTAGCGGTGGTCATCCTGGGCTTTGTGCTGGGCGGTCTGGCCTACTCCGGTGTCACGCCCACCAACTCCGCCTTCTGCCGCGCCTATTTCGGTCCCGGCCACTATCCGGTGAATTTCCCCCTGATCAACACGAACCTGATCTTCGCCAGCTTCGGCAGCACCGTCTCCGGTGCGCTGTATGACGCCGGCGGGTCCTATAACAGCACGTTTTTCCTGATCATCGGCCTGGCGGCGGTGGGTATCGTCTGCTCCCTGGCCATCTCTGCCATCGACAAAAAGGGAAACTAAGGCACAGAACAGAGCGCCTGACCCACTGGGTCAGGCGCTCTCTTTATTCGGATATGCGGAACAGACGCTTGCCGTTTTCCAGTGTGGCGCGGGCCAGCTGCTCCACGGGAACGCCCTTCCACTCCGCCAGCTTCTCCGCCACCAGGCGGACATAGGCGGAGTCGTTGCGCTCGCCCCGATGGGGCACCGGGGTCATGTAGGGGCTGTCCGTCTCGATGAGCATACGGTCCAGGGGCGTAACGGCGGCCACCTCCGGAGCGCGGCGGGCGTTTTTGTAGGTCACAGGGCCGTCGAAGCCCAGGTACCAGCCCAGGTCCAGCAGCTCCCGCGCCATCTCCGGGCTGCCGGAGAAGCAGTGGAACACGCCGGTAACATCGGGGAACTCCCGAACGATGGCCAGCGAGTCCCCGTGGGCCTCGCGGTCGTGGAAAATGACCGGTAGGCGCAGCTCACGGGCCAGCGCCAGCTGGGCGCGCAGCACCTGCTGCTGGAGCTCCCGGGGCGGGTTCTCAGCCCAGTAGTAGTCCAGACCGATCTCACCGATGGCCGCCACCTTGGGCTGCCGGGCCAATTCACGCAGCACGTCGATATCCGCCGGGACAAAGCCGGCGCAGTTCTCCGGGTGGATGCCCACGGCGGCGTAGACATGGGGGTAGGCAGCGGCGTAGGACACCGCCTTGCGGGAGCTGTCCAGATCGCAGCCGGGGTTCAGCACCAGGGCGACACCGCGCTGCGGCAGGCTCTCCAGCAGCAGCTCGCGGTCCGGGTCGAAGGCCTCATCGTCGTAGTGGGCGTGGGTGTCAAACAGCATGGCTCACGCCTCCAGACGGACCTTGCCCAGGGTCGTGCTGTCCACGTTCTGCTCCTTGATGGCCTTCAGGCGGGCCATGTGGGGCTGCTGCATATGGACGCGCTGGTGTTCGGCGCTCTGCCAGCGCTCGATAAGCAGCAGCTCGTTCTCGTCCTGGGCAGAGAAGTAGTAATCATAGGCCAGGCAGCCGTCCTCCTGGCGAATAAGGGTCAGGATGCCCTCCTCCACCAGCTGGCGGACAAATTTCTCCCGGCAGCCGGGCTTGGCCTGGTAGCGGACATACAGCATGAGTTCTTCCATCGTGCACCTCCGGTGTTTTTTGCTATTGTAGCACTTCGGGCGGGCAGGTGCAAATATTTCTGCGGCGAAGCGCAAAAAAGCATTTACAAGCTGTATAAAATAAGATATACTTTACAAGCTGTATTTTATTTCCGGGTGGGATATGCCCCGGAGCCAAGACAAGATAGGGTGGGAGAGAAACATGGCAACGGATTTTTCCAGAACACTGAGCCTGCTGCGGCAGGAGAAGGGCATCAGCCAGCGGAAGGCAGCGGCGGCGCTGGGAATCAGTCAGGCGCTGCTGAGCCACTATGAAAACGGCATACGGGAGCCGGGTCTGGCCTTCGTGTGTAAGGTGTGTGACTTTTACCGGGTATCGGCGGACTTTCTGCTGGGCCGCACCGCCAACCGGGACGGCGCGATGATCGACTCGGAGATGCTGTACGACGGCAGCACGGAGAAGGGCTCCCTGCGGGGGAGCATCATGGCCACGCTGCAGAAGAAGCTGGCGGTGAACACCACAGGGCTGCTGTTCGACCTGCTGAGCCGCACCAACAGCCGGGAGGCCATCACCGCCGCCGGAGACTGCCTCGGCGCCACGCTGTACGATCTGCTGCGGCGGCTGTACCGGCAAAGCGGCGGCAATGAGGATCTGTTCGCCACAGAGGCGGTGGACTTCGATGCCGGCGCAGTGGACGCGGCGCTGCTGCGGAGCCGCGGAGCCTATATGCGGGCACTGACGGAGGCGGATGAGCTGCCCCACCTGAGCTCCGACGCGCTGACCACCCTGCCCGGCATCGGGCAGAGCGCCGCTCAGGTCATCCACAACGTGGACGAACGGGCAGGGAAGTAAGGAGGTTTTCTGTATGTTTGACCAATCCCATATCCGCAATTTTTCCATCATCGCCCACATCGACCACGGTAAATCCCTTCCCCAACTTGCCTGACGGCAAGCCGGGGACCCCTCTTTTCATTTGACATCCTCGGCGGAAATGAATTCCGCCTGCGGCAAGGTTTTGCTCCGCAAAACGCTTGTGCGCGCTATCCGCGCGGTCAGCGTGGATTTACCCTAAGGAGGTTTTCTGTATGTTTGACCAATCCCATATCCGCAACTTCTCCATCATCGCCCACATCGACCACGGTAAATCCACGCTGGCGGACCGGCTGCTGGAGAAGTGCCATGCCGTGCCGGAGCGCGAGATGGAGAACCAGCTGCTGGACAATATGGACCTGGAACGCGAGCGCGGCATCACCATCAAATCCCGTGCCGTGCGTATTTTCTATACCGCCAATGATGGGGAGACCTACGCCCTGAACCTGATCGACACGCCGGGCCACGTGGACTTCAACTACGAGGTCAGCCGGTCTCTGGCCGCCTGCGAGGGCGCGCTGCTGGTGGTGGACGCCACCCAGGGCGTGGAGGCGCAGACCCTGGCCAACACCTATCTGGCCATGGACCACGACCTGGAGATCCTGCCGGTGTTCAACAAGATCGACCTGCCCGCCGCCGACCCCCTGAAGGCCAAGCAGGAGGTGGAGGACATCATCGGCCTGCCGGCACTGGAGGCCCCGGAGATCTCCGCCAAGCTGGGCACCAACATCGAGGCCGTGCTGGAGGACGTGGTGCAGAACGTGCCCGCGCCCAAGGGCGACCCCAAGGCGCCCCTGCAGGCGCTGGTGTTCGACAGCCAGTACGACCCCTACGTGGGTGTGGTGGTGTATTTCCGTATCAAGCAGGGCACCATGCGAAAAGGGCAGACCATCCGCATGATGGCCACCGGCGCGGAGTACACCATTCTGGAGTGCGGCTACCTCAAGCCCATCGGCAACGAGCCGACGGACGCCTTACAGGCCGGCGAGGTGGGCTATTTCACCGCCAGCATCAAAAACGTGAAGGACACCCAGGTGGGCGATACCGTCACCGACGCGGCGAACTCCGCCGCCGAGGCGCTGCCCGGCTACCGCCCGGCGCAGTCCATGGTATACTGCGGCATCTACACCGAGGATGGCAGCAAGTACCCGGATCTGCGGGACGCGCTGGAAAAGCTGCAGCTGAACGACGCCAGCCTGACCTTCGAGCCGGAGAGCTCCGTAGCCCTGGGCTTCGGCTTCCGGTGCGGCTTTTTGGGTATGCTCCATATGGAGATCATCCAGGAGCGCCTGGAGCGGGAGTTCAACCTGGACCTGGTGACCACGCTGCCCAGCGTCATCTACCACGTCTACAAATCCGATGGCACCATGGTGAAGGTAGACAACCCCCACAACTACCCCGACCCCGGCACCATCGAGCACGCCGAGGAGCCGTATGTCAAGGTGTCCATCATCAGTCCCCAGGACTATGTGGGCAACATCATGCCCATGTGCCAGGAGCGCCGGGGCGAGTTCAAGGATATGCAGTATCTGGACACCCACCTGGTGGAGCTGCACTACCAGATGCCGCTGAACGAGATCATCTACGACTTTTTTGACACGCTGAAGGCCAACACCAAGGGCTACGCCAGTCTGGACTACGAGCTGTCCGGCTACCGCACCAGTGATCTGGTGAAGGTGGATCTGCTGCTCAACGGCGACGGCGTGGACGCGCTGAGCTTCATCGCCCACCGGGACAAGGCGTATCCCCGCGCCCGGCGGCTGTGCGAAAAGCTGAAGGAAAACATCCCCCGCCAGCTGTTCGAGGTGCCGATCCAGGCGGCCATCGGCGGCCGCATCATCGCCCGCGAGACGGTGAAGGCCATGCGGAAGGACGTGCTGGCCAAGTGCTACGGCGGCGACATCACCCGCAAGAAGAAGCTGCTGGAGAAGCAGAAAGAGGGCAAGAAGAAGATGCGGAACCTCGGTACCGTCCAGGTGCCTACTGAGGCCTTCATGGCCGTCCTTAAGCTGGACAGCGACTGATCTTCTTGCCCTCACCGCCGCCGGTGCGGCGTTACAAGCGTTTTGCGAAGCAAAACCTTGCCGCAGGCGGAATTCATTTCCGCCGAGGATGTCATGTCCTGAAGGGGTCCCCATGAAATGTATCCGCATTTCATGGGGCGGGCAAGAAGAAGATGCGGAACCTCGGTACCGTCCAGGTTCCTACCGAAGCCTTCATGGCCGTCCTTAAGCTGGACAGCGATTGACAAAAAAAGAAACCGCCTGCGGCGGTTTCTTTTTTTGCTCTATTCGATCGTGCCGAACAGCGCCCAGGTATTGCTGTCGGTGATCTTTACATCCCGGTATTCGCCCAGAGCAGCCCGGTCGCCGGTGCAGTGGACCAGGCGGCCGCCGGCGGTACGGGCCGTCAGGGGCCAGCGGGCGTCGTCGCTCTCGCCGTCCACCAGACAGCGCAGCGTCTGCCCCACATACTGGCGGTGCAGCTCCTCGGAGATGCCGTTCTGCACGGCACAGAGCCGGTCAAACCACCGCTGCTTCTCCTCACGGGGAACGGGGTCGTCCATCTTCGCCGCCGGGGTACCGGGGCGGGGGGAGAAGATAAACGTAAACAGGGCGTCGAAGCGGACCTTCTCCACCAGGGCCACCGTCTCCATGGCCTCGCTCTCCGTCTCACCGGGGAAGCCGATGATCACGTCGCTGGTCAGCACCAGGTCGGGCATGACCCTGCGGGCATAGGTGATCAGGTCCAGGTATTTGGCCACATCGTAGGGGCGGTTCATGGCGCGGAGCACCCGGTCGCAGCCGGACTGGACCGGCAGGTGCAGCTGCTTGGCCACATGGCGGCAGCCGGCCATAGCGTCGAACAGCTTATAGGTGGCGTCCTTGGGCTGGGAGGACATGAAGCGGATGAGGTAGTCGCCGTCGATCTTGTCCAGGTCGGTCAGCAGATCGGCAAAATCATAGCCGGTGCCCAGATCCTTGCCGTAGGAGTTGACGTTCTGCCCCAGCAGGGTGATCTCCTTGAAGCCGTCGGCCACCAGCTCCCGCACCTCGTCGATGATCCTCTCCGGGTCGCGGCTGCGTTCCCGGCCGCGGACGTAGGGCACGATGCAGTAGGAGCAGAAGTTGTTGCAGCCGTACATGATGGACACCCACGCGCGGGTGCGGCCCTCGCGGACCACTGGCATACCCTCGGCAATGGCGCCGTGCTCATCCTCCACGGAAAACACCCGCCGCCGCTGGGTATAGACCTGATACAGCAGCTCGGGGAACTTCCACAGGGCCTGCGGGCCGAACACCAGATCCACATGGCGGTAGGACTGGCGCACCTTCTCGGCCACCTCCGGCCGCTGCGCCATGCAGCCGCACAGGCAGATCACCTGCGCCGGGTTGGCCTTCTTCGTGTGGGTCAGGGCGCCCAGATTGCCGTACACCCGCTTCTCCGCGTGGTCGCGGATGGCGCAGGTGTTCAGCACCACCACGTCCGCCTGGGCCGGATCGTCGGTGAACGAGCACCCCATAGCCCGGAGCATACCCATGATATACTGGCTGTCGGCCACGTTCTGCTGGCAGCCGAAGGTATCCACCAGCGCGCGGAGGGGCCGGTCGGCGTGCATCTCCTTCAGCTTTGCTTCAAAATCCCGCTGGCGGTCCAGCTGCGCGGCGGGGATCTGTACCTGTGTTCTTTCCAAGAGGACCTCCCTGCCCCCGGCGGGGGCGAAGTAAAAATATTGTGGACAGTATAGCACAACCGGCGGGGAAATACAAGGACGGCGGGGCCATAGGCAAAAAGACGCCGCCCCCGGAAGGGACGGCGCAAGCGGGTGGGATATTGGAAAGCCTCCGAACCGTATAGTACACCGGGGCGAAGCGCTTGTAAATAGGAGCTTTTGCCGCATTTTGGCGGAAAAAGTCGAAGGCTGTCGAATTTGACCGTTCCGCGATTTTTTTGTGAATATTTCACAAATTCTTCCAAACCCTCTTTTCAACGCAAGACATATTTGCTATAATTAGTCAAGGATAAGGGGAAACCACTCCCTGACCCTTGCACCGTTACCCGTTACGGAAAGGAGCAAACACTATGAAGTTCACATTCGCCTGCAAGAAGATCTCTCTCAACGACTCCATCAAGGAATACGCCGAGAAAAAGATCAGTAAGCTGGACAAGTATTTCCCGGAGGAGGCAGACGCCTTTGTGACCTTTGCTGTGGAGAAGAAAAACCGCTGTGTGGTGGAGCTGACCATCCGCGCCGCCAACGGCACGCTGTTCCGCGCCCAGACCGAGGATCCCGACGGCGATATGCGCAGCGCCATCGACGAGGCCGTCAGCTTCATCGACCGCCGCATCCGCAAGAACAAGACCCGCCTGGCCAAGAACCTGCGGCCCGACGCGCTGGTGTCCACCGTGCCCGCCGAATTCGACGTGGTGGAGGACAACGACTTCGACATCATCCGCACCAAGCGCTTCTCCGTCAAGCCCATGAGTCCGGAGGAGGCCATCTTGCAGATGGAGCTCCTGGAGCACAGCTTCTTTGCCTTCAAGGATGAGGAGAACGACGGCGCGTTCGCCGTGGTCTATAAGAGAAACGACGGCGGCTACGGCCTGATCGAGGACGTCCAGTAAGCCTGCTGCATAAATAAACTGATGCCGGGAGCGAAAGCTCCCGGCATTTTTTGCGATTTGTCATTGCGCAGTACAGGCCCGGCTTGTCCCCGGACTCGGCGAATTCGTGGCCCGGCGAGGCTCACTTCAGTGCATTGGCACGGGCAAATTTGCTCAGCGGCTCCCAGCGCAGGTTATACTGCTTCGCCAGCCGGTCGGCAAGAGCCTTTGCGGCGTCCGGCGCGCCCTCCTTGCTCTCCAGCTCGACCTCGGCAAACGGAAGCTCCTCCGTTTTGCCGTGCAGCACGCCGCAGTCGCATGCCAGCTCGGCGCGGCTGCCGTCTGCCAGACGAAGCATGACGCTGCGGCGCAGGAACCGCGCGCCGCACACGGGGCGCAGCGGCGCTTCGCCGTAGAGCTGCAGCAGCTGCCGCGGCGCGCCGAAGTCCAGCAGCCATTCGATGGCGGCGTCGTCCACCGCCCGGGCCTCGACCTCCCATTCGCCGCGGGCGAACGGCTCCGGCTGGGGCGTCTTGACGCAGACGACGCTGCGGCTGCCCTCCTGACGGCGGCGGAGCGTCCAGTGATTTGTGCGGAACGCATTCGTTTCCGTGTCAAAATAGGTCGTTTCCATCGGCGTGCACACGATGGGGCCCTCCATCCGTGCGGCTGTCTCAGGGTCGCCCAGCAGACAGTCCAGAACGGCGTCGTTTGCGGCGGCCAGCTTGAATTCCAGTTCCTTACCCATATTTATCACCTCAATGGCAATATTATACACGGTTTCCGGAAGCTGCACAAGTTTTTCCCGGAAAAATTTCCGCTCCGATTTCCCGACAAAACTCTTGCGCCCTGCGTGCTAAAATCGGGACAAATCGTTCGGCAGCGCGGCGGCTCGGCCTTCTCCGCGCACCGGAGAGGGGAGGAGCTCATGAAAAAGTCCGGTTCTCAGCAGCTTCTGGCGAAACAGCGGCTGCCGCGTGCGTCCGTCCGGCTGCACGGGCTCGGGGAGTGCCTGCTGCTGCTCGGGAGCGGCTTCCTGACGGCCGGGGCGCAGATCGGCGGCGGTCATCTGGCGGTCAAAATCGCCGGTGGACAGGTTCACCCACACGCTGCAGCGCAGCAGGTCCTGGTCGCCCAGCTGGTCGAAGAGCTGGTCTTCCAGCTCCCCGGCCAGCCGCTGCTGGGT
>OMFP01001058.1_pt1 | contig 10396 bp, 9 predicted proteins | sample 1674221 | NCBI WGS metagenome assembly OMFP01 (sample SAMEA103958152, study PRJEB25191) | human gut metagenome | biome: human-associated habitat [ENVO:00009003]; feature: intestine environment [ENVO:2100002]; material: feces | place: Germany | collected 2013/2015
AGGTTGTGTGTGCATTCGCATTGTACAGTCGTCAGCCTGCAGCGCTTGCAAGGTGGCTGCCCATTGTACTGCATCTGAATCGAAAGAGAAGATGATTGAGGTCTCTACCTCAGAGGCGTCTCTCTACCACAAAGGCGATAGCGTGGTGGTGACTGCTGATTCGGCTGTAGGCTTCAGAGCCAGTTTCTATGGCTATCTCTTGCCGCTGATACTGATGGTGATTGCTTTGGTCGGTGTACTGAAAGCTACTCACTCAGAGGGAGCCGCTGCGCTCTCGGCATTGGGCATTCTCATTCCATACTATGTGGTGCTCTACTTATTCAGAAACAAACTTAAAAACAAACTGAGCTTCTCCATAGAAACATAGGGTGCGTGATGTGCTCCTGTGGCTTCTGTGATGAGCCTTTATTTTAAAACAAAGAAAATAACAAAACAAAACACAAAAAATTATGAATTTTATTTTGATTGCTGTCTTGGTTCTCGGAGCAATCGCGCTGATTGCAGCGTTGGTTCTCTTCGGAGTATCTAAGAAGTTTGCCGTCGAAGAAGACCCTCGCTTGGGCCAGGTAGGAGAGATTCTGCCAGGTGCCAACTGTGGTGGTTGCGGTTTTGCCGGATGTTCCGGTATGGCTGCAGCTCTGGTGAAGGGTGCTGATGCCGGTTCTATCGATGGACTGATGTGTCCGGTAGGTGGTGCCGACGTGATGGGCAAGGTAGCCGACCTTTTAGGTATGGCAGTAGCCAATACCGAGCCAAAGGTGGCTGTGGTTCGTTGTAATGGTACTTGCGAGAATCGTCCTCGCATTGCCGAGTATGATGGTTTGCACACTTGTGCAGCTATGAATTCATGTGGCGCTGGCGAAACAGGCTGCGGGTTCGGCTGTCTGGGTTGTGGCGATTGCGTGGCTGCCTGCCAGTTTGGCGCAATCTCTATCAATCCTGAAACTGGCATTCCTGAGGTTGATGAAGAGAAGTGTACGGGTTGTGGTGCTTGCGCCAACGCTTGTCCACGTCATATCATCGAGCTCCGCAAGAAGGGGCCTAAGGGCCGTAGAGTTTACGTTCAGTGCGTAAATCACGACAAGGGTGCTGTTGCCAAGAAGGCTTGTAGCGTTGCTTGCATCGGATGCGGTAAGTGTCAGAAAGTCTGCAAGTTTGATGCTATTACCATTGAGAACAATGTGGCTTATGTTGACTTCAATAAGTGCCGCATGTGTACCAAGTGTGTTGACGAATGCCCAACAGGTGCTCTCGTAAAAGTTAATTTCCCAGTTAAGAAAAAGGAGGAATAATCATGAATTTGAGAACTTTTAGAATTGGTGGAGTTCACCCAGAAGAGAATAAGATTACTGCCGAGATGGCTACTCAGGTAGCTCCTCTCCCTAAGCAGGCTATTTTCCCACTTGGTCAGCACATCGGTGCTCCTGCCAAGCCTGTAGTTGCCAAGGGCGACAAGGTGAAGGTGGGTACACTCATTGCTGAGGCTGGTGGCTTTGTGAGTGCTCCTATTTACAGTTCCGTATCAGGAACTGTGTTCAAGGTAGATACATCTATTGATGCTACCGGTTATCGCAAGCCTTGCATCATTATTAATGTAGAAGGCGATGAGTGGGAGGAGAGTATCGACCGCTCTGATAAACTCGAGACGCTTGAGGCTCATACTGAGCTTACTCCAGAGGAAATCGTAAACCGCATCAAGGTAGCAGGTGTCACTGGTATGGGTGGTGCCGGTTTTCCTACCTTCATCAAGCTTTGTCCTCCTCCAGGAGCCAAGGCTGAGTGTGTCATCATCAACGGTGTAGAGTGCGAGCCTTATATTACAGCCGACTATCGTCTGATGATGGAGCATGCCGATGAGATTCTCGTTGGCTTGAACCTTCTGATGAAGGCGGCAAAGGTAGAGAAGGGCTACATCGGTATCGAGGATAACAAACCTGCTGCCATCAAACTCTTCGAGGAAAAGACTGCCAATGATTCTCGTATCGAGATTGTTCCTCTGGCTAAGAAGTACCCTCAGGGAGGTGAGAAGCAGCTGGTGGATGCCGTTATCCGCCGTCAGGTTCCTGCTCCTCCAGCTATCCCTGTCAACGTTGGAGCAATTGTTCAGAATGTAGGTACTGCCTTCGCTGTTTATCAGGCAGTTATGAAGAATAAACCTCTCTTCGAACGCTATACTACCGTTACCGGTAAGCAGGTGAAGAAACCGGGCAACTTCCTCGTGCGTATGGGAACTCCATTCTCTCAGATGATAGAGAATTGCGGCGGTTTGCCAGAGGGCGACAACAAGGTGTTGGCTGGTGGTCCGATGATGGGTAAGGCTGTAATCAGCCTCGATGTACCGGTAACCAAGGGTACCAACTCTATCACCGTATTGACCGATGCTGATGCTCATCGCAAGAAGGCTCAGCCATGTATCCGCTGTGCCAAGTGTGTGGATGCCTGCCCAATGGGCCTGGAGCCATACTTGCTCGCTACCCTGAGCGTAGTGAAGGATTATGAGCGCCTGGAGGCAGAAGAGGTAACATCCTGCATTGCCTGCGGTTCATGCCAGTTCACCTGTCCTTCACATCGTCCTATCCTCGATAATATTATCAACGGTAAGGGTGCGGTAATGGGCATTATCAGAGCTCGCAACACCAAGAAGTAAGCGTTCACGTCAAGAATGAATTTCATTTAAGAAAGAATTTAAAAGATAAAATGGGAAAATTAATCGTTTCATTATCGCCACACGCTCATGGAAATGAGAGCGTAGAGAAGAACATGTACGGAGTGATTATCGCTCTCGTGCCTGCCATCCTCGCATCTTTCTATTTCTTCGGCTTGGGTTCAGCAGTCGTACTGCTCACCTCTGTGGCCGCCTGCGTCTTCTTTGAGTGGGCAATTACAAAATATCTCCTGAAGGAGGAGACCAGCCTGCTCGATGGTTCTGCCATCATCACCGGTCTCTTGCTCGGCATGAACTTGCCAAGTAACCTTCCTCTCTGGATCATCATCATCGGTGCCCTGTTTGCCATCGGTGTAGGTAAGATGAGCTTCGGCGGTTTGGGTAACAATCCTTTCAATCCCGCTTTGGTAGGCCGTTGCTTCCTGCTCGTCAGCTTCCCTGCCCAGATGACTTCATGGCCTATAGCCGGACAGATGCTCAGCTATACAGATGCTACAACGGGTGCTACTCCGCTGGCTATCATGAAGACCGCCATCAAAACGGGCGATGCTTCTGTTCTCAACCAGTTGCCTGATGCGATGAGCCTGCTCTTCGGTGCTACAGGCGATACCTTCGGTGCTGGTACTACCGGTGAGGTTTGTGCATTCGCCCTCTTGCTCGGTTTGGCTTACATGCTCTGGAAGAAGGTCATCACCTGGCATATTCCAGTCAGCATCATCGCTACCGTATTCGTATTCAGCGGTTTGATGCATTTGGCTAATCCTGTTTATGCCAATCCTCTGGCTGTCATCTTCAGCGGTGGTCTGATGCTCGGTGCCATCTTCATGGCAACTGATTATGTAACTTCTCCGATGACCCACAAGGGCATGCTTATCTACGGTGTATGCATCGGTCTGCTGACCGTCATCATCCGTAACTGGGGTAGTTATCCGGAAGGTATGTCGTTCGCCATTCTTATCATGAATGCGTTCACACCTCTTATTAACACATACGTTAAACCAAAGCGCTTCGGTGAGAAGCCAGCTAAGAAATAAGGAGGACAGAGACATGCAGAAATTAGAATCATCATTAAAGAACATGGTATTGGTGCTTGTTGGCGTAGCGCTCATCGTAGGTGCTGTGCTTGCATATATCAATCATCTTACATCTGGTCCTATCGCAGAGAAGGCTGCACAGAGTCTGGCTGCCGGTATTAAGAGTGTGATGGGTACAGAAGATCTCCAGGTGGCTGAGCCTGAAGAGGTAAAGCAGGAGTTTGGCGGTAAGGAATTCTCTTTCACCATCCACAAGTGCTCAGACAAGAGCGGCAAGCAGTTGGGTGCAGCCGTAGAGAGTACTACCGGTGGTTTCGGTGGCGATCTGAAGGTGCTCGTAGGCTTCGATACCGAGGGCAAGATTATGGGTTATACCGTGCTTCAGGCTTCAGAGACTCCAGGTCTGGGTGCCAAGGCTACTACCTGGTTCCAGAAGGACGGAAAGGGTAGCATCATCGGTAAGACTCCAAAGGATGGCGACCTCCACGTATCTAAGGACGATAAGAGTGGCAATGCAGTAGATGCCATTACCGCTTCTACCATTACCAGCCGCGCCTTCCTCAAGGCTATCAATCAGGCTTATGCCGTTTATGCCAAGAAGGATGTTGACGGCGAGAGCGGTGCATCTCAGAAAGCAGATGCAGAGAGTGGTGCATCTAAAGTTGAACATAACGAAAAGAAAGGATAAACCGATATGAGTAATGTTAAGATTTTGATGAACGGACTCATCAAGGAGAATCCAACCTTCGTGTTGCTTCTCGGTATGTGTCCTACTTTGGCTACAACAACCAGCGCCATCAACGGTCTCTCTATGGGATTGGCTACCATGGCGGTGCTGATTTGTACCAACTTTGTTATTTCCTGTATCAAGAAGATTACCCCGGATATGGTTCGCATCCCTGTTTTCATCGTAGTGATTGCAGCCTTCGTAACCATCCTTCAGATGTTGATGAGCGCTTATGCTCCCGACAGCATCAATCAGGCGCTGGGTATTTATATTCCGCTGATTGTAGTAAACTGTATCATCCTGGGTAGAGCAGAGAGCTTTGCTGCCAAGAATTCGCCTATTGCCAGCCTCTTCGATGGCATTGGTTGCGGTTTGGGTTTCACCCTCGGTTTGACCATCCTGGGTAGTGCCCGCGAGATACTCGGTGCAGGTAGTGTATTCGGTATCACTCTGTTGCCGGAGACTACCAACATTCTGATGTTCATCCTGCCTCCTGGAGCTTTCCTCACCTTGGGTTACATCATTGCTATATTTAATAAGGTAAAGAAGTAAGCGTAGGCATCGCTTCAAATCAATGAAATAAAATAGAAATTATGGAATATTTATTGATATTTATCTCTGCGATATTCGTCAACAACATCGTCTTGTCGCAGTTTCTCGGTATCTGTCCATTCCTGGGCGTATCGAAGAAAGTTGATACAGCCATCGGTATGGGTGGTGCCATCGCTTTTGTCTTGACCCTGGCAACCATCATTACCTGGTGTGTTCAGAAGTATGTACTCGATCCGTTCGGATTGCAATATCTCCAGACCCTGGCGTTCATCCTCGTGATTGCAGCCTTGGTTCAGATGGTAGAGATTATCCTGAAGAAGGTTTCTCCTGCGCTTTATCAGGCACTCGGTATCTTCCTGCCTCTGATTACTACCAACTGTGCCGTGCTGGGTGTAGCCATTCTGGTTATCCAGAAGGATTACAATCTGCTTGAGAGCGTGGTTTACGCTTTCTCTACAGCTCTCGGCTTTGCCCTGGCTCTCATTGTCTTTGCCGGCATTCGCGAGCAGCAGGCTTTGGTCCGTATTCCTAAGGGCATGCAGGGCGTAGCTATCGTCATGGTAACTGCAGCGCTCCTCAGCCTCGCCTTCATGGGATTCTCGGGCGTAGATGGCGGTTTGAAATCGCTCTTCGGATTGGAGTAAAACTTTTACTGAAAGTTGATAAAATAATAATGGGAATTTGCGAATGGTATGAACCGATGCAAATTCCCATTTTTTGTACTTGTTTTTTCTTACTCTCTTACTAGAGGTCTTGATTTTTCTTAACTCTCTGTCTTTATAAACTTGAAATTTTAACTCTTTCTCTTTTCTTATCTTCTGTGTCCGAAGCTTCCACCGCCATTGTTCTTGCTTGGTGTAGAAGAGCGAGGGGTGAATCCGCCGCCACGGTTGCCAGACCCGCTGCTGAATGAACGGCTCATGCTGCTGCGGTTGCCCCCGAAGATATTACTTCTTCCGCTTCCGAAGCTGCTGTTTCCGAAACCACGGCTGCTGTTTCCGAACCCACGGCTGCTGTTTCCGAACCCACGGTTGTTGCTAGTGCTGCTGTTGCTGCTGCCGAAACCGCGGTTAGGGCGACTGTTGCTATTGCCGAAACCCCGGTTGCTGCTGTTGCCGAAGCCTCCGTTGTTATTTCCGAAGCCTCCGTTCTGAGGGCGGTTGCTGTTTCCGAAGCCAGCGTTGTTGTTAGGGCGGCTTGCATTACCGAAACCACGGTTTGGGTTCATCTGAGGTCTGTTCTCTCGGTTCAGATTTCCGAAAGATCTTCCTCTGCCGTAATCACCACGGTTGAATCCGTCTCTCATACCTACTCTAGGATATCCACCAGGGTGAGGTCCGCCAAATCTTCTTCCGTGATACCAGCTTCTGTTTCCGTTTACTCGCCAGCTATGACCTCCACGGTAAGATACGTAGAAGTGAGGGCAACCGAAGTAGAAATAGTCGCGGCGCGGATAGCGGGCGTAGATGCCGAAGTGCCAGTATCCTGCATTCCAGTAGAGCGGACGGTAGAAATAGGTGGCATTGAGATATGTTCTATACTGCCAGTCGAGCAGGATATAGCTCAAATCCATATTGCGCTGGCGCCAGTAAGCACCATACAGGTCATCGTATGTATCTACACTCATCAGGTAGTCGAGGTTCACCTCGTAAGCTGCCTCATACTGGTCTTCCGTAAGATTGAGCTCGTAAGCCATCTTGTCTGTCAGGAAGAGAGCCTGCTGTCTTGCCTGCTCATAACTCATTGCAGAAGCGGTAGTGAGTGTCATCATGAACATGGCTACCAGAGCTATTATCATTCGTTTCATAATCGTATATCTTTAAATTGTTATACTTCATGTTTCTTTTTTCTGGTGCAAAGATACGATGTTTTTTGCTTCCACGGTCGGGATTTCCCCTAAAGGGGTGGGGGAAAATCCCTACTTCTTTATTTTGTGCCTGCGCAGTTCTATATATAATAAGGTATAGAACCGGAGTGGAGCGTAAAGGTTTGCGTGAAGTTTTTCGCTGTTTTTGGAACAATCAAACGAAATATTTACTACCTTTGCACTCAGAAAAAAACAATCTGATGAATAGATTGGAATTTAAAACGGAAAGTAAAATAATAAAGACAAAATAAACAAATCATGAAAGAGCTAAAAGCATTAAACAAGCGCACTGCTCCTAAGAGCGTCGCTCCAGAGAAAATCATTCAGTTTGGTGAAGGTAACTTCCTCCGTGCATTCGTAGATTGGATTGTATGGAATATGAACAAGAAGACCGACTTCAACGGTTCTGTCGTTGTAGTTCAGCCATTGGCTGGTGGTATGGTTGACTGGCTGAACGGTCAGGACTGCCTCTATCACGTAAACCTTCAGGGTAAGGAGAACGGCCAGGCTATCAACACATTGGAGCGTATCGACGTTATCAGCCGTGCACTGAATCCATATTCTCAGAACCAGGCTTTCATGGCTTTGGCTGAGCAGCCAGAGATGCGTTTCATCATCTCTAACACTACAGAGGCTGGTATCGCATTCGATGACTCTTGCAAGTTTACAGATGCTCCTGCAGCTTCTTATCCAGGCAAGTTGGTTCAGCTCTTGTTCCACCGCTACAAGTTCTTCGAGGGCGACCCAACCAAGGGTATGATCCTGATGCCATGTGAGCTGATCTTCCTCAATGGTCACCACCTCAAGGAGTGTATCTATCAGTATATCGAGCTCTGGAAGGGCGATATGGGTGCTGATTACGAGGGCTTCAAGGAGTGGTTCACAAACCACTGCTACGTTTGCGCTACATTGGTAGACCGCATCGTTCCTGGTTTCCCACGCGATACCATCAAGGAGATTCAGCAGAAGGTTTGCTACAAGGACAACCTCGTAGTTAAGGCAGAAAGCTTCCACCTCTGGGTTATCGAGAAGGCAGAAAATATGACAGTAGAGCAGATGCAGGAGGAGTTCCCAGCTCATAAGGCAGGTCTCCACGTGCTTATCACAGATAATGAGAAGCCATACCACGAGCGTAAGGTTACCCTGCTGAATGGTCCTCACACCGTATTGAGCCCTGTTACATACCTCAGCGGTGTAAACATTGTTCGCGATGCCTGCGAGCACCCGGTATTGGGCAAGTACATCCACAAGGTACAGTTCGAGGAGTTGATGCAGACGCTGAACCTCCCAATGGATGAGCTGCAGAAGTTTGCTTCTGACGTATTGGAGCGTTTTGAGAATCCATTCGTAGATCATCAGGTAACCAGCATCATGCTCAACTCATTCCCTAAGTTTGAGACTCGCGACCTGCCTGGTGTCAAGATTTATCTTGAGCGTAAGGGCGAGTTGCCACAGGGTTTGGTATTCGGTCTCGCTGCTATCATCACTTACTATAAGGGTGGTGTTCGCGAGGATGGTGCTCCTATCCAGCCAAACGATGACCAGAAGATTATGGACAAGCTCACCGAGCTTTGGGCTACCGGCGATACCCAGAAGGTAGCTGAGGGCGTATTGGGCTTCGACTATATCTGGCACGAGGATTTGAACAAGACAGTTCCTGGCCTTACCGAGTTGGTTAAGAAAGATCTTGACCTTATTCAGGAGAAGGGCATGCTGGAGGCTGTTAAGACTATCCTCTAATAAAAAATAATGTTCGTTCATAGGTTCAAATAACGATTAAGATTTGAAAAATAGTTATAAGGTTTTGTGTTAGTTGTTAGCTATAATCTTCTAGCTAATAGGTTAAAGGCGGGGAGCTTGTGAAAGCGCCTCGCCTTTTTGCTTATTGTCTGCTTTGTGATGTTTCAGAATCCTTAATGACCTTAATGACCTTGTCCTTAATGACCGGATGGTTGATGATGAGCGGCACTCTTTCTACCACTACCATGGAAGTGTCGAGGCCCAATGCCTTAGGCTCGTCAATACCTATCTTGCTGATAAGAGCGTAGATACTCATCAGCAGGTTCTGTTGGCGATTATCTGAACTCTCGGGGTAATATACGCGGTGAATGATGATGAATCGGAAATCGCCCGGAATTCCGTATTTGCGCAGCGAAGGATAGGTGCTTTGCAAATCTACCTTTCCGTCTGTTACCAGATCTTCCACTACTTGTCGCAGATAGAGACTCACCCTAGGCTCTATGCGGAAACCAATGTGCATGGTTACGCTGTAGAGGGTGTCGGGAATCAGGGTCTCGCAGTTATACTCCAGCGTGTCAGGAGTGTCAACAAACTCCATGTTGATAAGCCAGTAATGGTCAGCACGTTTCGGCTGCTTGTTGATGATGGAGTAGAGCAACTTGTCATCTACGGCACCTTCCTTGTTGGCGTGGTTCACATAAACCAGGTTGGAAGCGTACTTAGGGATGCTCTCGTCGGCCTTGATGTCGGAGATAATCTGATAATAATCATCCAGCGGTTTGGTGCTGATATAATGGCGACGTATCTTCATGGCTTTCACCCACACGTACATCATCAGGAACAGGATTCCGCCAATGAGCATCGTACACCATCCTCCAGCGAGAAACTTTGACAGGTTGGCTGCCAGAAAGATGGCTTCGATGGTGCAGTATGCGCCCATAAACAATATCGTTAGGACTCGCGACACGCCCTTGCTGTGCAGGTAGAAACCGAGCAGCAGGGTGGTCATCAGCATGGTGATAGTGATGGCGAGTCCGTACGCAGCCTCCATGTGTGAGGAGTCGCGAAAGAGAAGGATGATGAGAACCACACCAATATACATGGCAAGGTTGATCATCGGGATATAGAGCTGCCCCTTAACATGGGTAGGATGCTTGATTCGCATGCGCGGCCAGAAGTGCAGGTTCATGGCTTCGCTCAATATAGAGAAGGTGCCGCTGATAAGTGCCTGACTTGCCACGATTGCCGCACCCGTGGCCATGATGATGGCGAAGAACAACATGCTCTGCGGCATTATGGAAAAGAACGGATTCACGGACAAGGATGTTGGCACATGGTTCAGCACCCAAGCGCCCTGTCCCAGATAGTTGAGAATGAGCATGGTCTTTACAAATGCCCAACTGATGGTGATGTTCTTTCTGCCACAATGTCCCAAGTCGGAGTAGAGAGCCTCGGCACCGGTAGTACAGAGAAACACGGCGCCCAGAATCAAGAACCATTCAGGTGATTGTGTTAGCAGAACAACTGCGTAATAGGGATTGAAAGCCTTCAGTATCATGGGGTAAGACGTGATGCTGACGGCTCCCACCACGCCCAGCAGCAGAAACCATAGCAGCATGAATACTCCAAACGACTTGCCTATGCTCTCTGTGCCACACCGCTGTACGAAGAAGATGATGGTGATGATGGCAAGCGTAATTGGGATGACCGGCAGATCAGGACTGATGCTTTCGAGTCCTTCGATGGCTGTGGTAACCGTGATGGCAGGGGTGATGATTCCGTCAGCCAACAAGGTGCTGGCGCCAATGATA
>OMFP01001062.1_pt1 | contig 10369 bp, 9 predicted proteins | sample 1674221 | NCBI WGS metagenome assembly OMFP01 (sample SAMEA103958152, study PRJEB25191) | human gut metagenome | biome: human-associated habitat [ENVO:00009003]; feature: intestine environment [ENVO:2100002]; material: feces | place: Germany | collected 2013/2015
CCGGGGCCAGCAGCTTGTTGGTCACGCCGGGAAAGGCGTTCTGCTCATGCAGGGCGGTCTTGATGCCCTGTCTGGCGGCGCAGCGCACCACCGGGCCGGACACATAGCCGCCGCAGCCAATGACCAGGTCGGGCTGGATGTCCTTCATCATCTTTTTGGCCTTGGGGCCGGAGAGTGCCAGGTTCCACAGGGTAATGAGATTCCGCTTGATATTGTTCAGGCTCAGCTTCCGCTGAAAGCCGGTGATCTCGATGTGATGGAAGGGATAGCCCGCCTGTGTGACCAGACGGTACTCCATGCCCTCTTTCCGGCCCGCAAAATGGATCTCGGCGGTGGGGTCGGCTTTTCTGATGGCTCCCGCAATGGCCAGAGCCGGGTTGATATGGCCGGCAGTGCCGCCGGCTGCAATGAGTACACGCATCTTGGTTCCTCCTTACTGTTCTGTCTGCGCTCTGCGCGCGGTATCCAGCACAATGGTCTTTGCCTTGCGCTGGCGCTCCCGCTCGGCGTGGGCTTCCTCCCGTTCCAGGCGGGCCCGTTCGCCGTTGCGCCCGATATTGACCATAACGCCCATCTCGGCCAGCAGCAGGATCAGACTGGTGCCGCCGGAGGAGAAGAAGGGCAGCGAAATGCCGGTGTTGGGCAGGGTGTTGGTGACAACGGCGATGTTGCAGAACACCTGCCAGGCGATCTGCGCCATGATGCCGATGCCCACCAGCGTGCAGAACCGGTTTTCGGCATGGAAAGCGATCCAGAAGCCCTGCACCAGAAAGAGGACGAACAGCACGATGACGATCACCGCGCCGACGAAGCCCAGTTCCTCGCACACGACACTGAAGATAAAGTCGTTGGTGCTCTCCGGCAGCCAGAGCTGCTTTTCGATGCTGTTGCCCAGCCCCAGCCCCGTGGCACCGCCTGAGCCGATGGCGTACAGGCTCTGCTTGGTCTGGCTGGTCATCCGGTCAAGATCCTGCGTCCAGCCGTCCAGACGGCTCTGCAGGTAGTCGATGGAGTCCACGTGCTTCAGCAAAGTCTCCAGCAGGAACAGCGCGGCACCGGCACAGCCCCAGGTAATGATGCCGCCGCTGCCGCCCAGCAGCAGGATGGTGCCCACGATGGCCGTGGTCAGCAGGATGCCCGACATGTGGGGCTCCAGCACCAGCAGGATCAGGACAGGCACCAGCCACAGGATGGGCCGGATGAGCTCCACCACGATGCTGTGGTGAACCCACTTGCGCAGGGGCACCTCGCCGAATTTGACCTGCGGGGTCCTGGCGGCGATGTCTGCCGTGAGCAGGATCATCTCAAACTTTGCCACCTCGGAGGCCTGTAAGGTCAGGCCGCCAAAGCTGATCCACCGACGGCAGCCGTTGATGGGGCTGCTGAACAGCACCAGCACCAGCAGGATCAGGCAGACAACATAGCCCAGCTTGACCATTCTGCGCAGGAAACGGTGGTCAAAATAGGAGAACAGGAACATCATGCCCAGGCCCAGCACCGTGCAAAGCAGCTGGGATTTGATGTAATGGAAGCTGTCCCCAAAGCGGAGATAGCCCGTGGTATAGCTTGCACTGAACAGCATGACCAGCCCGAACACCATGATGATGGCCAGGGTCGCCATCCAGTTGAGCAGGATGGGCGGCCAGGGGCCGGGATCCCGCTGAAAGACGGAAAACGGCTCTGCTTCTGCGGAGTGTTGCCAAACTGCACCCCTCCTTAACTGATTTTTGCCAGCTGAACGGTCAGCGCCACGCCCAGCATGGCAATGACACAAAAGGTATAAAAGATCTGTTCCGCGCTCTGGCCCCGCAGCTCCAGCCAGCGGTGGAGCGGTGCCGAGCGGAACAGCTGCCTGCGGCCCCGGCTGGCCTTGCAGACCAGGATCTGCAGAGCCACCATGCCGCCCTCCAGCCAGAAGGGCAGGGCCAGCGACAGGGTGAGGTCAGGCCAGCCGATGCACAGGGGAACGCACCCCAGCATCCCGGCCAGAAACAGGCTGCCCACGCTGCCCAGCCGCAGCTTTGCGGGCGGGAAGTTCCAGAGCAGGAAGGCCATCAGGGAACCGGCCAGTGCGGCGGGCAGAACGCCCAGCGGGAACCAGCCCAGCAGGGTCATCACCCCCATCAGGCCCAGCATGGCCGCAAAGGACGTGCCGCAGACGATGCCGTCCATGCCATCGGCAATGCGGGCACACTCGGCCAGTGCGACCAGCAGCCCTTCCCACAGCAGCGGGGCGGCAATGCCCAGATCGATATAGCCCACACCCGGCAGGGTGATCCCGGCTGCAAGGCAGCCTTTGGCTCCCAGCAGCACCAGCACCACGGCACCGGCAGCGGCTTCCAGCCCAAGGCGGGTGTACCGCCGCAGGCCCAGCACGGAACGGCTGCGGATGCGGGCCAGATCCTCCAGCAGGCCCACACCGCCAAAGAGCAGAGCCCCCAGCAGCGCTGTGAGCAACCGGACCGAGAACAGGCTCTCGGCCCCCAGCAGCTCAGGCTGAGCCACACAGGCGGCTGTCCAGCCCACGCCCACAGCAGCCAGCATCCCCACCATCAGGCAGAGCCCGCCCATGGTGGGGGCCTGCGGCGGGCGCTCCGGCTCTTCCTCCGGCGCTTCCTGCTTGGGTGATGGTGTCTGCCGGGCCTTGGGCTCATCCCAGCGTCCCTGGAACGCCCGCAGCAGCGGCACCATCAGATTCCCGAGCGCCGCCGTGAGGAAGAACCCCAGCGTTGAGGCGGCGATCAAGGCGAAACGAATCATAGCACGATATTACTCCTTGTAAAAGATCTCCAGCACTTTTTCCAGTGCCATGCCGCGGCTGGCCTTGACCAGCAGGGCATCGCCGGGCTGCATTTTGTTCAGCAGGGCATCGGCGGCCTGAGCGTAGGTGTCGGCATGGAGGGTGGGCAGCCCCTTGGCAGCAGCCACCACGGCAATGCGCTTGGCCTGCTCGCCATAGGTGACGAGGTAGTCCACCTTGTTCTCCACAGCCTGACGGCCCACCTCCTCGTGGGCGGCGCGGCTGATATCGCCCAGCTCCAGCATATCGCCCAGCAGGGCAAAGCGGCGCTTGCAGGGATACTCCCTGAACATGGCCAGCGCGGCCTTCATGCTGTCGGGGTTGGCATTGTAGCAATCCTCAATGACATCCACGCCTCTGACGTGCACCACCTTCTGGCGCATTCCGGTCTGCTCAAAGTCGGCCAGACCGGCAATGACCCGGCGGGCATCCAGCCCCAAACGGGTGGCGGCGCAGTAGGCAGCCAGTGCGTTGGCCACATTATGCCGGCCCATGGCGGGGATCTTTACGAGGAAAGTCCCCTCCTCGTGATCCTCCAGCACAAAGCTCATGCCCTTTTCATCCTGCTGGATGGACAGGGCACAGACATCAGCGTTCTCATCGCCCAGGCTGAACCAGACCGGACGGACATGGTCGGGCAGGACGGCCTTGCGCAGGAAGGGGTCGTCCCCGTTCAGCACCAGCGGAGCACCCTCCGGCAGACCGGCGCAGATCTCCAGCTTTGCCTTGCAGATGTTCTCCTGACTGCCCAGATTGCCGATGTGGGACACCCCGATGCAGGTGATGATGCCCACATCCGGGCGGGCACACTTGCTCAGGCGCTCGATCTCTCCGGCGTGGCTCATTCCCATCTCCACCACGGCGTACTGGGTCTCTTTGCCGATGCGGAACATGGTGCGGGGCAGGCCCAGCTCATTGTTCTGGTTGCCCTCGGTCTTGATGGTACTGCCAAAGCCTGCAATGGCGGCGTAGGTCATCTGCTTGGTGGTGGTCTTGCCCACGCTGCCGGTCACGCCCACCACTTTGGGGTGGAACTGGCTGCGGTAATTGGCCCCCAGCACCATCATGGCGTGGTAGCTGTCCGGGCAGATCACGCTCTTCTCCTCCGGCACGCCTTCCACGGGGTGGTTCAGCACCACGCAGAGCGCGCCGTTTTCCAGCGCCTTGGCGGCAAAATCATGGCCGTCGAATTTTTCGCCCGGGAACGCCACAAAGATGCACCCGGGGCAGACCTCACGGCTGTCGGTGGTCACCAGCGTGACCGGGGTCTCGCACTGGGCCAGCGCGTTGACCGCCAGGCCCTCCAACAGGATATTTGCTGCAATTGCTTCCATACTCTCATTCCCCTTTATCCACAGATCAGATGTACGATGGTTCCCCGCTGAACGCTGGAGCCGGGTGCCTCACTCTGGCTCTGGACCGTGCCGGAGCCTTCGACTGTGCAGTTGAGCCCTGCGGCGTTCAGCATCTGCCGGGCAAAGTCCGCGCTCTTGCCGGTCACGTCCGGCACCTCGGCGTGCTTGCCCTCATAGGTATCGGTATACAGATAAACAGTGGTGCCGTAGGGCACCTCTGCCCCCGCGCGGGGGTACTGGTAGGTAACAAGGGCGGCGGTCTGGTCGGATTCGCTCTCGGCCAGGTGATGCTTCAAGCCCTTGATGTTCAGCTGCACCTGCGCGTTGCTCCACTCCTTGCCCGTCAGGTTGGGCACCTTGACGGTGGTGCCGCTGCGGTCCACGCCGTCGGTGGCGATGCCCAGATAGGGCGCGATCTCACTGATGATGTTGCCCACCACAGGGGCAGCCAGAATGGAGGAATAGTCGGTGCGGGCATTGTTGGGGTCGTCCAGCATGACATAGACCAGGATCTCCGGGTCGTTGGCGGGCAGGACAGCCGCAAAGGATGCCACCTTCTTGTAGTCGCCGTCAGCGCGGCGGTCCATGTTCAGCTGCTCGGAGGTGCCGGACTTGCCGCCGATGCGGTAGCCTGCAACGTAGGCGTTGCCGCCGCCGCCCTGGGTGCCGTCGCCCACCTCAAACTCCATGATCTGGCGGATGGTCTCGCTGGCGCTCTCGCTGATGACCTGACGGCGGATGTTGGTGCCGATTTCCTGCACCACATTGCCGTTCTGGTCCGTGATCTTATCCACCACATGGGGGGTGACCAGATAGCCGCCGTTGACTGCCGCCGAGACGGCAGTGCACACCTGCAGCGGGGTCACGGCCATGGCCTGACCAAAGGCGGAGGAGGCCAGCTCCACCTCGCCCAGACGGCTCTTGCTGTAATACTGCATGAAGCTGGTCTCATTGGGCAGGTCCACGCCGGTGCGCTCGGTAAAGCCGAAGGCATCAAAGTAATCATAGAACAGGCTGGAACCCACGCGCTGGCCCAGCTGGACAAAGTAGATGTTGCAGCTGTTGCGCAGGGCCTCGGCCAGATTCTGGGCCCCGTGCGACTTTCTGCCGGCGCAGTGGTAGGTCTGCTTTGCCACGCTGTACGCGCCGGAGCAGTTCAGGGTGGTGTAATAGGTCGCCTTGCCGCTGTCCACACCCATGGCGGCGGTGATGACCTTGAACACGCTTCCGGGGTAGTACAGCTCGGTGATGGTCTTGTTCTTCCACTGGATATCCCGGTAGGTGCCGGTGTAGTCGGCCTCCTCATCCGCGATCTTCTGGCCGTTCTCGTCCCGCAGGTAGTTGCCGTTCTCGTCTTTTTTGTAGATGGTGTACAGCTCCGGCTCGGCCTGCACCTGCTCCGTCAGGTAGGCCAGATTGGCGCTGAAATCCTGTGGGTCATTGGGGTCAAAGTCCGGCTTGGAGGCCATGGCAAGGATGGCACCGGTCTTGACATTCATCACAATGGCGCAGCCGCGGTTCTCAACGGTGTTGGCCGCCACGGCCTCGTTCAGGTAGCGCTCCACCACCTCCTGAATGTTCACATCCAGCGAGAGCACCAGATTGGAGCCGTCCTTGGCGGCGTAGGTGGTGGCGTTTTCATCGGCAATGGCGTTGCCGTAGGCGTTGCGCAGGGTGATGGTGCGGCCGTTCACACCGGCCAGCGTGGACTCATAGGAGTTTTCCAGACCGTACACGCCCTGACCATCCGCATTGCAGAAGCCCAGCACGGCAGCGGCAAAGCGGCCGTAGGGGTAATCCCGCTGGAAGCCCTTGGAGGCCGACACCGACACCCGCCCCTTGCGGACAGTGGGGGTGCCGTCGTCGCTCTCCTGCTGGCCCAGACCCAGCTTGGCCAGAATCTTTTCCAGCGCACCGGCGGATTTTCCGCTCTTGCTGTGGGCCTTGTTGTAGGTCTTGACGTATTCTTCAATGGAAAGCTTGATGGCGTTGTTGACCTTGGTGGCCAACACCTGATAGGAGCTTTCGTTTTGGGAGAGAGCATCGCAGACCGCCTGATACTGGGTCTGGTACTCTGCCGAAGTGGTGTCCACGCTGTCCAGACTCTCGCCGTCGCCCGAAAGCAGGCGGAGGGTGATCTGGGTGCAGACCTCCTTCATGGCGGCCTCATCGATGGTGCGGATCTCCGCCTTGGTGTCCTGATCGGTGGTGGTGGTATACAGGGCCGTGCTGTAAGAGGGGTCGGCCCAGATGGTCCAGACCACGCTGGTGGAGGCCAGCGTGATGCCGCTGGTGTCGTAGATCTCACCGCGGGTAGCCTGAATGGTGCTGTCCAGCAACTGCTGCTCGGCGGCGTACTGGCGGTAGGTGGCACCGTCGCGGATCTGGATCTTGTACAGGCTGTAGATCACGGTCAGCGCGGCGACCACCACAAGAAGCACGGCGGCGCCAAAGCTGATATGACGCAGCCGGGCACTGAGCCGTGCGTGCGGGTCCGCACTGCGGCGGCGGGCGCTGTTCTTTTTGGGATTGGAGGATGGTGTTTGCATTGCGTACTCCCGAAGAAAACCGAAAAAGCGTGCGCTGCCGCACGCTTTTCGTTGTTTGGTTTATTTTGCCGTTCTGACAGAGGCAAGAATGGTCATTGCCCCATCGTGGAGCAGATCCGACCACTGCCGCACAGCGGATGCCTTGCGCACCAGAACGCTGCCCTCATCCAGCCGGATGTAGGTGATCTGGCTCTGGTCGATCTTCATCAGCCCCAGGCGGGTGGCGGTCTCCTCAACACTTGTGATGTTGGTGCGGCTGTTCAGGGCACTGTTGTAGTATGTATACTGGCTCTGCTCGCTCACCAGCTGTGCCTTTGCATCCTGGATCTGATCGTTCAGCTCCACCAGCTGGGATTCGCTCCATAGCAGGCTTACCGCAAAGCCCACCAGCAAAGCCGCGCCCACCAGCTGCAGCGCATGCTGCATGGCAGCCCGCACAGGGTTCAGCCGCTTTTTGCCGCCCTTTTCAACTCGCAGCGGGACTTTGGGCTGTGCCTGCGGCGCTCTTCTGCGCCGAACCTCTGTCATATCGTATGCTGCCTGACCCATGGTGATCTCCTCCTCACATCTCCGGGGCTTTGCCGCCCTCAGATCTTTTCCAAAACCCGCAGGTGGGCCGAGCGGCTGCGCCGATTCTCTTCCAGCTCCTGCGTGTTGGCTTCAATGGGTTTGCGTGTGATCAGCTTTGCCTTGGCCTTGCCGCCGCAGACGCACACCGGGAACTCCGGCGGGCAGGTGCAGGCGGTGGACCAGCGGCGGAACTTGTTTTTGACCAGCCGATCCTCCAGCGAGTGGAAGGTGATCACGCAAAGTCTTCCACCCGGTGCGAGATGCGCAAAAATGGTATCCAGCCCCTCTTCCAGTGCGTCCAGCTCATGGTTTACCGCAATGCGCAGTGCCTGGAAGGTGCGGCGGGAGGGGTTTTTGTTCTTCCGGCGCTCCGCCGGGGGCATGGCGCTGGCCACGATATCCGCCAGCTGCAATGTCGTTTCAATGGGGGCAGTTTCCCGGGCTTCCACGATCCTGCCCGCGATCTGCCAGGCGAAGGGCTCCTCGCCGTAATCCCGCAGGATGCGGGCCAGTTCCTCGCGGCTTTCGGTGTTCACAAGGTCTGCGGCGGTCTCGCCCTGCTGGCTCATGCGCATATCCAGCGGCGCGTCTGCCCGGTAGGAAAAGCCCCGGGCAGCATCGTCCAGCTGATGGCTGGAAACGCCAAGATCCAGCAGTGCGCCGTTGATCTTTTCAATGCCCAGCTGCTCCAGCGCCTGTCCCGCATAGCGGAAATTGATCTGCACCACGGTGGCAGGCAGCCCGGCCAGACGGGAACGCGCGGTCTGCACCGCGTCCGGGTCCTGATCCAGCGAGATGAGCCTGCCGCCCTTGGCGGCGTCCAGCCGCAAGGCGATCTGGCGGGAATGTCCCGCGCCGCCCGCGGTGCCGTCCAGATAGGTGCCCGCCGGATCAATGGCAAGCCCCGTCAGGCACTCGTTCAGCAAAACGGGGATATGCTCAAACGAGGCCGGGTCAAAGGGCTGCTGTTCTTCAAAGGCCATTGGCACGGCCTCCTTTCTCGGTTTAGTTTTTTTGCATCAGAGGTGCAGCTTGCGCAGCCGCTCGGCGCGCTGGTCGTTGGTCACAGCGGCGCGGCGGGCGTTCCAGACTTCGGTGGCCCAGATCTCAGCATGGTTGCGGTTGCCGATGATGGTCACGTCCTTTTCCAGCCCGGCGTAGGCGCGCAGCTCTGCGGGCAGCAGGATGCGTCCCTGCTTGTCCGGCACCACCTCGTAGGCGGTGCTGAACAGATCGCCGGAGATGGCCCAGCTGTCCATCAGTTCATCGCTTTCCAGCTTGTCCGCCAGCCGCTCCACTTCTTCCATGGGCAGTGCGAACAGGCAGCTGTCCACCCATTCCAGCACCACGAAACTCTCGCCCATGGCGTCGCGGAATTTTGCGGGGAAGTTCAGCCGCCCCTTGGCGTCGATAGTGTAATCATAACGGCCAAAAAACACGCGCTGTTCCCCCTTTCAGGGGCGTTTTCAGGGCATGCGCCCTACTTTTACCCACTTTGCCCCACTGACACATCTTTATTGTAGCAAATCAAGTTCGTGAATGCAAGGGTTTTCGGGCGGCTTTTTGCCGCAAAAATCCACAAAAAAAGTCCCTGTGAGCCGTCATTTTTGCTCGCAGGGACTTCGTTTTCCGCAATCTGTGGAATTTGTGTGGAAAGTTGACCGTTATCAGCCGTTTTTCTTGGCGTTCTGGCGCAGGCTGGCACGGATATTTTTGACCTGTGCGGCGTTTTCCACCATGGTGTCCTCGGTGGTGCGCAGCATATTCTCGCAGTAGTCGGTCACGGTCTGGCGCAGGGTGCGCGCCTCGGTCTGGGCTGCGGAGGTGATCTCAGAAGCGCGCTGCTGGGCGGCCTTGACGATCTCGGCGTCGCTGACCAGAATGCGGGCGCGCTCCTCGGCCTTTTTCACAATAGCCTGTGCCTGTGCGTTGGCGCTGTCCACGATCTGCGCCCGGTCGTTCACGATCTGCTGCGCCTGCCGCAGCTCACCGGGCAAAGCCGCCCGCACCTCGTCCAGATAATCCCGGATCTGCTCCACATTCACGATGCGCTTGCCGCCAGAAAGGGGCACATTTGCGCTCTCTTCCAGTGCATCCTCAATGGTATCCAAAAGCTCGTTCACGTTCATAAGGCTTCTCCCTCCTGCTCAGCGGCGGACTGCATAGGCTTTGTGTACTTCCACAGCAGCACCTTGCCGTATTTATACTGTTTCTGCAGGGTCAGACTGCCCGTCTGCGCGGGCAGCACGATGCCTGTTTCGCTCTCGCACAGCACGATGCCGCCGGGGGCAACGCACTTTTCCACGGCGGGCAGGATCTTTTCCAGCGTGCCGCCACGGAAGGGCGGGTCCAGCAGCACCAGATCGAACTGCTCCCGGCAGGCCGATAAGAACCGCGCAGCCTCGCCGATATTCACCCGGCTGCGGTCGAACACGCCGCAGGCCTTGCAGTTGCGCATCACGATGCTTACGGCCTCCCGGCTCTCGTCCAGAAAGACGCACCGGGCCGCACCCCGGCTGAGCGCTTCGATGCCCAGCTGGCCGCTGCCGGCATACAGATCCAGCACCCGGGCCCCGGGCAGGTCGAACTGTACGATGCTGAACATCGCCTCCTTCACCTGCGAGAGGGTGGGGCGGGTGACATCGGTGCCGGGCAGTGCTTCCAGCCTGCGGCCCCGGGCTTCTCCTGCGATCACGCGCATGATGTTACCTCCTTGCCGTAGCTGCCGTCCCCGCGGCAGCCAGTTTGAACTCTTTCGTATCCTTTATTATCTCCCAACTGCATAGCATTGTCAAGAGCCCGCATTGCGCCGCGGGCGGCTTTGTGCTACAATCATAGCAGCAATATTGCGCATTTTACGGCGCATTTCAGCAAAGGAGAGTATACAGCATGAAAGTTCTGCTTATCAACGGCAGCCCCCACGAGAAGGGCTGCACCTACACCGCCCTTTCCCTCATCGCCGGGGAACTGAAGGCACAGGGCATCGAGACCGAGATTTTGCACGTCGGCGGTCAGCCCGTGGGCGGCTGCATCGGCTGCGGCGGCTGTGCCGCAGGCAACGGCTGCGTGTTTGGCGGCGTGGTCAACGAGGCCAT
>OMFP01001065.1_pt1 | contig 10352 bp, 10 predicted proteins | sample 1674221 | NCBI WGS metagenome assembly OMFP01 (sample SAMEA103958152, study PRJEB25191) | human gut metagenome | biome: human-associated habitat [ENVO:00009003]; feature: intestine environment [ENVO:2100002]; material: feces | place: Germany | collected 2013/2015
CTTCTCTGTAAGCTTTTTAATTCCCTGAATTGCTACGATTACTCCAAGGATAAGAAGCAGAACAGCAAAGATCAGCTGTAATGTATTTCCAAGGCTCAGACCTGTTGTCATAAACTGACCTCCCAGTTTACAGATTGTCATTCCAAGTGCTGTAAATGTTACCGCCATCATAAAGATCATTGGGATCCAAAGCATTGCTCCCTGGCGTTTTGTCTTCTTAAGGAATACTGCACATGCAATCAGTGCAAGTACTGACAGAAGCTGGTTTGCTGATCCAAACAGTGGCCAGATTTCTGCATATCCAACCTTTGCAAGTAAGTATGCCAGTACCAGTGTAATAACTGTTGAGAAATATTTATTGGTTGCTACTTTCTTGTACAATGGCAGATTATCCATATCTGTGTCATCATCGATAAAGAATTCCTGGAAAGAAAGTCTTCCGACACGTGCAACGGAATCAAGTGATGTCAATGCAAATGCTGATACTGCAAGGTTGATCAGTGTAAATACAAGTGAATGCGGTAAGCCGATCACTTCAAGGAAGTTTGCAATTGCTCCTGCAAAAATCTGTGGCTGTGTTGTCAGTCCCTGTGCTGCTGCCTCGCCATCAGCGAAGGAAGCAACTGCGATCAGTGCGATTACAGCAAGCATACTTTCCATGATCATTGCTCCGTAAGATACAGGGAGCATGTTCTTCTCACTCTTAATCTGCTTAGAAGCAGTTCCTGAAGATACCAGTGAATGGAATCCTGATACAGCTCCACATGCAATTGTTACAAACAGAATTGGGAACATATAACTTCCATCTACATTGAAGCTTGTAAAAGCTTTCAGGTTACAGGATGGATTTGCTACAAATACTCCGACAATTGCTGCTGCAATCATAAAGATCAGCAAGTAACTGTTCAGGTAATCACGTGGCTGAAGCAGCATTGTTACCGGTGCGACACTGGCAATCAGAATGTAAATAAAGATCAAGATATGCCATGTCTCTCTTGTCAGATACATTGGGAAATAAAGTCCAAGTGCTACGGCTGCAACAAGCATAACAATTGCAATAGCTGTGTTAACCCATTTATTCAGTTTTGCATATTTCAAAATGCAGCCAAGTGCTACGGCTTCTACAATGAAAAGCATGGATGTTGTTGCCACAGCACCATTTGCTGCTACTTTGCTTACAACTCCGGCATCATCGGCTACGAATCCGTTGAATGTTCCTGCAACTACATCCGCAAATGCAGCAACAACAAGAATACAGAATAACCAGCAGAATAACAGGAATAATTTCTTTCCAAGTTTACCGATATACTCTTCGATAATATAACCGATTGTACGTCCTTTGTTCTTTACAGAAGCATACATGGATGCAAAATCCTGCACTGCTCCGAAGAAAACGCCTCCGATCAGAATCCATAAAAGCACCGGAAGCCATCCAAAGATTGCTGCCTGGATTGGTCCGTTGATCGGGCCTGCTCCTGCGATAGATGCGAACTGATGACCAAATACGATATTCGTATCTGCCGGCACATAATCTACGCCGTCTTCCAGCTCATAAGCAGGAGTCTTTGCATTCGGATCAATTCCCCATTTCTTCTCAAGATATCTTCCATAGAAAAGATATCCTCCACCTAATACAACGATGGCAATGACCATCATTATAACTCCGTTCATTTTCTTTCCTTCTTTCTTAACTATAATCCAGATGCTCTCGTCAATAAATAGATCGCGCTCTGTTTTTTATGTTAAGAGTTTAGCACTTCATCATGCTAAATTCAAGAAGGATTTTATATAAATTTTATATTTTTTTAAGATTTTGGATAAACATATTGCACAAGAGGGTTTTTATTTGTTTTCTTATTCCACACTATTTCGCTCGAACCATCTGTACAGTCGATACGATAATCAATATCATCATCACTCCAAGCATCATATACATCGGCCAGATTGGATATCCTTCCACAAGACTGCTGACTCCAACATCAATCAGCAGGGCAGTAACCAGAACCTTAATCCCGCCCATCATTATCATGGCAATCTTATACAATCTTTCTCTGTTCTCTTCTGTAACAGCCACCGGGAAATTCCAGATTGCCGGAATTCTTTCCATCAATGAGAGGAATAACAACAGAAACGCGGCAAGAACTGGTTCAAATACAAGGTTTCTTTTGCTTCCATAACTATCTGCCACTCCTGCTGCATTAAAATGTGTCGGTACTGTATCAGGAATCCTGCTCCAGATGCTGATAAGAACAATAATGTAAGTAAGTAGCATGATTGCGCTAATTATAGTTGAAACTCTGCTGATTTTCTTCATAACATATTCATCCTTTTATTCCGCATCAAAATCTGTCTCAAACACGCCTTCCGGTGTTCGCATTGTCAAAATCCCCAGGTTGAAATCTTCATCCTGAATCGTGATATGATACTCAAAAATCACATCATCTTCGAACTTGGATAACAATACATAACTTCCATTCTCTTTTCCGTCAATCTGATCACAGATGTCATTGTATACATCTTCTCCGGAGATTGCTCTCGGATAACCACTTGCTTTAATTTTTGCTTCGATTGCTTCGTATAATTCTTTCATTTTCTTATTGTCCTTTCTGTTGTCATGAATCACTCTATTATTTTGACCAGGTCGGTTCTTCATCTCCTGTATAATTAAACCGTCCGTCATTTTTCTCTTCTAGTGCTTTAATCATATGATATGTATACTCATTATACGGTGTCGGAATTCCAAGTTCCTTTCCCATACGGATCAGTGCACCTGAAAACATATCAATCTCTGTGTGTCTTCCTGCATCCAAATCCTGCAAAGTAGAATAACGCGCAGATGGCGGTACTGCACTTCCACGCCCGGAAGACGCCTCAGTCTTACTCAGATCGATTCCTTTCGCCTGCGCAATTGCTTCCAGTTCTCCTTTCAGTCCATCACTGATTGCCTTCATATGCACACTGTCACGGTAACATCCAACTCCCGCGCCGAGAATTGCCTGTGGCAGATTGTTACAGACATTCAGTCGAAACTTGCTCCACATCTCTTCTCTTGCATACTCTGTCGCCCGGAAATGGATTCCGGTATCCTTAAACAGTTCTTCGATTGCCCTGATGCGATCACTATCGTAAGGTGCAGTAAGTTCGCCAAAAATAATTCCGATTGTTGTCTCAGGATCAAAATGATAGCCATCTTCTTCCTTATGCGAAGCGACCTTGATCACTGCCGGAAGAAGATGCTCCACTCCTACTTTTTCTGCAATAATCTCTTCACTGTCTACCCCATTCATCAGACTCATAATTACCGTATTCTCCGTGGTTGCTTTCTGAATACTTTCCAATGCCGCCGAAAGTGAGCCATACTTCAATGCAACAATCAGTAAATCGACAGCGTCTGTTTCTCCGGGGTTCCATACTTCGGGATGGTATATTTTTCCGTTAATTATGCATCCATTCTGTTTCAGTCTCTCTGCTCGTTCTCCTTCTGCGATCACTCCAAGCTCTATGTCATTTCTGCTCGATAATCCCCAGATTACATAAGAGCCTACTGCTCCGGCACCGAGGACTGCCACTTTCTTAATTTTCATTCATTTCTCCATTTCTTATCCGATCAGGACTTTTTGCCTTCAAAAGCGAAACCATAATGATGTATTCTTTCCTGCTCTTTGCACTATACAAAGATGCTGTTCGCAGTACTTTGCGAACAGCAATCACTCGTAAGTATTATACACTATCTTTCCCAAAAGAAACAGTACTATCTTACTCTTCCATCAGATCCACCATCTGATACTTTGTCAGATCAACCTTTCCATCTACTACTTCCACACCGTCTTCTCTCAAAAGCTCTGCCTGTACATCTGCTCCGCCAAATGCAAATGCTCCGGCAAGCTCGCCTTTCGCATTCACAACACGGAAACATGGAATGTGATCTGGATCTGGATTCTTATGAAGCGCATTTCCAACTGCTCTTGACATCTTTTCATTTCCTGCCATCTTCGCAACCTGTCTATAAGTTGCCACATGCCCCTTCGGAATCCGTTTTACAGCTTCATAAATTCTTTTTGTAGGACTGTCTGTCACAAGATCATAGCTCTCACCGATCATCCGTTCAATATCCTTGTCCGGAACAGATCCATCCAGAATAATTGTGTTCCAATGCTCTTTATTCTGATGATATCCAGGAATTACCGATGGATACGCTGCACGCCAGAAATCCCTCCATCTCGGATCCGTCTTTACATTCAAATGGATCAATTCGTCTTTTTCGTAAATCCACAAAAATATCTTTTTACCTGGCTTTACACGGATCACCTGCCATCGTTGGTCTTTAAAAGGCCTGTCTTCATAGCTGTCCGGGAAAGTTAATCCATAGGCAGCAGCTTCTTCTCTTGTTTTCATCTCATCTTACCTCTCATATTTTCATTTACGTAATTATTTTCCAAACCGGAAGGACAGATAATAGACATAATCATTCTTCTCCCTAAAATTTCCCTGCTCCATTTCTTTTACCGGAATTGCTTCCAATCCATCTTCTCCGTAAATCAATGCCATCAGACCCTGTTCTGTATCCCGCTGAATCGGAACTTCACCTTCCACTTGTGTCGCACTTCTTCCATAATATTCTCTGTTTTCTACATTTTCCAGAATCGGAAAATCTGTAGAACATTTAGAATAATCGTCTGCTATGATCAATTTCACTCGAAACAATTCAAAATCCGGTATCACAGCAATCACACCTCTTTTAGCCGATTCGATCCCATCATAGTCCAAATCTGCCACTTTACTTTTATTAATCAATTCTCCCGCCTGATACTCTGACAAATAAATTGTCAATGTCTTATACTCTTCTTTTGCATAAAAATTAAAAAGATATGCCCCATCTGCTCCCGACAATAATTCTGCGGTTTTCATTTCTGCACTTGTCCGGTCAACTGCTGTAATATAATTCTTCGGCTGCATCACCTTATGAACGAAAACTGCTCCTAAAACCAGAACCATGATTACTGCAAATGTCGTTACCACTGCTAAAATGCTCTTTAAATTTTTCTGTTTCTTTTTACTATCTTTCGTAACTTGTATAATGTTGTCTTCTGACTTTTTTTCTACATTTTCTGCGTCAATATCCTCCCCTGCAAGAAATTCATTTATGCTGATTCCCAATATCTCACATAGTTCCATATAAACCGACACATCAGGTAAGCAAATGCCTCGTTCCCATTTTGATACTGATTTGTCACTCATATTTAATTTTTCTGCAAGCTGTTTCTGCGTCATTCCCAGGGCTTTCCGTTTCCCTGCAATATATTTTCCAATTTTAACAAGATCCATACATTTCACCTACTTTCTGTTTACACTAAGCATAAAGGATATTTTCCAAAATGAACACCCCTTTGGAGTAGAATTTGACACATATTCTCTTTTCTTGCATATTTTAAACGAGAATCTTATATCACTCTGGAGGATTTATGAAAAAGAAATTGATTTCCGTAATACTCGCTTCTGCTCTGACTGTTGGACTGTTATCAGCCTGCGGTTCTGATTCTTCCAAAGATAATGATGCAAATTCCAAAATCGACACAACAGAAACCGGATCCAACACAACCAAATCAGATATCAGTTCTGCTCCTGTCTCTGTGACATTGAACGAGGTAGCCCATTCTATCTTCTATGCCCCTATGTATGTTGCCATTGAAAATGGATATTTTGAAGATGAGGGAATTGAACTCACTCTCGTAACTGGTTTTGGAGCCGACAAGACAATGACTGCTGTCATCTCCGGTGAAGCTGATATTGGATTCATGGGATCAGAAGCATCCATCTACACATATAACGAAGGTGCTAACGATTCTGTCGTCAACTTTGCCCAACTGACTCAGCGCGCCGGTAATTTTCTTGTTGCCAGAGAAGAGATGAAAGATTTTAAGTGGACTGATTTAAAGGGGAAAGATGTTCTTGGTGGTAGAAAAGGTGGTATGCCGGAAATGGTATTTGAATATATTTTAAAGAAAAATGGAATTGATCCACAAACAGACCTCAACATCAACCAGGGAATTGATTTTGGTTCCACTGCTGCCGCCTTTTCAGAGGGAAGTGGAGACTTTACTGTTGAATTCGAGCCAAGTGCAACCGCTTTGGAAATGGAAGGAAAAGGATATGTTGTAGCCTCACTTGGTACTGACAGCGGCTATGTTCCTTACACTGCCTACAGCGCAAAGAAGAGTTATCTCGACAAACATCCTGAGATTATCCAATCCTTTACAAATGCGCTTCAAAAAGGTATGGATTTTGTTCAGATTCACACGCCAGAGGAGATTGCTTCCGTGATTGCCCCTCAATTTTCTGAAACAGATCTTAAAACCATCACAGCGATTGTAAACCGTTATTATGCACAGGACACCTGGAAAGCAGATCTTATATTTGAAAAAGAGAGTTTCGAGCTGCTTCAGGATATTTTGGAAAGTGCCGGTGAACTGGATTCACGCGCTCCTTATGAAAAACTTGTCACAACTGAATTTGCCAAAAAAGCTATGGAATAAATCATTTCTTGCAGAAGAAAACGCATTCCACTATAATAAAAAGGAAGCCAGACTTCTGGCTTCCTTTTTTCAAAAACGCAATAACAAAACAAATTACTTTTTTCGAAAGGACATTGTATTACTATGATTGATAAAAAACTGATTCCTTACGGGGGACTTAAGAAAGAACCATTTTCAGGTACACATCACGGAATGCGCTATTTCTTTCGCGGAGATGACGGAAAAAGCAGCACAACCTTCACCGTATTCATTTATCCAGAACCGTGGTGCTTTGAAGATACACCGGAAGAAGAGAAAGAACAAAAGACATTTCCGCTCTCCGATGAGGGAATGGATGAAGCTATTGCCTGGCTTTTCGAACGCTTTGAAACTGAGAAATCCAAATGGTTGAATGCGAACCGCGATGCAATGCACATTGTGAATAATCAGACCTTCTGATTATAATCCCCAAACATCTTCTTCATATGAACATTCATAATATAATAATACATCGCGATCAGGAGGCCCCCTGCCAGCACCCATGCAGCCGGGCTGGCCAGGCAAACACCAAGATAACTTCTCTCTCTTGCTGCGATCCGTGCTACCACACCTCTTCCGATCAGTTCAGCAACACCGGCCATCATCGGCAGCAGTCCGTAACCGAGTCCCTGAATTCCATTTCTGTAGATATTCACAATTGCAAGCGGAATGAAGAAAAGTCCGATACATTTCAGATAGATATCCACAGAACTCATGATAATATCCACATCCTCTGAGACAAACAGATAGGTCATGTATTTTCCTACTGTCATGATAAATGTTGCTGCTACAAGAGAGTAACCGATACCAAGAATCGTACACGCCTTGAAACCTTGACGGATTCTTGGTACATTTCCGGCTCCGATATTCTGGGCTCCGTAAGTTGCCATTGTTGTTCCCATCGCTACATATGCCTGTGTCACAACCTGCTCAATCTTACTTGCCGCAGTAAATGCCGCCACAAGCGTAGATCCCAAAATATTCAGGGCAGACTGAACCATCATAGTTCCAATTGCCGTGATAGAATATTGCAATGCCATTGGAAGTCCGATCTTTAACTGAATCGCGCAAATCTGCCCGCCAACATGCCAGTCTTCCTTTTTCAGATGAAGAAGCGGAATCTTCCACATAATATAAATAAGACAGAGTACACCTGATATGCCCTGTGCTACTACCGTCGCGATTGCCGCACCCGGTGCGCCCATCTGAAATACAATGATTAAAACCAGATCCAACACGATATTCAGCAACGCACTGATGATCAGGAAATACAATGGAATCTTACTGTTTCCCAGTGCTCTTAAAATACTGGATAACAAGTTATAAAGCATCTGCGCCAGGATTCCTCCGCTGACGATCATAATATACTTATATGCATCTGCAAAGATATCAGACGGCGTGTGCATCAGATGTAACAGCGGTTTCATAAATAACATAAAGGTAACCGTAAGAAACAGTCCGATCAAGAATGAGAGGATTCCTGCCCCCGCAACGGTGCGCCGCATCCCCTGCATGTCTCCTGCGCCAAACTTCTGCGCTGTGAGAACAGTAAATCCGGCTGTCATTCCAACTACAAATCCATAGATCAGAAACATGATTGTTCCTGTGCTTCCAACTGCTGCAAGCGCTTTCGTTCCAACGAACTTACCTACGATCACAGCATCCGCCATATTATAAAACTGCTGGAAAACATTTCCCAGAAAGATTGGAAATGTAAAACTTAAGATCATCTTCATTGGGCTTCCAACAGTCATATCATTCTGTACTGATTTCATGATGTCCTCCTTTTTTCGAAAAAACGTGCTTATTATATACTAGTTTTTCCCTGATGTAAATATCCTGAAAAGGAGTTTTTACATTTCTTTCAAAACGTAACGATTCACTCAAAAATCATCTATATGGGAAGATGCTATTCCAGGAACAGCACTTCTTCCTCCACCAGCTCCAGCGCATCCGGCATTCCTTTTTCCCGGATCTTCTCCTGATTCTCTCTCTGTACAAACCAGGAGATCACAGGCGGATCTGCCTCTTCATTTGCAGGCTTCAGATAATAATTATCTTCGAAAGGGAGTGCTGCCTTACTCTCTAATAGAAATGGAATCTGATTCTTTCCACCTTCTCCCCAGATCGGGACAAAATCATGCGCACGATAACCGATATAGTTGATATTTTCTGGGATATTTCTTTGCTCTGTACACAACGTAATCCCCCAGTCTGTCAGTTCTGCGGTATGCTCATCCACATAAACTGCTCTTGTGAAATTCTTGCATCCAGTCAGCCGTGCCGCTTCTTTTCTATGCGGATTCTGGAACAATTCTTTCGTCCTCCCTGCTGCCACGATCTGCCCCTGGTCGATGATCAGCAGTTCTTCACTGAACCGGTACACTTCATCTCTGCTGTGAGACACCATGATCACAGTACCCTCATAATCTTCGAGAAGTTCCTGTAATTCCTGCTGCAGACGGTCCTTCAGATACATATCAAGTGCTGAAAATGGTTCATCTAAGAGAATCACATCTGGTTTATAAGCCATGATTCTCGCAAGGGCTACCCTCTGCTGCTGACCTCCGGAAAGCTCTGCCGGGAATCGTTTTTCCAGTCCTGTCAGCTGAAATTTCTCAATCATCTCACGCACACGCTTTGCATTCTCCTGCTTTTTCCCTTTTAATCCGGCGGCGATATTCTTTTCCACCGTCATTGTAGGGAAAAGTGCATAATTCTGAAACAGATAGCCAATGTTACGCTTCTGCGGTTTTAAATTCACTTTATTTTCGCTGTCGTAAACTGTCTTTCCTTCAATTTTGATCAATCCGCTCTCCGGCGGCTCGATTCCTGCAATACTCTTTAGTGTCATGCTCTTTCCACATCCGGATGCGCCGAGGATTCCGATTCGTTTAGAATCACTTTTAAAATCTATGTTCAGCTCAAATGTATTCAGTTTTCTCTGAATCTTTACTTCTATCGCCATCTCTTACCACCTCTTGACATTCTTCATTTTCTTGCCCGAGATCAGATTCATCAGGAAGATCACCAGGAATGCGATTACCATGACAATCGCAACCCACACGCCCGCTGTCATATAGTCTCCGTCCTGAATGACCATTGCGATCTTCTGCGAGATTGTTCCTGTCTTTCCCGGGATATTTCCGGCAAGCATGGAAGTAGCTCCATATTCTCCGAGTGCTCTGGCAAATGTAAGAATCGTTCCGGATGCGATTCCAGGTCCTGCGGTCGGGATCACTACTTTCCAGAAGATTTCTGTATCTGACATGCCGAGTGTCCTTCCTGCATAGATCAGATTCACATCGATCTGTTCCATAGCTGCACGGGCATTTCTGTACATCAGCGGAAATGAAATTACTGTGGCAGCAATGATACATCCAAGCCATGTCTGCACAACTTTAATTCCAAAATTTTCAAATAAAAAGATTCCAAACGGTCTTCTCCTGCTGAAGATCAATAACAGAAAGAAGCCGGCCACTGTCGGCGGAAGTACCATTGGCAAGGTCAGTATTCCATCTATAATAGCCTTTTTCCCCGGAGTTGTCTTCACAACCTTGCGTGCCGCATAGATTCCAAGAAAAAAGGAAAATATCGTAGCTACGATTCCTGTTTTTATTGAAATAAATAATGGGCTCCAATCCAGATTCTTCAGGATTTCCATCATTTCATCCATTCTATCATTCACTCTCCTTTACAACTATAAGAAAAAGGCTGTCCGAAACTTTTCATTTCTGGCAGCCTCTGCTGTTACTGTTCACACGATGTGCGACCAGCAACGCATCTCGCCATTTTAAATCG
>OMFP01001072.1_pt1 | contig 10322 bp, 8 predicted proteins | sample 1674221 | NCBI WGS metagenome assembly OMFP01 (sample SAMEA103958152, study PRJEB25191) | human gut metagenome | biome: human-associated habitat [ENVO:00009003]; feature: intestine environment [ENVO:2100002]; material: feces | place: Germany | collected 2013/2015
TCTGCTGTTATGTCTTTAGTCATACACTATTTTTTTATTGTCAATCGATTGAAACGTTTCCAAAGTAACACCCCGAGCGTAGTCAGGCTGATCGGGAAGCCGCACCAGATGCCGATGGCCCCCCATCCGAAGGTGAATCCGCACAGGTAACCGATGGGAAGCGCCAGCCCGAAGTGGCAGAAAAAAGCCATGTAGGCCATGTATTTGACATCCGAGATGCCACGCAGGGCATTGGCGAAAAGGATTTTTCCGGGGTGATGATGTAGCCCATATTGTCGCGGAACGCCAAGATAAGCAGTACGACGATAATGGCGGTTCCCATGATCAGGTGAAGGCCTGCAAAAGAGGCATGGCGTATGGCCGGCCAGTCGTTCCATCCCTTGTAGGCACTTACGCGTATGGCGACGGCTGCTGCTATGCCGTAATAGACCATGAAACCGAGCGTGGTGATCACGCCTAATACTTGGTGGGCGGCGAGTGCCACGCTTCCCAGCCAGCCCATCATGATGACGCTCAGGCTGAATGAGCCTGTCTCGACTCCCATCTGGAAACCGACCGGCAGGCCGAGACGCACAGGCCGCAGTCGGTGCAGGGATCCCAGTCCTTGACGAGGTTGGGGCGGGTGAAGATCTCATCACCATAGGGGCAGATATCCTTGCAGGCTGTGCAGGGGGTGCGGTGGGGGTGCAGGTTCCAGCACTGCTTGCGGTTCACCTCGGGGTGGGTGGTCTTCATCAGCGCATCCATGGCGTAGCGCGTAAAGATACTCATAGGATCACTCCTTTTCAGGGTCCATCACCGTGGTGATGTCGGCGTTGTCCAGCAGGAAGCGCTGGACTTTCTGTGCAACCAGTGCGGCGGCAAGGGTGTCCGGGCTCAGCACCCGGCGGATATCGGCCTCCCGGCGGATATCGGCCTCCGGGGTGTCCTGCAGCTGGGACAGGCGGCGGTACTCGTTGTTGACCTCCAGCGTGCTCACGGTGATGTTCTCGGCCTCGGCAATGGAGCGGGAGGCCAGCATGGAGCGCAGGTTCCGCTCGGCAGCGTCACGGTAGCCTGCCCGCAGGGCGGCAGCAGTGGTGTGGCTGTTCTTGCAGTGCTTTTCCAGGGTGATGTTGCTGCGGGAGAGCCGCTGCTCCAGCATCCGCATCTCGTTGTCAGCGGTGCGGTCCAGCATGGCCTCGGGCAGGTCCACGGTCAGATTGGCACCGGCCTTTGCCAGCAGCTCCTGCCCGGCGGCGCGGTCGGCGGCATCTTCGTGGATCTTCCGCTTTTTGGCCCGCACGGCCTCGCGCATGGCGGCAAGGTCTGCATAGCCCTGTGCCCGGGCAAATTCCTCGTTCAGCTCCGGGGTGGTCTTTTCGGCCACGGAGTGCAGCTTGATCTCAAACTGCGCGGTCTTGCCGGAGAGCTCCTCCACCCGGAACTGCTCCGGGTAAGTGAAATCAAAGCGGAAGGTCTCGCCAGCGGTGTGGCCGTAGATGGCATCTTCGGCGGCGGGCATCAGCTTGCCGTCCCCCAAAACCACCATCACCTTTTCCATCCGGCTGTCGGGGATCTCCTCCCCGTCCATGAAGCCGACAAAATCCAGCAGGACCCGGCTGCCACGCTTGGCGGGGGCGGTGGAGTTGTGGTAGACGGAGCGCATCCGGGCCTGGTGGACCATCTCCTGGTCAATGGTCTTTTCCGAAAGCGGCCGCACATGACGGGTGACAGCCAGCCCCTTGTACTGACCTAATTTTACTTCCGGTAGATTTTTTGCGTTGTTGGACATATCGTTTTACTCTCCTTTTATAAACCATGAACAGCCAGCCAGTTTTCCACAACTGCGGAAAACATTTCTGGGTATTTGGCGTTTTCAGCATCAAATTCATGGAGATAGGTCTCCACTTCCTCACGTGTCACGGGAGTGGTGCGTTCCCAGATCGTGAACACCGTGCCGTTGCCCATATCGAAGGTCGCAACTTGCTGGTGGGTAGTCTCTCTCAGCTGAAGAAAAACGGCGTTGAACCGGTGGCCCAGTTCCGTGTCCGGAGCCAGTGAGAGGGGGAACGGGTCTGCAGTTACCACATATCTGGCATCAAAGAAACCGGTGGGGAAATAGTGGGTGCCCGGCACAGAGAAGCTGTCCGGCAACTTGCCGTCCAGTGCATGGTTGGGCAGGTCGCAGTTCCGCAGGTGGCCGGGATTGTAGAGCATGTCATCCGGGATCATATAGGCGACCTCGCCCTCCCCCAGATGTTCAACCAGCCATTGTGCCATGGCCTGGATCTGCGGTTTGTCCTTGCGGTCATAGGTCAGCTCGTCCAGCCGCTGATACTCAGCAAGGTCTGCCGGGTGGAACGCATGGATAACGAACTCTGGCAAGGCCATGACAGTGAGCGGGGAGCACCGCACCGACACGGCGAACAACAGTGTAAAGATCCAGAAACAAAGCTTTGGTATTTTGAAATGCTCGATACTCTCTGCCAGACCCGCCGCACCGCAGAGAAACAGAATGACATAGGCGGGCACGTACAGCAGCATCTGATGGGAGCCGGAATTCTGTACTCGGGTAAATAAGAGCATACTGAGCATCAGCTCACACAGCGCCAACACAGGCAGGCTGGGCTTTTTCCGCTTGACGCAGAGCCACAAACCAAACAGGATCAAAATAAGGTTCAGCAGACCGGTGCGCATGGCATGATAATAGAGCTCTACTGCAATGCCGCCGACATTATAGTACGAATAGCGGTCGGAGTAGTTAAAAGCCAGGATCTTGCTGACCATGGGCCAGAGCAGGACCACCATTGCTGCCATGGCACAGACACCAAACAGGATGAGGTTGCGTACTCGGCGCAGGGCAAGGTCCTTTTGGCCCTGTTTTGCGAGCTTTGCACTGCTTGCAAAGAGCAGAAGCGCATAGGAAAAATAATAGCCCACCACAAAATATAAGTACCAGCGGCGGCTCAGGATAATCGCGGCCGTTGCCAGGAAGATGAGCACGAACCGCCCCGGCTCCAGCTTTTCAAAACGGTAGTCCAATGTAAGGAGCAGAATGGCAAAAGCGAAGATCAGACCGAACCAGTCCGGCTGTGCCAGCATAGCGCTCATTCGCAGGAACGGATAGGTCAGCACCCAGGAAAAGCCGATGATAAAATACCAGAACTTATTCTTGACCTCCAGAATCTGCCCGATTTTGATCGTGAGACCAGCCAGCATCAGCATAAGGCTGGGGAGCACACAGAAAACCTGCGCAAAAGCGTAGCTGTCACCCGTTTTTGCGGTGAGGCAGAATGGGAACTCAGTGAACAAGGTGATGAAATTGGTGTAATCTTCAGAAAATGTGCTTATGATGTACTTAAAACCGGCCACCGGGCCCATCGCAAAAGCCGCTTCGGTATTGAACTGCTTCTGAATGTAGTTCACATAATCCCAGGCGTAGATGAACTGCCGCCGCCCCAGCGCCCAATAGAAGTAGAGCACAGCTCCGGCCCAGAAGGCGATGATGGCTGCGCGGTGGAAGAAGTCCAGCTCCACACCGGCAGTGTGCAGCACCCACAGCGCGCCGTAGAACAGCACACAGCTGCACCACAGGCTCACCAGCGGGAAGAACGCCGCCGCGGTGGGGAACAGCAGGCCCACCAGCACCAGCAGGAGTGCTCCGGCACCCAGCCCGATGCCGCCTTTTGCCCAGGGCGAAAGGGTCTTTTTTTCAGAAAGTATCGTTGACATTGTACATGCTCCTCGGTTTTGAACCACAATATTACAGCTTACAGTATAATGGTTCCGGGCGGCACAGGCAAGAGGGCAGGCCCCCGGAAGATAAAATATCCCGTCTGTGATTCAGCAGACGGGATATTTTGAGTGCGATATTACTTTTTGGAATTCTGCTTTGCCGCGATGGTGGCCTTGCGCTTCTGGGCGGCGGCCTTACGGGCAGAGGCCTGCGCGGCTTCCGGGTGGGGAGCCTCCGGCGTGATGCGGTACATCCGACTGCCCATGGCGGGCAGATCCACGCTCAGGGTGTAGTCCCGGCCGTACACGCCGCCATCGGTGGTGTGCAGGTGTCTGGTGCGGCTGCGGTCCGCGCCGTTCCAGCAGGCAGCCTCGCTGTTCAGCAGCTCATCGGCGGCGCAGGGATACTGGAAGTAGAGCGGGAACTTTTTGTGGGCGGTATTCTGGGTGTTCATCACACAGAGGATGGTCTGGCCCGCGCCCTTCCGCAGCCAGGCGTACACGCCCTCGTCCCGGCTCTCGCAGGCGATCCACTCAAAGCAGTTCGGGTTGTACTCGCCGTCGTAGAGGGCGGGCTCGGTGGCATACAGGCGGCCCAGCTCGGCAAAATATTTCTGGAAGCTGTCGTGGAAGGGATACTTCATCAGGCCCCAGTCCAGCTCCTTTTTCTCATCCCACTCCCGGAAATGCCCCAGCTCATTGCCCATAAAGTTCAGCTTTTTGCCCGGGTGGGTGTACATGTAGAAGTAAAGGGTGCGTAGCTGGGCACATTTTTCCTCGTAGGTGCCCCACAGCTTATCAATGATGGTCTTTTTGCCGTGCACCACCTCGTCGTGGCTGAGTGCCAGCAGATACAGCTCATTGTAGAAATACTGCATACTGAAGGTCAGTTTGTGGTAGGCATCGGGCCGCTCACCAAAGGGCGTGGCAAAGTAATCCAGCGTGTCGTGCATCCAGCCCATGTCCCACTTATAATCGAAACCGATGCCGTCGTAGCGGGTGGGGGCGGTGACCTTGAGGAAGTTGGTGGAGTCCTCGGCGGTGTAGATGCCGGTGGGCCAGCGCTCGTTCAGGCCGTGGTTCAGGTTCCGCAGGAAGGTAACAGCGCCCTCGTTTACGCCGCGGTTGGGGTCGCCCTGCCAATAAAGGGCGCGGGAGATGGCATCCATCCGGATGCCATCGCAGTGGTAGACATCCATCCAGAGGGCAGCGGCGCTGTTCAGGAAGCTGCACACCTCCCGGCGGTAGTAGTTGAAGTTGCAGGTGCCCCACTCGCTCTGTCCCACGTCGCTGTCGTACTCGTACAGGTGGGTGCCGTCGAACTTGGCCAGTGCGTCGGCGTTGGCGGCAAAGTGCACCGGCACAAAGTCCATGATGACGCCGATGCCCATGCGGTGGCAGGCGTTGACGAAGGCAGCGAACTGGGCCGGGGTGCCGTAGCGGCTGGTCACCGAGAAATACCCGGTGGTCTGGTAGCCCCAGCTGCCGTCAAAGGGATGCTCGGCCAGCGGCAGCAGCTCCACATGGGTAAAGTGATGGTCCAGCAGCCATGGGATCAGCTCCTTGGCCAGCTCCTCGTAGTTGTACCACCCGTCCGAGCCGTCCGGCTGGGTTGCGCCGGGCTTATGCTTCCAGCTGCCGGCGTGCAGCTCGTAGATGTTCAGCGGGCGGTTGCGGCATTTGTCCCGCCGCTCCATCCACGCAGTGTCGTCAAAGGTGAAATCCAGCTTTGTCAGCTTGCTGGCGGTGCCGGGGCGCAGCTCGGTGGCAAAGGCGTAGGGGTCGCTGCGCATCACGGTGCTGCCGTCCGCGCCATGCACGCGGTATTTGTACAGATCTCCTTCCGCAAGGCCGGGGATAAAGGCGCTCCACACGCCGGTATCGGCTTTTTCCATGGGTACGCCGCGCTCCCAGCCGTCAAAGCCGCCGCACACCTCCACGGCGGTGGCACCGGGTGCCCACACGGCAAAACGCCAGCCCTCGGCGCCGTTTGGGTCGGTGCAGGGGTGCGCACCCAGAATGCGGTAGGCATCGAAGCAGTCGCCACTGAAAAACGTGCGGGGGATCACAGGGTAATTCATGCAAAGATCTCCTTACTTCTCTATGTTGACCGGCGATGTGCGCCGGTTGATACAAGGCTGTTTGGGCAAACTATCCAAGAAAAACGCTTTTTTACCGGCACAGTAGCCGATAATCTTAGCGAATCTTGACAAAAATCGGCAAAAATACACATATTTGCCAGAGGGTGTGGTATACTGTTGCTACCGCCTTGCGGGCGGTGCAACTTTTTAGAGCAATAGAATGGGAGCGAATGATCATGGCTTGGTATGACGAAGCAGTATTTTATCACATCTATCCGCTGGGGCTGTGCGGCTGTGCGCACGAAAACGACGGCCAGCCCACCCCGGGCGCTTTTGCAAAGCTGGAAGCATGGGCAGCCCACGCGGCAAAGCTGGGCTGTACAGCCATCTACATCGGCCCGCTGTTCGAGAGCGGCTCCCACGGCTATGATACCATCGATTATCGCCGGGTGGACCGCCGCCTGGGCACCAACGAGGAGTTCAGGGAGTTCGTGGCCAACTGCCACGCCCGGGGCCAGAAGGTCATTGTGGACGGTGTGTTCAACCATGTGGGCCGGGACTTCTTTGCCTTCAAAGACCTGCAGGCCAACCGCGAGAACGCCCGCTATAAGGACTGGTTCTGCGATGTGAACTTCTGGGGCAACAACGAGTACAACGACGGTTTTTCTTACGGCAACTGGGGCGGCTTCAACCTGCTGGTCAAGCTGAACCAGCGCAACCCCGAGGTGCAGAACTACCATTATGATACCATCCGCTTCTGGGTCGATGCATTCGACATTGACGGCATCCGGCTGGATGCAGCGGATGTGCTGGACTTCGACTTTATGAAGGGCCTGCGCCGCCTTGCCAACGAGGTCAAGCCTGAATTCTGGCTGATGGGCGAGGTCATCCACGGCGATTACAGCCGCTGGGCCAACCCTGAAATGCTTCACTCCGTTACCAACTATGAGCTGCACAAGGGCCTGTGGAGCGGCCACAACGACCACAACTATTTTGAGATCGCACACACCATGCGCCGCCTGCAGGGGCTCTGCCACGACACCCGGCTCTATACCTTCTCCGACAACCACGATGTGGAGCGCCTGCCCAATAAACTGCGGAACAAGGCGCATATCCGGCACATTGCAATTCTAGTATACACGCTTTGGGGCATTCCGTCCATCTATTACGGCTCCGAATTTGGCATCGAGGGCAAAAAGGAGTGGGGCAGTGACTGGCCCCTGCGCCCCTGCCTGGAGCTGGACAAATTCCGGGATGACCTGACCACCAACCCCGTCACCAGTGTGTACGCCGCATTGGGCAGGCTGAAGGCCGAATACCCGGCCCTGAGCTGGGGCGAGGTGAAGGAGCTCCAGCTGACCACCCAGTGCTATGCCTTTGCCCGGGTGCTGGATGGAAAAGCCCTCGTGGCCGTATTCAACAACGGCGACGGCCCGGCGGAGATGGAGTTCCAGCTGCCGGTGGAGGCCAACACTGCAACGGACCTGCTGGCCGATACCGTGGGCGCTGAGAATGTGATGGTCAGCCTTGTATCTGGCCGGATGAAGGTCCAGCTGCCCTCCAATTACGCCACGGTCCTGCGTCTGGATTGACAGGACACCTGTCATGCACTATTATAATAGGGAAAAATGCTGACAGGGGGAACAACAATGAACACAGCACAGCGCCGGGAAAAGATCTTGCAACAGCTCCATGGGGCCAGCGCACCCATCAGTGCCAGTGCACTGGCCGCAAAGCTGGGGGTCAGCCGCCAGATCGTGGTGGGGGACGTGGCCCTTCTGCGGGCAGGCGGGGCCGAAATCGAGGCCACCCCGCGCGGGTATCAGTTCCACCCGACCCCCGGCGGCTACACCGGCATCCTGGCCTGTGTGCACAGGACCGTCGATGAGATGCGCACCGAGCTTTACACGGTGGTGGATCAGGGAGGCGTGGTGGTCGATGTGGCGGTGGAAAACCAGCTTTACGGCGAACTGCGGGGCAACCTGAACCTTGCCAGCCGATACGATGTGGACACCTTTATCACCCAGGCAGCCAATACCCCGGAGTGCCTGCTCAGCCGGATGACCGGCGGCGTGCACCTGCACACCCTCCGCTGCCCGGATGAAGAAACATTCCAGAGGATCGAAGCCGCATTGAGAGAGAAAGGGATTCTCTATTGATATTGTAAGAAAACTCGAACAAACTGTCTATCCCCGAAAAACGAAAAGCGTTGGATATCCAACGAAACGATGAAAGTGGTGGATTATTTTGGACATCCGCATTGAAAAGACTGACCGCGCCATCGAAAAGGCATTCATGGAGCTGCGTGCCCGCCAGCCGCTGGAGAAGATCAGGATCAAAGACCTGTGCACACTGGCCAAGGTGAACAAATCCACCTTTTATGCCCACTATGAGGATATCTATGAGCTGTCCAGCCGGTTGGAGAACAAGCTCATCCATGTCATTCTGGACAGTGTGCCCAATGTGGGGCTTACCGCTGCACACACAGAGCAGCTGACCCGTGAACTGTTCCATGCCTTTGTTCAGAACCAGGAGGCAGTGAACATCCTTTTCTCCGGGGCAAGGCAGGGGATCTTTGCCAACTGCATTGAAAAGGGGCTGCGAGACCGTCTGGCGGCCAAAGACCCCACCTTTGCAGCGGACCCTGACCGGGGTATCCTGCTTTCCTTCTGCGTGCAGGGCTGCTTCTATGCCTTTGCCAACAACAGCGGTCAGATGGACGTGGAACATCTGGTCGATCTGCTGGCTGTGATCGCCAAGGCGGCGCAAAGCCTGAACCGATGACAGAATCGTAATAATGAGAAAGGCTCCTGCTTTCGCAGGAGCCTTTCTCATTGAAAATACATGGAAACCGGTTCTTTTTATTGTTTCAATTCATGGCTCCGGCCTTTGTGAACATCTGTTCGACCTGCGCGGCGAGCAGGCTGTGCTCCGGCGCTTCCAGCAGGGGGTCTGCGGCCAGCAGAGCGGCGGCCTCGGCCTGCGCGGCGTGAAGGGTGCGGGTGTCGTTCATCAGGTCAGCAATCTGCAGGGTGGGCAGGCCGTGCTGTCGGCTGCCGAAAAAGTCGCCGGGGCCGCGGGTCTCAAGGTCGAACTGCGCCACGGCGAAGCCGTCCGAGGTGGAGCAGAGGAACCTGAGCCGCTTCTGGACGCTCTCGGCGGTATTGTCGCTGACAAGGAAGCACCAGCTCTCGGCGGCACCCCGGCCTACGCGGCCCCGCAGCTGGTGCAGGGCGCTCAGGCCGTAGCGCTCGGCATTCTCGATGACCATGACGGTGGCGTTGGGGACATCCACGCCCACCTCGATGACGGTAGTGGATACCAGTGCATCCAGCCGGCCGGCTTTGAAATCGTCCATTACAGCGGCTTTTTCCTTTGGCTTGAGCTTACCGTGCATCAGGCCGACCCGGCGGTCGGGGAGAAGGGCTTTGGCAATGTCCTCGTAGTAACTCTTTACGGCGTTCAACCCGCCGTCCGGTGTGTCCTCGATGGCGGGACAGACGATATATACCTGCCGTCCGGCTCCGATCTCCCGGTCAAGAAAGCCGTAGAGATCCCGCCGCTTTTTTCCGGTGATGCACCGGGTCTTGACGGGCTTGCGGCCCGGGGGCAGCTCGTCGAGAATGGAAATGTCCAGATCACCGTAGATCAGCAGGCCCAATGTGCGTGGAATGGGCGTGGCGCTCATCACCAGCAGATGGGGGTTCGCGGCCTTTTCGGCCAGCATTCCGCGCTGGCGCACGCCGAAGCGATGCTGCTCGTCCACCACAGCCAGACCCAGCCGGGCAAACTCCACGCCCTCGCTCAGGATGGCGTGGGTGCCCACCACAAGGTCGGCTTCGTCACTGCGGATAGCAGCCAGCGTGGTGCGGCGGGCGGCGGCCTTCATGCCGCCGGTCAGCAGGGCTACACGCATCCCGAAGGGGGCCAGCATCCGGTTCAGATTCTCTGCGTGCTGGGCGGCAAGGATCTCGGTGGGGGCCAGCAGGGCCGCCTGGTATCCGCTGCGGATGCAGGCCCAGATGGCGGCGGCGGCAACCAGCGTCTTGCCGCTGCCCACATCGCCCTGCAAAAGGCGGTTCATGGAGGTGCTGCCGGACAGATCGGTCAGAATTTCGTCTACGGCCCGGCGCTGGGCACCGGTGGGGGAGAAGGGGAGCGATGCCCAGAAGGGGGCCGGGTCGAGCCGCTGCATGGGTGCACCGGTGGAGGCGCTGCCCCGGTTCTTCATTCGTCCAATGCCCAACTGGAGCACCAGCAGCTCCTCGTAGATGAGCCGCCGCCGGGCTGCAAAAGCCTCCTCTTCCGTGGCAGGGCAGTGGATGGCCCGCACGGCATCGGCCTTGGAGAGCAGGCGGTATTTTTTCAGCATCTCCTCTGGCAGCGGGTCGGGCAGGAGTTCCGCATGGGGGAGCAGCTGCCGGATGCATTTTGCGATCACAGTGCTGGAAAGCCCCTCGGTCTGGGGGTAAACGGCCTCGAAGGGAGCGGCGGTGATCTGTGCCGCTGTGCGCACCTGCGGGT
>OMFP01001074.1_pt1 | contig 10291 bp, 10 predicted proteins | sample 1674221 | NCBI WGS metagenome assembly OMFP01 (sample SAMEA103958152, study PRJEB25191) | human gut metagenome | biome: human-associated habitat [ENVO:00009003]; feature: intestine environment [ENVO:2100002]; material: feces | place: Germany | collected 2013/2015
TGTTGAAGCCCGCCACATGGGTGGCGTCGGGGCGCTGCATATAGATGAGCATGGTATTATTGACCGAGTAGCGGTGAAAGCGGCTCATGGTGGCAAGGTACTTCCGGTACTTATCGCTCTCGAACAGCTCCTTGATGCCGTTTTCGATGCTGTCAACGATCTCCCGCATCCGGTCTTTGCTGGTTTGTTTTTCAGCCATGATGATCTCCTTTCAGAAAAAATAGCGCCCCTGCGCAGAAGAAAACACATCCTGCACAGGGGCGATTCTCCGCAGATAGACGTTGTTTTTGAGCTTGCGGATAGAATGACGCAGCCCCTTGTGATTCCGCATGGAAAAAGCCTTGCGGCACGGGGCTTTTACGCCCTCTATTTGCGGAGGTTCCAGTATTGTTCACGCTTTCGTTTGGCGTCCTGCTTTCGGCGCTTCTGCTTGGCGCAGGCGGGGCAATATTTGGCGCGATTGGAGGAAGAATAGACCGGCTTACCGCAGACGGCGCAGCGCTTCCCCGGCCTTTCCCGCATCACGTCGGCCAGCAGCTCATGGTCGGCGGGAAGTACCGCGTTTCGGAACCAGTTGCACAGCAGCGAGTAGGAAATACCCTGTACGCAGGCGCAAGGCTCTCCATCATCCAGAGCAAGGCAGTTGCCGTGATCGTAATTACAGCAGAGCTTCCGAATGAGCTTCTTGGCGCGGCGGAGCTGCTTGTGATCCATACGCGGCGCATCAGCCATTGTCGAACACCATCTTATAGCCCGCGCGTTGCCCATCGTCCTCCAAAAGAACGCTGGCATCATAGGTTTTCCCTGTCTTTTCGGAGTAGCAGCCTTTCAGCGGGGCGCGGCCATTTTTCAAAAGCGCAGCGGCAAGGGATTTTGTCAGCACCTTTTTCTTGGCTGTGAAAAAGCGGCTGTTTTTCCAGAGAACAAAGGAACAGGCACGGTTCTCACAGAAAAAGCCTTTCGGTGATTCCGTCACCTCGGCTCCGCAGCGGGGACACTTGCCGACTACCTCACGCCCGGAGGGGAACAGGACTTCCGTACCGGGGATGGGTTTGTAGGTCTGCACCAGCTCATGTAGCATGGCGGCGATCCCATCCATGAAGCTGTCCGGGGCGATTTCACCGCGCTCGATCTCTTTCAGGCGATGCTCCCATTCAGCGGTGAGCTGCGGAGACTGGAGCTGTTCAGGCAGAACGGTGATAAGCGCCGTGCCGGTAGAGGTGGGCAGCAGATTTGTGATCTTTTTGGACTTCCTGCGCTCCACAAAACCGGAGGACACCAGCTTTTCAATGATACCGGAGCGGGTCGCCGGGGTTCCGATGCCCTTGCGCTCGGCATCATCTGGCATATCCTCTTTGCCCGCGTTCTCCATCGCAGCCAGCAGCGTATCCTCGGTGAAATGCTTGGGCGGCGTGGTTTTTCCGGTCTTGACCGATGCGGCAGATACGGAAAGCGTCTGATTCTCCGTTACCACCGGCAGCGCGGGCGCTGCCTCCGTCTGCTCCTGCTCATAGCGCTTCCAGCCGGGAGCAAGGACGGTTTTGCCCTTGGCGGTGAAGCTCTGACCGGCACAGTCCACCGTAATGACCGTTTCTGCGTAGCGATGTGGTTCATCCACCGCACGAAGCAAGCCCCTTGCCGCCAGCTTCAGCACCTCGCGTTCGCCCAGCGGCAGAGAGGCCATATCTACCTTTTCCGCGCTGATGGTGGGAACAATGGCGTGGTGATCGGTGACTTTTTTACTGCTGCATACCTGCTTGGCGCAGATGGTCGGAGGCTTCTCCATACCGCAGACAGCGGCAGCGGCGGCAACAAGGCCGGGGACGCTGCCCTCCATATCGTCGGTCAGAAAGCGGCTGTCGGTGCGCGGGTAGGTGCAGAGCTTCTTTTCATAGAGGGCTTGGAGATAGTCGAGGGTCTGCTGGGAGGTATAGCCGAGAACGCGGTTGGCGTCGCGCTGGAGGGAGGTCAAATCGTAGAGCGCGGGCGCTTTCTCAGACTTTTCCTTGCGCTCCACGCTTTTGACGGTTACTGCCTTGCCCTTGCAGGCGTTGGCGATGGCGTCGGCGTCCTTCCTGTCCTTCATTCGGTCTGTCGTGGCGGGAAAGCCGCAATCGAGCTGAACGGTGTAGAACGGTTCTGCCGCAAATGCGGAGATCTCCGCCTCACGCTGTACCAACAGCGCCAGCGTGGGCGACATGACGCGCCCAATGTTCAATGTGCGGCCATACGTCAGGGAGAAATACCGCGTGGCGTTGATACCAACCAGCCAATCAGCCTTGGCGCGGCACAGGGCAGATTGATGCAGGCCGTCATAGTCGCGCCCAGACTTAAGCTGCTGGAAGCCGCTGCGGATGGCATCATCCTCCATTGAAGAAATCCAAAGCCGCAGAATCGGCTTGGAGCATCCCGCAAGGCAGTAAACCGTGCGGAAGATCAGCTCACCCTCGCGCCCAGCGTCGCAGGCGTTGACCACCTCTGCCACATCCTCCCGGCGCATCAGCTCCCGCAGAATGTCAAACTGCTTCTGCTTTTCAGAGCGGACGATGAAGCGGAACGAGGTAGGAATGATGGGCAGCGCTGCCAGCGTCCATTTGGCATCATCGGCGTTGTAAACGGCGGCGTCGGCCAGCTCTGCCAGATGCCCGAAGCACCACGACACGATATACCCGCTGCCCTCCAGATACCCGTCATGCCGGGATTTTGCACCCAGCACGGCGGCGATGCTCTGCGCCACGGAGGGTTTTTCGGCGATCACAAGGCGCATGGTGCAGCCTCCATTCTCTTTACGTCACGGTAGCAGGGGCGAACGCAGCTCTGTCCGAAGCGCTTGCAGCCGTAGCAGAAGTGTTCCTTGGCAGCGTCGGGAGGGCTGTCCTCCCGCGCTGCTTTCGGCTTCTGCATCATCAGTCGTTCCAGCGGATTGTTGGTGAAATATCTCATGCGTTCGTATCCTCCGTAGTATCCTGTTCCGGTTCGTCCTCATACGGCTCAAACTCGTATTCGTCCTCATCCTCACCGTAGTCATAATCGTCCAGATTGGCGCTGCCCTTGGTCTGCGGCTTGGCCTTTTTCTGCTTGAAAATGTAGAACGCTGCACCGCCGCCCAGCGCGACGATCAGCAGGACGACGAGGATGCCGCCCACGCCGCTTTTTTTCTCCGGTTCCTCGGCGGCGGGTTCTGTCGGCTCGGTGGGGACTTCGGGCTTTGTCTCCTTGCCCACGCACTCGGTCATGTTGACCGCGCAGACGGGGCAGGATGTATTGACCGTACCGGCCACGCATTTTGTGGTGCAGGAGCAAGTGGCGGGCGTTTCTCCCTCGCCGGTCAGCGCCATCAGGTCAGCCTCATCCACCTGATTCAAGAAGTGGACGGTTTCTTCGCCCTCATCGTCGCGGTCAATAATCATGTAAAACACATTGCCGTTCTTGCTTTCCAGCGTAATGAACTGTTTCCCCGCCTTGGTGCTGGAGCCAATATCGTCAATCAGCGTCAGATTGCCGTCCGGTGTCAGCGCGTCGCTGCCGCCCGTCATGCTGCCGAAAAGAAGCTGCCAGAGGTCGGCCAGCTCCTTTTCATCAAACGGAAGCGTAATGCCGCCGATGCTCACGGTACTGTCGGCGGCGTCGGTGACGGTCAGATAGCCGCCGTACACATAGCCCACACGGGCGGGCAGCAGGATTTTTACCCAATCGCCGTCCCTGCCAATCACATCGACCACCGTGCCGTTGGGGAGCTGCGTAAACGCGGTGTTGTCCAGTCCCGCGCCGGTGCGGACATTCAAGTTGCCGCCGTTGGTCGTGACCGTGCCGATCTGTTTTGATTCCTGCGCGTCTGCGGCGCTGCTTTCGGCGGCAGGCAGCGCATCATCGGGATAGTCGCCGCCGCTGGCAAAGGCGGAAACGGGGAGAATCCCGATGCACAGGAGCATCAGCAGCAGACTGATAAAAATGCGTGGTGTGTTCTTAGTCATGGTTCAACGCCTCCTTTTCCGAAGTAGCCGGTGCAGGCGCGGCCTGCATACGGCGGAACAGCTCGGCAAACTGCTCCATCGTCATGCCGTTCTCACGCACCATGCCGATGATGTCGGTGTCCTCCATCTCACGAATCTGCTTTTCCAGCTCGCGGTTGCGGCCTTGCAGATCGGAAATTTTGCTTTTGTTCTTCTCCAGCTCTCCACGGAGCTTCATGATTTTCGGGTTCATATCGTTCACTCTCCTTTACGGCAAGCGCCCATAGCGGTAAAAATGGGACTGCCAATAGTTTGAATTTAAGTTTGCGTAAGAGATTGGATCTCCGCAGTGGATCATCATATTGTTACCGACGTAGATACCCACATGGCTGACACCGGGGGTATCATACGTTCCGGTGAAAAACACCAGATCGCCCGGTTTGACGTTGGCAGAGGATACGGGCGTACAGATATTGCAAAGTCCCTGCGCGCCCAGCCTGCCCACATCCCAACCGGAATGATTGATGACCCAACTGACGAAGCCCGAACAGTCAAACGAGGTGGAGGGGCTGCTGCCGCCCCAAACGTAGGGGTAGCCGAGATACTTTTCCGCTTCCTTGATGATGGCGGCGAATACCTCATCGTCCAGCGCCTCCGGGGGAATGTCGTAGTCGGTATAGCTGCCCTCCACATACTTGCCGATGTAGCCTGAACCGGGGAACAGGTCGGGACGGTTGCCGAGGGTGGCCATATAGGTGGCGTACATTCCGAGCTGTTCTTCGCTCATAATGTAAACGGGAACATGGGAGAGATTGAAGTTTTCCAGCGTGACCGTGCAGATGTAGTAGTCATACGGAACCTGATAGGTGTCCGTATGGGTGTTGCCGTCCGCGTCCGTCCATGTGTCGGTTTCTGTGCGGTAGCGGGTTTCCACCACCACATCCTCGGTCAAAATGTACTGGCGGTCAAAGAGCATTTGGAGCGTACCCTGCACCTCATCCAGCGTCCATTCCCCTTGATGCAGCGCCGTAATTATGGAAATGAGTACATAGGGGTCATGCTCGATGGTGTCCAGATCAAAGTGGTACTCATCGTAGTCATGGGTGCTTTCGTAGGTGTCGAGGTAGCGCTGAAGCTCTGCCTCCATTTCGCAATACTGCGCTTCCGCACCCAGCATATCGGCGTCCTGCGATGGATAGGTACTGGCCGCGATCCCGGAGCCGACGCCATCCATCATCACCGAGCAGGAGGACAGGCCGTTGAGCAGAAATGCCAGCATCAGCAGAATCGCGGCGGCAATGGCAAAGCCGCGCCGGTGTTCCCACACATATTTGCCCGCTTTCTCAGCCTTTTCAGCGGCTTTTTTCGCGGCCTTGGCGGTATTCTCTGCCGCCTTTGCCGTAGTCTGCGCCGCCTGATTGTGCTTGGCAGCGGCATACTGCTTCTTAATTGCCTGCTTCTGCTGCCATTTGGAAACGGGATTGCTGGTGGGGCTGTCGATCTCTGCTTTCTTCTGGAGCGCGTCAAGATTGGCCTGTTCCAGCTTTTTCTCTGCACGGATGGCAGCACGATAGGGTTTGAGCTGATGGGCGCGGTGGGCAGACTGCACCAGCCGCCCGCCGCTCTCCACGGTTTGCTGCATCTTGTGCGCGGCCTCTACGCCTACATTGTCATCCTCGCTCTGCCGCACCTCCCGGTGAACCTGAGAGAGAACAAAGCTGGCGGGGGCATCCTGCACGGCATGGGTCAGCTTTGAGGGCGGCTTTTTCTTGTCCACCTCCTCAAACCGGAGCTGCGTTTTGACCTTGCCGGTGGCAGGATCAAAGCCGCGTTCCTTTTTGACCACGGTTTTCTTGGGGATTTTCGCCTGCGCCTTATCCGCCTTGGCCTCCGCTTTTTTCACCCGCTTGATGGGCTTTTCCAGCTTCGGCTCGGCAAGATCGGCGTCGGAAAACTGCAAACGCGGTTCTCTTTTCATGCCGACGCCACCTCTTGCGGTTTGGTGGTCATGACGCGGTACAGCTCGGTGTCCTTCGGGAAGTGGTCAATGAAGGGCAGGATCGTGTTGCCGTAGAACAGCAGCCCCTCGCCCTCACCGGAGTGGGTCACATAGGAGAGCTGATGCGGCGAAATGTTGAGCTGCTTTGCAAGAATCTGCCTGTCGCCAGCGGCCTGATTGAGCATATAAATGAAATCGCTGTTCTCAAAGATGTTCTCAACCTCGCGGCTGGATAACAGGTCTTTGACATTTTGCGTGATCCCGGTGGGAATGCCGCCCCATTTTCGATAGCGCTTCCAAATCTCGACGCTGTACGAAGCCGTCTGTTCCTCCTTCAAAAGAAGATGGAACTCGTCGAGATAATAGCGGGTCGTTTTATGGGCAGCGCGGTTGATGGTCACACGGTTCCAGACCTGATCCTGCACCACCAACATCCCGATTTTTTTGAGCTGCTTGCCCAGCTCCTTGATGTCATAGCAGACGATGCGACTATTCACATCCACGTTCGTGTGATGGTTGAACACATTCAGAGAGCCGGTGACGTAGATTTCCAAAGCAGTGGCGATGTACTGCGCTTCCTTTTCATCCTGCGCACGGAGGGCGTTATACAAGTCCTCCAGCAGCGGCATATTCTCCGGTTTCGGGTCATTGAGGTAGTCCCGGTAGACGATGCGAACGCAGCGGTCGATGATGGTCTTTTCCACAGGGGCAAGCCCATCCTTGCCGCCGACGATCAGCTCGCACAGCGACAGAATGAAGTCGGATTTCAGGCTCAGCGGGTTATCATCGTCGCTGTAATCCAGATTCAAGTCCATCGGATTGATGTAGCAGGGCGAACCGTCGTAGCCCTTGCCGGTGGGCGACAGCTTAATGACCTGACCGTGCAGACGCTCCACCAGCGGCGTATATTCGCCCTCCGGGTCACAGATGATGATGTCATCCTTGGGGCAAATGAGAAACGCATTGGTGATCTCACGTTTTGCCGAAAACGACTTGCCGCTGCCGGGAGTGCCTAAAATCAGACCGTTGGGATTTTTCAGCAGCTTCCGGTCTACCATGATAAGGTTGTTGGAAAGAGCGTTGATGCCGTAGTACAGCGCCTCCGAACCGCTCTGGAACAGCTCCTGCGTGGTAAAGGGGACGAAGATTGCCACGCTGGATGTAGTCAGGCCCCGCTGAATCTCGATCTGATTCAGCCCCAGCGGGAGGCTGCTCATCAGTCCTTCCTCCTGCTGAAAGTCCAGCCGGGTCAGCGCACAGTTATACTTCTGCGCAATGCTGGAGGTCTGGAAGATGTTGTTGTCGAGCTGCCGGGGTGTGTCCGCCGTGTTGAGAATGAGGAAGGTCAGCAGGAACATTCGCTCATTGCGGGACTGCAAATCCTGCAACAGCTTTTTGGCCTCCGCGCCGTAGGTGGCAAGGTCGCTTGGAATGATGTCCATGTCGTACCCTGCACGGACGGCCTTCTTCTGTTCCTCGATTTTGGACTTGTCGAGATCGGTGATCTTGCGCTTGACGGTCTTGATGGCGTTGACCTGATCCACGGACTGCACATGGAGATTGACAAGGACGCTGCTCTCCATATCCAGAAAGTCCGCCAGCATCCGGTCATTCAGCTCCGGTGCCAGAATCTGCACGAAGCTGACCGCGCCCAGCTTTTTGCCCATGCGGAACATCCTGCCGGTCTTGAACTCAAAGGAGCTGGGCGCGATAAAGTCCTTGGTGGACAGTCCGGAGGGAGCCAGCCAGTCCCACGAAAAGCGGAACGGTTCCTGCTCGTCCATCCGCAGAATGTCGTGCATGACGTGCAGGCGCTCAAAGCCGTTCAGCGGCGCAGCCACAACGCCCAGCCGCTTGAAGTTGTTCAGAAGGTCGGTTTCGATGCGCTCCAAACGGGGCTTGGCAGCGCGGAGGTTGTCGGCCTCAACGCCGAACGTGAGATACTTGGTCTTAATGAGGCCGTTGTTGCCGCGGGCAAGCTGATTTTGCAGCATACCGGCGTACTCGGCGCGGATGCCGTCAAACTCGTCCCCGCAGGGCGGAATGGAAATGCTCCGTGCAAAGGTTTCCTGCGAAGCCGAGAGGTTCACAAAGGAAAGCTGGAATTGCACGGAGCTGTCAAAGTAGTTCAGAAAATCGCACCACGCTTCAAAGATGGCGGTCTTGTCCTCATTCTGCGAGAGCTGGTAGTTGATGTCCTGATACTGGATCGTTTTGGTGTAGCGCGTGTCGGTCACACGGCAAATACCGTCCGGCCACATACGTTGATACGGGATGCTGTCCTGCGCCGATTTTTCTTTCTTATCCGTTCGGTTCGCTCTTGCGATGGCGATTTCGATCTGTTTTCGTTCGGCGCGGGTCAGCTTTTTCTTTTCGGACAATTTGATACACCTCCCGGTCTAACTGGTTTTGCCGCTCCAGAACGGCATAAAAATTGTTGGTCTTATACGGGCGCTGCTTTGGCCTCTGGAAGCACACGCGGTAGATGTTGCGGATGACGACCTCCAGCGGCTGACCGTTCTTTTCATACATGGCGAACAGCATGGCCGGGATCATCACCACCATCATCACCATGGCGGCGGGGCTGGTGCCGATGCTTCCCTTGAGCAAGAAGAAAAGCGGTACGCCGATGAGCGCGCCGCTTCCGAAGCAAATGAGCTGCCGTTTCGTGAGATTGAACAGCACCTTGGTTTTTACTTTGGTTAAGTCCTTCGGGACGTTGACATAGGCCATAGAAATCCCCCCTTACAAGAGCCTTTCATATCGAAGTTTCATCTGCGCCGGGTACAAAGCGGAGGCGGGCTTACGGCTGCCTGTCCAGCATTTGCCGCCTGCCAAACCTGCGCAGCTCCAGCCAGCGGCGCGGAGACTGCTGCCGCTCTCGCTATCCAGCGTATAGGTGATGATCTTGCGGTATCCCATTGCCTTTGCCGCCCGCGCGGATGCGGCATAGAGGATGCTGCAAGCGTTCTTCTCACCAGTGGTGCAAAGGCGATTGACCTCCAATGTCCAGCCATCATCCAGATGTCGGCTCACAGGACGGCCTACGATTGCAACACCGACAAGCTCTCCATCCTTGGCACAGCCGATGGAAAACTTATGCCCAGCAGTTGCCTTATGGTGCCGGTGATGCGAATTGACAAATGCGTTCGCTGTTGCAAGCGCGACGGGCGTGAGTGTCAGCATGGTATCACCCCCGTTAATGTGCATTGAACACGGACTTGGCAAGGCTGCTGGTTTTGAACAGGCAGAAGCACAGCAGCACCGTGTAGCCCATGCAAGTCCAGATGGCGTAGATGATGTCATCCACAAGCGCGATGTTCTGCACCAGAACGGCGTAGATGGCAACGCAGACGATGATGAGAAATGCTTGGAAGCCCAGCGCCAGCAGGGAACGGATGTAGTTCTGTCCCATGCCGCCCCATTCCTTGCCCATCATGGTCGCCATCGGAATGGGGGCAACAGAGGTGACGAGATATATTTCAATCATTCTTCCGAATGTGATAATGAAAATGCAGATGGTCAGCGCCCACATGGTAATGCCAACGAACAGCGACTGGAACCATAGGCCGAAGAGCGGCCCCAATTCCATCTCCATCAGCCGATCCTCAATGCCCACCATGACGCTTGAAATGTCGATGCTGGTATCGCCGATAATCAGCCCGGAGGCGCTGGCAACGACGCTTTGGGCAGCGTCAAACACGCCCATCACAATCGTCCATGTGTTTGTTACGATCAGGACAGCGGCAGCGGACTTGAACGCCCACTTGAAGAATATCCATGTGTCCATGTCGTTGAGGTTATTTTTGTCGGTAATGAGCTGGATCAGTTCCAGCGTCATCACAAAGGCGAGAATTGCGCCTGCGATGGGGACGATCACGGTTTCTGACAGGTTTTGTATCATGCTGAAAATGCTGCCGTTCCATGCCTGCGGCGATAAGCCCACCTGACCGGAGATCTCGGCAACCTTTTGATTGGTTGCATCGAACATCCCGGACAGATTGCTCACGATACCGCCGATGAGCATTTCTTTCAGCCATTCCGTGATCTTATCCCATAAGAAATCCATAGGGTTGCCCTCCTTTCGGGAGGATGCCGCCAGAAAGCGGCACCCTCCGTGGATTTATGGGAAGCAAACGAGCTGCCTGATTAGCCGAACAGCCCGGACAGCAGCGGCACGAGGGTAATGCCAATCAAAGCCACCCCGCCACCGGCCATCAGCTGCTTCATGCCCTGAGATTTAGCACCAGATAGCCATAGGTAAGCATTTGATATGATCTCCAGCTTTTCCCCGGCTCCACACCGTGCGTGCAGCTTTCACCGCACACGGCGTTCCATC
>OMFP01001076.1_pt1 | contig 10282 bp, 6 predicted proteins | sample 1674221 | NCBI WGS metagenome assembly OMFP01 (sample SAMEA103958152, study PRJEB25191) | human gut metagenome | biome: human-associated habitat [ENVO:00009003]; feature: intestine environment [ENVO:2100002]; material: feces | place: Germany | collected 2013/2015
AGTTGGTTTACAAAAATGCGAAAGCCGAACTTTGCGGGGACCGCAAATTGGGTTTGATCAAATATGTAATGGCGCTGATGAATGGTGCCCGTCTGGGTATCGCCGCACAGTCTGTCGGTCTGAGCCAGGCCGCCTACAACGAAGGACTGGCTTACGCAAAGGAACGCAAACAGTTCGGCAAAGCCATTATCGAATTCCCGGCTGTTTATGACATGCTGTCTATCATGAAAGCGAAGTTGGATGCCGGCCGCGCGCTGCTGTACCAGACTTCTCGCTATGTAGATATCTACAAAGCGCTGGACGACATCGCCCGTGAACGTAAGCTGACTCCGGAAGAACGTCAGGAACAGAAGAAATATGCCAAACTGGCCGACTCTTTTACTCCGCTGGCAAAAGGTATGAACTCCGAATATGCCAACCAGAACGCATATGACTGTATCCAGATTCATGGTGGTTCAGGCTTCATGTTGGAATATGCTTGTCAACGTATCTATCGGGATGCCCGCATCACCTCCATCTATGAGGGTACGACGCAGTTGCAGACAGTTGCAGCCATCCGTTACGTGACCAACGGTTCTTATCTGGCTACCATACGCGAATTCGAGACAATCCCGTGTTCTCCGGAAATGGAACCGCTGAAAGCCCGCTTGGTTGAAATGGCCAATAAGTTCGAAGCCTGCATGAACAAGGTGAAGGAAGCTCAGAACCAAGAATTGCAGGACTTTGTTGCCCGTCGCCTCTATGAAATGGCAGCCGGCTGCATCATGGCTCACCTGCTGATCCAAGACGCGACAAAAGCTCCTGAAATGTTTGCCAAATCAGCTGTCGTATATCTGAATTATGTCGAAGCGGAAGTGGAAAAACACAGCAGCTTTATCTTGAAATTCAATGCTGACGAATTAGCAAACTACAGACAATAATAGACATTATCTATTCCATAAAAGCCGGATATCTTCTCTTGATTTCCGGCTTTTTCCTTATATTTAGGCTCGTATTAAGCCAATAAGACAACCATCGACTATGAAACAGTACAATCCAAACATCCACCATCGCCACAGTATCCGTTTGAAAGGATATGATTATTCACAGGAAGGGTTATATTTCATCACAATATGTACCCAAAACCATAAACATTTATTCGGCGAAATCAAAAACGTTCCCCACGTAGGGACTGTAGGGGCAGGGTCCGCCTGCCCCAAATCTAATATCAACATCCCCCAAATGATATTAAACCCATATGGTGAAATAATCCAACAATGTTATTGGGATTTGGAACATAAATACCCCAATATCGAATGTTGCGAATATGTTATTATGCCAAATCATTTCCATGCGATTATAAAAATCGATCGGGATGCATTTGGGGCGGGCGAACCCCGCCCCTACGTGGTGACACTGGGGCATATTGTGGGATATTTTAAATATCAATCGACAAAAATGATTAATCTACACGGTCAAAAATTATGGCAACGTAATTATTATGAACATATCATACGGGATGAAAAGGCGTATCATAATATATCCAATTATATATTAAACAATCCGGCACAATGGGCATACGACCGATTACGCTAATTCATTGTGGCGATTCCATAATACCCATTGCATACTACCACGAAGCAACAGATATACCAGAAATGCCATCCATAATGCATGGTTGCCCATCATCCCGGAAAAGAGGTAATAGATCAAAAAGAAAGTGCCGGAAGCGACTAACATAGAATAAAGCATCAGGCGGGTGGCTGTCGCACCGATCAGGATGCCATCCCACAGGAAGGCGGCAAAGCCGGCAAGCGGGACAGCCAACACCCAATAGAAATAGGTTCCGGCCTCTTGTATGACAGCAGGATCATTTGTCAGGAGAGACAGAAAACCTTTCCCTCCTACTCCATAAAGCAGGGTAAACGAAAGGGACAGCCCGATTCCCCAGCCAAACAGCAAACGGATCGTCCGGCTAAGAGCTATTTTGTTATGGGCACCGATATAACGTCCCGCCAAAGCCTCGCCCGCATAGGCAAAACCATCCATAAAATAAGAGAAGATGGTAAAGAGCGTCATCAGCAGCGTATTCACAGCCAGCACGATGGTACTCTCCCTGGAACCTGCCGCCGTAAAGAAGAGGTTTACCGCCACCAGACAGAGGGTGCGGAGAAAGATATCCTTATTGAGCGAAAAAAACTGCTTCAGCGGTTCGGCAGCAAAGAGATTCCGGCGATAGTCATACTTGCTTAACCGGCGATAACAGATACGATAGAACAGACATGCCATCAGGAATCCCCACCATTGGGCAATGACCGTTCCGAGCGCCACACCTTCTACCGTCATACCACCGACAAAGACCAGCAGCAGAGAGGCTATGATGTTCACCACATTCTGCGTCAGCGATACCATCATCGGAATGCGCGTGTTCTGCATACCGATAAACCAGCCCGTAAATCCGTAGAGTCCGAGCACTGCCGGGGCTCCCCAGATACAGACATAACAGTATCTCCGTGCCAGTTCCACGACATCCGCTTCCGGCGACATCGCCCAGAGTCCGCAGCCTATCAGCCATTTCTGGAGAACGAAGAACAGCACTCCTATCCCCACGCCGATACTCAGAGAGCGCACCAGGAGCCTCAGCACCTCAGCCAAATCTCTCCTTCCCAAAGCCTGCGAAGTCATTCCGCTGGTTCCCATTCTCAGGAATCCGAAAAGCCAGTAGATGACATTGAATAGCATCGACCCTACGGCAATGGCTCCTATGTAAGCCGCATCGCCGATATGCCCGACGATGGCGACATCCACCAAACCCAAAAGCGGTACCGTGATATTGGATATTATCGACGGCACCGCTAATTGTAATATTCGTTTATTCACCTTTTTCAATTCTTAAACCTCATTTAGTTTTACCGGTATATGACCTTCAAGCTGTAACCACCTCTTTTAGAATTAAAAAATATACTCAATAAACTTACATTCATTTCGCTATTACCATCTGCTTATCAGCGAAAGCGCTACAAGCGTCAACCAAAGCCAACAGTTTGCTCCAGTTTGAGACAGGTTCCACTCTATGAGCAAAACATTTGCGCACATACACTTTTACACTTTCATTTCCAGCGGTAGCCTTAACCGTAAATTCTCCACACTCATTAGCCACCGAAGTCTCAATCTTCTTTAATGCTTCAGCAGAGACCTTATATCCTTGCGGCAATGGAATCTCTATATTCCATTCATCAACAAACGCCATCTTGCGCCAAACATCATCGATACGCTCTCGATCCTTGCCTTCTAGTTTCAACGAACTTCCTATTAACTTACCTACCGACAACAAATAGTTATTTCCAGCGCGTTTCACCATTCCATCCATCACATAATCTACATGATAAACAAAGTTAGAACTATCTCGACGGATTCCCACGCAATCTACTCCATAGCCACCGACTTGCACTGGATCAGCATCGTGATAACTACTGATTTCAGCCTTAAACGGATCTATGGCATTTTTCCGAAATTCATTGAAAGCTCCTTTTAATTCAGCAGATTCCTTCTTAGTATAACAAGAGTACGGATCTTTGTCGTCGTATTTCAAATATCGCCAATAAGCTTCAAGTTGGCTTGAACCAAAAAGCGTATTATCAGGACTCACCAAAGACTGACCGTACATTTTCTGTTCACCCGAATAAGTTACCTTCCTACTGATATCAAGTTTAGTACCATCAAGTTTAACCACCATATCTGTAACCGACTTATTGTCTTCAGCTTGACTCACAGGTATCGTTATTTGTTCCTCGGAATCTTGCATATACGCCTTTCTTCCTTGATATATATAAGGTATCTCGGAAGCAACCTTAGGATAAGTCCCAGGGAAGTAGTACACATCAGTTCCCTTAAGGCGGAAGAACCAAGATGTAGAATTATAATTAATCAGTTTATCAACAGGCAATGCACCAAACGGAGTAGTAATGCCCATTTCTATTTCCACGCCCAATTTACGCAAATAATTAGCCACTGTATTAAAAGCCCTCTGAGAAGATCCACTACTAACATACTCAAAAGAATAAATACGGTCAGCTTTCTCCTCGGCAGACATCCCCTCTTTTTTGGCAGACTTGAAGACGCTCTTATACGTACTAGGAAGACCAACAGGAGAATATCCCCCCTTAGACACATAAGATTTCAGCAATTTCCAATCGTCTTGCAGGATTGGTGTTACATCAGGATTGCCTCGAACACCTTTTTTGCGCATAGCCTTCTCTACTACTGCCACTTTAGCCTTGGTCGGGGTAATATACATCTCTATAAAAGGTGATTGCTCCAAAGAATTATACCAAATGGATGATTCTGCATCTATCGGCTTATCCATAACCATATCAAGCACTGCATTTTTGTCCTTGTCTGTGGTCTGAGTAAAATCAGGGGCACCATTCATCGTCCGATAAACGGTAGCCAGACTTTGGTCTAGCACACAGTGAACCTTGGTATAAAGGACAGGTTCGTCTTGACGAAGAACAAAATAGAAAGGATCCAGCTGTTGTTCCTGTGTATCTATTTGGTCTAGAGAAAAGACATCAATACAATCTCCCACTTCCAAACCAGGCACAGCTATCTTCTGACTCAAGTCCTTGTCATTTTTGCCTTCCTTGACATCTACATAGTCATCTAAACTTACTTCCTGTACGTTACCATTCTTCTTTATAACACGAATGCCAAGCACCGTTTGCGTTTTATGATGATATCCCCAGGTCCACTTTCTACTTTTCGTCTTGAAAGTAAACTCAGAATAATCCTTCAACGCCTTTTTGTCATTGATTTGAATTAACATACGCTCCATATCCGTACAGTCTATCTGACGAGTAAGGCGAAGATTGAGCACCAGATCAGCCGTTGCCTTACGATAATAATCCGTGCTCAACTCCCGATAATAAGATAGTATGACGGCCGAAGCATTCTTGTATCTGTCGGGAACCGTTCGTTTTTGAAAGTCAGCAGGCGTACTGCTCCAAACTTCTTGCCGCACCTTTTGCGCCAACTTCAAATAATCAGCTTTCTCGTCAGCATTCACTGACAACGTAAAGAACTGTACCAACAGAATACTGAAGACAACTCGGATTACTTTAATCTTTCCCATAATTCAACTTTTTGACTATGAATAATACATTTAACTCATTTTTCCTTTAATACTACTTGCTCATTACAAGCTGCTCCCCAATCACTTATAATCTTATTCCAAGCAGGGATTTCGCTTCGCGGAACACGTCTGTGGTGTATTACACACTCCTTATGCATAACAATCTGATTGCCTGTTTGAGAATAAGTGCGACAAAAATCAACCCATGCAGTATGAATCTGATAAGGTGCGGGGAGACTACTGACCTCCATTTTCTCTGGAATCAAAATCTTTACATCACGTACTTCCTTAGACCGCAAGTCTATCATGTAATCGGAAACCCGTTTGGTTGTATCCACTGGAGTCAGAAAAAGGCTCTCATCGAGATTGGCATCTAAATAAACAGTACCGTCAACCAGTTGCCCAGCTCCCTTTTTCATAAAAAAAGCAGTGATATTCAAAGACTCATCCCGAGGACGATTTCCCGTCATCACTATATCCCCAATCTTATCCAATCGTTCATCAACCCCCATCGCTGCCACCAAGGCCTTCTCTTTTTCATCTTGTGCCGTAGCGTCATTCCCCACTAGTATCCAAGACTTCATATCGCCCTTCCATTTAGAGTACAATTTTCCCTTTATATCGTAGTTTCCATCATCCCCAGATTCTAAGGTTGCCTGATATGTTATAGAAGAAAAGCAAGAATCAGCAGCCAGCTCAGGTAACTTATTCATACGAAAGCTATCTGCGTCTTCTATCAAAGCCATCCTTCCTTGTATATTGTCTGGCACATAGCCTAGAGGGACATATGGATTCGTAGCATCCAGATAATATGGCTTTCCCTGATAGAAAACCGTACATATCGCATGATCAATAGATGCAATAGAAGGATTTTCCTGCAAAGAATAAGGTACATCCCATGTCCCTATATCCGTTTGACGAGCATCAAAGCCTTGCGCCTTGAGCAAGGTTTTGAGCAAAAGAGCCATAGCCTTGCAATCACCATAACGCTTACGAATAGTTTCAGCAGGTGTTGCCGGTTGATGGGCAGAAATGCCTGCCTCAAAAGCCAAATATCTGATATTCTGCTGTACCCAGGCATAAGTATTGGCAATCTTGTCATAATCGTTTTTTGCCCCTTTCTGTATCTCTCTTAGTATTTCTTCTTGATTAGGAATAGAGCAATCCACATTAGCCAACTGATGAGACCAGACAAACATATCTTGCAGACTTTGGAATGCTCCCGACACCAAGAGATGAGGAGCACTATATCCCCAAGATGGAGAATTAGGTTCTATCTGCTGTGCTGGTAAGGAATGAATCACATAAGTAAAAACGGAATCTCCCTCTGCATTACATGTAGTACTTTTCTCTATACCAGCAGGAAGATTATATTCTTTTATCCGAAACTGCTGGAAGGCTTTTGGCTTGATTACCTCTATCTTCTTATGCTCTACATAATTAGCTTCACACAAAGGAATAGTTGTGAAATAAATAGGATTGAGATAGGTTCGAGTAAAAGAAGCCTTCAGAGTCTTGCCAACCTTTGGAATCTGATAGCTAAAGTAGCAAATCTTGGTATCATCGTAAAAGACATTACGAGGAATGGCTGACTTGTATTGCGCATACCCCTTACACTGTGCCTTGTCCAAACGAATAAACTCTCCGTAATAAGCACATGGTTGAACTAGAGCGGAATATTGGGTTACACCATACTCATAATCCGTAGTGTTAACAACAATAGTCTTACCTGCGTCATCAGTTTTGAAGACGTATCTATCATTGCATTGCAATATATGCACATTGTCATCAGCTTTTTGAGCCGAGATGGGTTGCAAAAAAGCGAAGAGCAATACCAGCATACTATCTAAATCTGCAAGTCTGTATTGGAGCATTTTTCTCATTTTCATTATACTCTGCTTCTTTTATTTATTCTGTTTGCAAAAATAAGAAAAAAAAACGAGAACAAAGGATAAGAAAAGAAATTATTTTGTTTTTTGCGTTAAAAACATATCATAATAATATAAAAAAGACAAAAGTTACCAGCTGACGATAACTTTTGCCTTTTCACTTTATATTTCTATCTTTTACATCATCATCAAACCTTAAATTTCGCAGCCTGCTCCTCAATATAGGCAGCATCGCTGAAATAGTCGATACGCATAGCCTTGCGAACCTCATCCATTGTCTGGGCTGCAAACTCGCGGGCATCCTCGCTACCCTTCTTCAGGATATTGAATACCTCAGGAATATCCTGTTCAAACTCATGACGGCGGGCACGGATTGGGTCGAGCATCTTGTTGATGACGCTGTTCAGGAACTTCTTGCAGGTGCCGTCACCGATACCACCCTTCACATACTGCTCCTTCAACTCATCCAAAGTCTTGAACTCAGGCCAGAATTCAGCGAAGTCCTCTGGTGTAGAGAATGCCTCGAGATAGGTGAACACGGCATTGCCCTCCAGATGACCTGGCTCTTCCATGCTCATACGTGGCTCACCGTTAGACATCTTCTTCACCTTCTTCCAAACGGTCTTCTCGTCATCGCTCATGTAGATGCAGTTGCCGAGACTCTTACTCATCTTCTCCTTACCGTCAGTTCCAGGAAGACGACGGCAGCAGGCAATCTCTGGAAGCAGAATCTCCGGCTCTACCAATACAGGTGCATAAGTCTGGTTGAAGCGGCGAACCAACTCGCGGGTTACCTCCAGCATAGGCTCCTGGTCCTCACCGGCAGGCACGGTTGTAGCCTTGAAAGCGGTGATGTCGGCAGCCTGACTCACAGGATAGCAGAAGAAACCGAGCGGAATGTTTGCCTCGAAATTACGCATCTTGATCTCAGTCTTCACGGTTGGGTTACGCTGAACACGAGATACAGAGATGAGGTTCATCAGATAGGTAGTCAACTCAGCCAACTCTGGAATCATACTCTGGATATAGAGTGTACACTTCTGTGGGTCGAGGCCCGCAGAGAGATAGTCAAGAGCCACCTCTGTAATGTTCTGTCGAATCTTCTCAGGATTGTCGGCATTATCAGTCAAAGCCTGAACATCTGCCATGAAAACGAACATTCTGTCGAAGTCGCCAGCGTTCTGAATGACCCAGGTGAAGTTTACCTGTAGGACGGTCGCCCGTCAATATAATTTTTCCCATTTTCTTGCAATTTATTATTATTTTAGCTGCAAAGGTACAACAAAATAATGAGAATGAGGAAAAAAAGATGTAAAATTAACCAAAACCCAGAGTTTAAGAGACAAAATGCTTATCTTCTTTAATCAATTTCATCTATCTTCCTCAACTGATACCCCTCAAACTGCATAATTATCTTATGGAGTTTGGTACCTTGACGCAAGGCTTCTACTCTTGGAGCATCGGCATATCGGTTTATTTGTTCCACAGCTTGCTCCCATTGCTCTTCCGCCTTGGTTTGTCTGCCATTATCAGCCATAGCTCCAAAATCTTTCTTTGACAGCATCTTCAGTTCGATAATATAGCTGTGCTTGGTATCGTAATGAGTCAAGTCTGGCAACAGGAAAAAGTCACAATATCCATGATTCAATTCTAATTCGGGCATCGTATAATAGTAACTGTTCAGATTCAAATATGCCATAAAGAAACCTTGCAGATTACGTTCACCCTCTATGCTATCTCTAACGGAAGAGACCTTGGCATAAGCCTGTGCCATAAACTCCAGCGCAGGTTTCCATTGACCATCAAAAGCCATATCGGTAAACAAAGACTTAAGACTCATTTCGTCTACCGCACAGACTTCGTCATATTGCTCCAGCAGATAGGTATAGTATTGCTTGCGAACATTATTATTTGGAATGCCAAGCACCAGCTGGTCTCCGCGTGTTCCCTTTATTGTTAACATTCCATAATAGAACAGAAGACTGATAAATATCTGTGGTCTTACCAACAATTTGGCAGGAAAACTTTCCTCAATATTACCTATTATTTCTCCATTCTCGATGATAGTGCGCAGCACACCCTTACGGTCGCCATCCAGTTTATCAAGCTGCAGCAATTTCTTCATCTTGCCATAATCTGTCTTGGTATTAGGATCCACCATCAGCTTAGGAGATTCACCAGTCTCACGATAATTGCGTAAGTAATAGAATACCATATCGCTGTTGAAAACTTTACTCTGAGTTTTCAAGGCACTTTCCGAGAAACAATAGTTGTCATACCATGGTTTCATCTCTTCTATGATAGCCTCCACATCACTATCAGGACGAATCTCCCCGTTCTCCTTATAATAAGTGAAGAGTTCTTTTACATCTTCGGTAGAGAAACCAAGCATTTGATTAAAGGCAGGCTTGGTAGAGATATGCCATCCGATGTTGAATCCACTGGTCAAATCATCCAGTGTAACAGGACTTACGCCTGTCATAAAGATTTTAGAGAACATTCCCTTAAACACCTTGAAAATCTCCCGATAAAAACCACTGGCATGGGTAAGAGCCGTATACACTTCCTCCCCCTGCTCATTGAGCACAACATTGGTAAAGTTGTCATACTCATCTACTATAAGATAAAGTGGAAGATTTTTTTTCTCTGCAGCAATCCCAATGGCATTCAACTTTCTGGCAGCAGTTTTTGCCTTCAACACACTTTCCACTACTCGTTCGGGATAATACTCCTGATAAGTTTCGATAAAGCTATCAATACATTCATTGCAATAGGCATTGAAGTTTTCTTCCAATTGGTCTATCGAACCTCCTATCTTGGAGAAATCAAGAAACAAGACTTGATACTTTCCCTGATTTTCTGTAGGATGCGAACCTATCCAAAGGTTGCCAAACAACTTATCAAACTTATCTTTACGTTTGATGTCATAATAAGCCCTCAGCATACTGATAAACAAGCTCTTGCCAAAACGGCGAGGGCGAATAAAGAACAAGGCATCAGGCTCATCCTCTAACTTAGGTATATACATGGTCTTATCGACATAATATTGATTTCTCTCAATGATGTCAATGAAGTCAGACACTCCGTAAGGTATTCTTTTAGCTCGTCCCATAATCGCTTATTTTTTAATACGTTGCAAAGGTACAACAAAATATTGAGAAACTGCAAGAAATGGTGAAAAAATAACAAAATGAGCGGGAGAAGGAAGGGATATTTGAAAGAAAAACGGGGCACTCTTGAGGATGCCCCGCCACCAATTAAAATAATTGATTGTCGCATTATA
>OMFP01001079.1_pt1 | contig 10266 bp, 10 predicted proteins | sample 1674221 | NCBI WGS metagenome assembly OMFP01 (sample SAMEA103958152, study PRJEB25191) | human gut metagenome | biome: human-associated habitat [ENVO:00009003]; feature: intestine environment [ENVO:2100002]; material: feces | place: Germany | collected 2013/2015
GGGGTGACGGCCGCGGGCTCCGCGGCCCCCTGCGCCGCGGCGCGCAGAAGCGGGTCGCAGTTCTGACTCTGCAGGGCGATGATCTGCGGGAAACGGTCGATGATGCCGCTATTTTGCAGGTGCTCGAGCGCGTAGATCGCACCGAGGAAGAGCGTGCCGTTGCCCACGGGGATGACGAGGTTGGCGGGGATGCGGCCGAGCTGCTCGAAGACCTCATAGATATAGGTCTTCGTGCCCTCGTAGAAGAAGGGGTTATAGACGTGGTTTGCGTAATAGACGCCCTCCTGCTCGACCTTTGCGCGGCAGACGTCGGCGCAGTGGTCGCGCGAGCCGGGGACGACGGTACAGACTGCGCCGTGGGCGCGGATCATGTCGATCTTCTTGGGGCTCGTGCCCTCGGGCACGAAGATCTCGCAGGCGATGCCCGCCTTGGCGCAGTAGGCCGCGACGGCGTTGCCCGCGTTGCCGCTGGAATCCTGCACGACCTGATTGACACCGATCGACTTGCAGTGCGCGATCAGCACAGCCGCGCCGCGGTCTTTGAAGGAAAGGGTGGGCATGAAGTAGTCCATTTTGAGCAGCACGTCCTCGTCCAGACGGACGACAGGGGTCATGCCCTCGCCCATGGTGACGGCGCGCCAGCTCTCGTCCTCCAGCGCCATGAACTTCCGGTAGCGGAAGAGGCTCCATTCATGCGTGTCGACGCCGGAGAGGTCAAACGCGGGCAGATCGGCTTCCAGTTTCCACAGGCCGCCGCAGGTGCAGTGGGCGGCGCGGGTGGTGACGGCCTCTTTGCGGCCGCATCTGGTGCAGACAAAGTTCATATCGGTTCCTCCCTTTCAGTTTTTCAGTTCAGCGACGGCTTCGATCTCGACCAGTGCGCCGTGGTGCAGCGCCCGGGTGGGGACGACGACGCGGGCGGGCTTATGGCTGCCGAAGAAGGCAGCGTAGACCGCATTGACCTCGTCCCAGAGGGCGATATCGGAAATGTACACGCGGCAGAGGACCACGTCTTCCCTGCCGCAGCCGACGGCAAGCAGGACACGCTCGACGTTGTGCAGGGCGTCCTGCGTCTGCTGCGCAAGATCCGGGGCCATGGGTGCGCCGGTCTCATGGTGGACCGGGAGCTGGCCGGAGATATAGAGCGTTTGGCCCGAGATCATGCCAGGGACGTAATGCCCGGCGTTGGGCAGCTTCGATTCTAATGTGATGGCTTTCATCCGCGTTTCCCCCTGACTTCGTCCAGATAGCTGTAGATGGTGACTTTATTGACGCCGAGCTTTTCCGCCGCCTTTTCGATGCTGCCCTTCATGAGGAAAATGCCCTTGCTGTCCATGAAGCGGATCTTCTCAAGCCGGGCCTCACGCGTGAGCGGCGGCTCGTCGCCGATGATGCGGTCCATGAGGTTTTCGATCATCACCGCGACATGCTCCGCGCCGGTCTGCGGCTCGGGCGGCTCCGGTTCCGGCTCGCGCGGCTGCGGGAGCAGCGACTGTAGGTAGGCGATCTGCTGCGTGAGGCGAGTAGTATCAAGATTGAGGCAGAGCGCGCCGGTCAGGCGTCCATCACCGCCGCGGATCAGGAGGGTCGAGGAGCGGATGCGCTTGCCGTTTGGGGCAGTAAAATAGTAATTGGCGACGAAATCCTCTTTCAGCTCATTCGAGAGGATGACCTGACGGACGAGCTGGTCGAAGCTCTGGCCGACTTTCCGGCCGGTGACAGACGGGTTTTCCACATGGACGACGGAATGCTCCGGGCAGTCCAGATCGTGCAGCACGACCTCGCAGTCCTGCCCGAAGGTCTGCGCCAGCATCCGCGCCAGCGGGACATAGGGCGCAAGCGCCGGTCTGATCTCCATAGGTTTTTCCTCCTTACTGCAGCTTTCCGCGCCCGGCGATCGGGAGCGTCTGCACCACGTCGTCGCCGGAGATCAGGTATGCCTGATCGTAGAGATTGCAGACGGGGCAGATATGGACGGGAATGACGCGGACCTTCTGGCCGATCTGAACACGGTCGTGGAAAGCACGGTCGAGAATGATCGCGTGCTCGTCGAAAACCTTTTCGATGTGGACCTCCGGGCAGTCGTAGAGCGTGCCCTTCCCCGGCACGGCGCAGATGCCCTCGGTGCGGGACTGCATGGTCAGGCCCTTCGCGCCGACGTCCAGAATGGTGCGCGTGTCAGTGGGCTTGCTGATGACCGTCGCCAGCACGGTCGCCGCGCAGCGGTCCAGCGTGCCGATGGCGTGGCCCTGCGAGGCGTCCATCAGGGCGTAGGTGCCGGGGCGCAGCTCGGTGATGCCGGGGAGGATGGGGACGTGGTTCATAAAGGTCGGCGTCGCGCCGTAGCTGACGGTCCGGCAGGGCATACCGTGCGCGGCAGCCAGAGCGGCAAAGCGCAGCGTGCGGCGCTGCGCGCCCTCGGACAGAGCGAGGAGCGCGGGAAGATCCGCCGCGCCGTAGCTGTTGCCGTCGTGGGAGAAAATTCCGCCGAAGATAACGTGCGGGCAGGTGCGGAGCGTATCGAGAAGGGTCAGGAAATCCGCCTCTTCGATGACACCGGAGCGGTTCTCCCCGACCTCGATCTCGATCAGGACGGGGACGCTTACGTTCTGCGCGGCAAAGACCTGCTCGGCCTGCGTCACCTGGCAGGGCGTATCGACGCCGAAGGAGATCGTTACGCCGCGCGCGGCCAGCGCGGCGATGCGCCGCAGCTTCTGCTCGCCGACGATCTCATTGGCGATAAAGACATCCTGCAGGCCGTTTTCCGCCAGGACCTCCGCCTCGCCGGTCTTTGCAGCAGCGACGCCGCAGGCGCCCTGCTGCAGCTGCAGCTTGGCGATGGCGGGCATTTTATGCGTTTTGGTGTGCGGGCGGAGCTGCACACCATAGCTGTCGGCATAGCGCTGCATGTCCGCGAGATTTTTCAGCAGCCGCTCCCGGTCGATGAGCAGGGACGGCGTATCGAGCTGATCGAGCTTCATGATGGTTCCCTCCCGGTAATCTGTAATTTTTTCTTCTTGTATAAAAAATTATATGCACAGGTTTTTCATTTGTCAAGAGAGAATTATAAAAAATTATATGGTGTGGATAAATTCTTCTTTCCATTTGCAGATTGAATAGGCAGACCGCGTAATTTTTGTGAAAACTTACAATTTTAACAAACGAGTGCATTTTTTCTTGCATTCTTTTGATGATTATGCTATGCTAACATCAGAAAATCACAAGAGGATACCTGCCCGGAGTGTTGAGCATGGGGACAAGCGGACTAATCGTGCCGTCTGTTTTGCATGCTCTTTTTCATTTTTTCAGAAGTCAGATATTGGATAGGAAACAGGATTCCCGGAAGAAAGGCGGATCAGATTGGAACAACGACTCTATGAAGCCCTGCAGTCGAACCCCATCATTGCCGCGGTCCGCGACGACGAAGGGCTGGAGGCCTGTCTGCAGGCAGACGTGCAGACCGTCTTCGTGCTCTACGGCGATATCTGCGGCATCGCCGGGATCGTCCGGCGGATCAAGGACGCGGGAAAGATCGCCATCGTCCACGCGGATCTGATCACGGGCCTTGCCGCGAAGGAGATCTCCGTCGATTTTCTGCACAGCACCACGCTGGCTGACGGGATCATCTCGACCCGCACCAACATGATCCAGCGGGCGAAGGAGCTGCAGATGATCGCCATTCTGCGGGTGTTTCTGATCGACTCCATGGCGTTCGACGCGGCGCTGGGCGCGCGGAATCTCAAGCCGGACGCCATCGACATCCTGCCCGGGCTGATGCCATCGATGATCCGGAAGGTCCGGCAGATGACGGGCATCCCGGTTTTGACGGGCGGGCTCATTACGGAAAAACGGGAGGTCATGCAGGCGCTCGAGGCCGGTGCGCTCGCCATTTCCAGCACCGCGCCGGACGTCTGGCAGATGTAAGGAGGATGCGCGATGTGCAGCGATACCAAGGAAAAGATCGCAGAAGCCGTCGAACAGATGATGCTGACGAAGCCGGTCAGCAAGATCACCGTCCAGAGCGTCATGGAACAGGCGCAGATGAAGCGCCAGACCTTTTACTATCACTATCAGGACATTTACAGCGTACTGGAATGGATCGTGGTGCGCGAGATCTGCACGCCGCTGCGGTATGACGAGAGCGTCAGCGCGGAGGACTGGTGCATGCAGGCGCTGACGCTGCTGCGGGCCAAGCAGCCGCTGCTGCGCAGGGTCTCCCCTGCCCTCGGCCGGGAAAAGCTCTATCAGCTCACCGCCGGGATCCTCCGGCCGCAGCTGGCGCGCTTTCTCCCCGCACCCGACACGCAGGACGCCGGGACGTACCGGCTCGCGCTGGATATGCTCTGCTACGCCGTGTTCTGCACGCTCGACAGTCTTGTCGTCAGCCGGACGCCGCTCAATGTCGAGACCTGCGCGCGGAACATGCGCGCGCTGTTCGTGACGATGCGGCAGGCGTCATGAATTTTACGGAAGCGCTTCTATTTTCCGGTTTTACGCATACGATGTTATGTGCATATCCGCTATAAATCAATCGATAGAATTTTATTTTTTGGTGATTTTGACATTTCCCCAAGCTTGTCTAAAGACACCGGGCGGTTTTTCCGCTATACTGTTTTTTGAAGATACCACCATGGAGTGATCATAAAATTTGCAAGAAAGATAAGGAGGACGTATTCATGGCAAAATACATCATGGCCCTGGACGCCGGCACGACTTCCAACCGCTGCATTCTCTTCAATGAGAGCGGCGAAATGTGCAGCGTCTCGCAGCGCGAATTCCCCCAATACTTTCCGAAACCCGGCTGGGTCGAGCACGACGCAAATGAGATCTGGGCCACGCAGCTAGGTGTCGCTGTCGAGGCCATGCAGAAGATCGGCGCGACTGCCGCTGACATCGCCGCCATCGGCATCACCAACCAGCGCGAGACCGCGATCGTCTGGGATAAGGTCACCGGTGAGCCCATCCACCACGCCATCGTCTGGCAGTGCCGCCGGACGAGCGAATACTGCGACTCGCTCAAGGCCAAGGGCCTGACCGATTCCTTCCGCGCCAAGACCGGCCTCGTCATCGACGCCTATTTCTCCGGCACGAAGGTCCACTGGCTGCTCGAAAACGTCCCCGGCGCGCGTGAGCGTGCGGAGCGCGGCGAGCTGCTGTTCGGCACGGTCGAGACGTGGCTCATCTGGAAGCTGACGGGCGGCAAGGTCCACGTGACCGACTACTCCAACGCCTCGCGTACCATGCTCTTCAACATCAACACCCTGCAGTGGGACGACGACATCCTCAAGGAGCTCGATATCCCCCGCTGCATGCTCCCGACTCCGATGCCCTCGAGCTGCATCTACGGCGAGACCGATCCGTCGCTGCTCGGCGGCCCGATCAAGATCGCGGGCGCAGCCGGCGACCAGCAGTCCGCCCTCTTCGGCCAGGCCTGCTACCATCCCGGCGAGGCCAAGAACACCTACGGCACCGGCGCGTTCTTGCTGATGAACACCGGTGAGAAGCCTGTGTTCTCCAAGAATGGTCTGGTCACCACGATCGCCTGGGGCCTGAACGGCAAGGTCGAATACGCGCTCGAAGGCTCCGTCTTCGTTGCCGGCGCCGCCATCCAGTGGCTGCGCGACGAGCTGAAGATCATCGAGTCCGCGCCGGATTCGGAATACTATGCCGGCAAGGTCAAGGATACCAACGGCTGCTACGTCGTCCCGGCGTTCACGGGCCTCGGCGCGCCGCACTGGGATCAGTACGCGCGCGGCACCATCGTTGGCATCACCCGCGGCGTCAACAAGAACCACATCATCCGCGCGACGATGGAATCCCTGGCCTATCAGGTCAACGACATCCTCGTCGCCATGCAGGCGGACTCCGGCATCAAACTGGCCGCACTGAACGTCGACGGCGGCGCTTCGGCCAACAACCTGCTGATGCAGATGCAGTCCGATATCTCCGGCGCGCCGGTCCAGCGGCCGACCTGCGTAGAGACGACCGCCATGGGCGCGGCGTATCTGGCCGGTCTTGCCGTCGGCTACTGGGCAAGCAAGGAGGACGTCGTCCACAACCGCGCGATCGACCGGGTCTTCCATCCGGAGATCACCGCCGAGGATCGCGCAGCCAAGGTCAAGGGCTGGAACAAGGCCGTCAAGTGCGCCTACGGCTGGGCAAAGGACGAATAAGACACGTTTTCATAACACAAAAGGAGAATCCACGCAGAAAAGGAAGTATAAAGGCAGCAAAATCGAATATTGATGTATGACAGGGAGGAAAATTCATGTTCTTAAAGTACTTATGTGAGTTCCTTGGCACAATGATGCTGATCCTTCTCGGCGACGGCGTCGTTGCAAACGTGACCCTCAACAAGTCCGGCATGAAGGGCGCAGGCTCCATCCAGATCACCATTGCCTGGGGCCTTGCGGTCATGGTCCCCGCGTTTATCTTCGGCGAAGCCTCCGGCGCAAGCTTCAACCCGGCGCTGACCATCGCACTGGCGGTCGGCGGCATGTTTGACTGGGCGCTGGTCCCCGGCTACATCATCGCACAGATCCTCGGCGGTATCGTCGGCGGCGTTCTGGTCTACATTCTCTTTAAAGATCACTTTGACGCGACGGAAGACCCCGGCACCAAGCTTGGCGTGTTCTCCACCGGCCCGTCCATCCCCAACACCGGCCGCAACATCGTGCAGGAAGCCATCGCGACCTTCGTGCTGGTCTTCGCCATCTGCGGTCTGAATCAGGTCCCGGAGCTGGCTGCCGGTGTCGGCAAGCTGCTGGTCTTCGGCATCATCGTGGCCATCGGCATGTCCCTCGGCGGTCTGACCGGCTATGCGCTGAACCCGGCGCGTGACCTTGGCCCGCGTATCGCGCACGCCATTCTCCCCATCAAGGGCAAGGGCTCGAGCAACTTCAAATACGGCCTGATCGTGCCGATCTTCGGGCCGATCATCGGCGGTATCGTCGCTGTCCTGCTCTACAACGTCATTCCCTGGTAAGCATATTTGAATATTCTCTGCTCTAAGTGAACGTGTCGGGCAGTCCAATCCTCCCACCGGAAGGCTTTCTTGGGCTGCCCGACATTCTTTGGCAGAAAAGGAGGAATCTTTTTGTACGACATTATCATCATCGGCGCCGGTGTGACCGGCTGCGCAGTCGCGCGGTATCTGTCGCGCTACGAGGGCCGGATGCTGGTGCTGGAAAAGGCGGAGGACGTGTGCTGCGGCACCTCCAAGGCCAACAGCGCCATCGTCCACGCGGGCTTCGACGCCGCGCACGGCAGTCTGATGGCGAAAATGAACCTCGAGGGCAATCTTATGATGCCGCAGCTGGCGAAGGATCTGGATTTTGCGTTCAAAATGAACGGCTCGCTCGTCGTCTGCATGTCCGAGGAGGATCTGCCGAAGCTGCGGGCGCTGTATGAAAACGGCGTGAAAAACGGCGTCAAGGAGCTGGAGATCGTGGACGCGAAGCGCCTGCACGAGCTGGAGCCGAACGTGTCGAAGCACGCGGTCGCCGCGCTCTGGGCCCCGACCGGCGGCATCGTCTGCCCGTTCAATCTGACGATCGCGCTGGCAGAGAATGCGTTCGACAACGGCGTGGAATTCCAGTTCAACACCGAAGTCACCGGCTTTACCTGGGAGGACGGCTTCTGGACCATCCACACGAACCACGGCGATTTTGAATCGCGGTACGTGATCAACGCGGCGGGCGTCTACGCGGACGTGCTGCACAACATGGTCTCGACGCGCAAGCTGCACATCACGCCGCGGCGCGGCGATTACTGCCTGCTGGACAAGAATACCGGCGATTTCGTCTCGCATACCATCTTCCAGCTGCCCGGCAAGCTCGGCAAGGGCGTGCTGGTCAGCCCGACGGTCCACGGCAACACCATCGTCGGCCCGACGGCCATCGACATTGACGACCGTGAGGGTACGAACACCACCGCCGAGGGTCTGAACGACCTGATCGAGAAGGCGGGCGCGACCGTCGAGCATCTGCCCATCCGCCAGACCATCACGAGCTTCGCCGGTCTGCGCGCGCATGAGGATCACCACGAATTCGTCATCGGCGAGGCCGAGGGCGCGCAGCAGTTCATCGACTGCGCGGGCATCGAATCGCCGGGCCTGACCTCCTCCCCTGCCATCGGCCTGCATGTGTCGGAGCTGATGCGGGATCTGATGGGTCTGAGAGAAAAGGCGCACTTCATCGCCACGCGCAGGGGCGTGCTCGACCCGAAGACGCTCTCCAAGGAAGACTATCAGCAGCTCATCCGCGAAAAGCCCGCCTACGGCCAGATCATCTGCCGCTGCGAGCAGGTCACGGAGGGCGAGATCCTCGACGCCATCCACCGTCCGCTCGGCGCAAAGAGCCTGGACGGTGTCAAGCGCCGCACCCGCGCGGGCATGGGCCGCTGCCAGGCGGGCTTCTGCAGCCCGCGTGTGATGGAGATCCTGGCGCGGGAGCTGCACGTGGATCAAAGCGAGATCACCAAGTGCGGCGGGCAGTCCCGGCTCATTACCGGCACGAACAAGGATTCCATCGGGGAGGTGCAGGCAAAATGAAATATGACATTGTCGTCATCGGCGGCGGCCCTGCCGGTCTGTCGGCCGCGATCGCGGCGTATGACGCCGGGTGCCGCAGCATTCTGATTTTGGAGCGCGACGTGCAGCTGGGCGGCATTCTGAACCAGTGCATCCACAACGGCTTCGGCCTGCACACCTTCGGCGAGGAGCTGACCGGGCCGGAATACGCCGCGCGGTACATCACGCAGGCGCTTGAGCGGAAGATCGAATACAAGCTCAACACCATGGTCCTCTCCATCAGCGAGGACAAGCACATCACGGCCGTCAACCGCGAGGAGGGCCTCATCGAGATCGACGCGAAGGCCATCCTCCTCACCATGGGCTGCCGTGAGCGCAGCCGCGGCGCGCTGAATATCCCCGGCTACCGCCCGGCGGGCATCTACTCGGCCGGTACGGCACAGCGGCTGGTCAATATGGAGGGCTATATGCCCGGCCGCCGGGTCGTGATCCTCGGCAGCGGCGATATCGGCCTCATCATGGCCCGCCGCATGACGCTCGAGGGCGCGAAGGTGCTGGTCGTGGCGGAGCTGCTGCCCTACTCCGGCGGTCTGAAGCGCAACATCGTGCAGTGCCTCAACGACTTTGACATTCCGCTGAAGCTCAGCCACACCGTCGTGAACATCGAGGGCAAGGAGCGCGTCTCCGGCGTGACGATCGCCGAGGTCGGTCCGGACCGCAAGCCCATCCCGGGCACGGAGATCCACTATGACTGCGACACGCTGCTGCTCTCCTGCGGCCTGATCCCGGAGAACGAGCTCTCGCGCGGCATGGGCGTGGAGATCTCCCCGGTCACGAACGGCCCTGTGGTCGACGAGAGCCTGCAGACGAGCATCCCGGGCGTCTTCGCCGCGGGCAACGTGCTGCATGTGCACGATCTGGTCGACTACGTCTCGGAGGAGGCGGCCGCCGCGGGCCGCGCCGCCGTGCGCTATCTTGCGCAGGGCGAGACCGGTGAACGGCATGAGATCCCTATCACGTTCGAGGGCGGCATCCGCTATACCGTCCCGGCCAGCATCGACCCGAAGCTGGTGCAGGACGATCTGGTACTGCGGTTCCGCGTGGGCGGCGTGATGAAAAAGCGTGTGGTGAAGCTGTATCTGGGCGATGAGGCTGTGGTCTCGCGCAAGCGGCCGGTCATGGCCCCGGGCGAGATGGAGGAGCTGAAGCTCACGAAGGATATGCTCGCCGCGCATCCCGGCCTCAGCCGGATCCATATCACCGTGGAGGAGGCATAACGATGGAAAAACGAGAACTGACCTGCATCGGCTGCCCTCTCGGCTGTTCGATCACCGTGACGCTGGAAAACGGCGAGAGCACCGTCGTCTACCTCACGGGCGCGGAGATCGACCTGGGCGAGGAGTACGCGGCGCAGTCCGCGGACTTCAAGGGCTCCTCCACGGGGGAAATGCTCTACCTCTATGACGCGGACAAGAACGTCGTGGACAAGGTCAGCGTGCCCGCGCTGGCGACCGACGTCTCCTACGGCCGGGACGAGGGGCGCACCAGCTTTTTTTATTATGACGAGGCGACCCCCGGCGCCGCCAACACCACGACGGCCTCAAGAACCCAACCCCACCACGGCAACGCCTGCGTTCGTGTCGCCGGGTTCATGAACTGCAGCAGCGGATAATGCATGACGTACAGCGAGAACGATCGCGACCCGATATAGCGTAGGGGAGCACAACCCAGCACGT
>OMFP01001080.1_pt1 | contig 10255 bp, 2 predicted proteins | sample 1674221 | NCBI WGS metagenome assembly OMFP01 (sample SAMEA103958152, study PRJEB25191) | human gut metagenome | biome: human-associated habitat [ENVO:00009003]; feature: intestine environment [ENVO:2100002]; material: feces | place: Germany | collected 2013/2015
TGGCCGGAGGAATTCTTCTTGGCGGTGTACCAGGTCAGGTCATCCTGGCCGTTTACGCTGCTCCACACGGCGAAGCGGACGTTGGAGTGGGCGTGGCCGTTGCCGGCGTTCATGGTCACCGTCATGGTGCGGCATTCGCTGTCCACCACGGCGGAGACGGTGTGGTGCTTGGCGGGGGTGCTGGAGGTGTGGGACGCGCCGCAGTAGCGGCAGACGTACTTCACCTGACCGGCGCTGACGCAGGTGCTGGAATCACTGGCCACGGTGTCGGTGTGGCCCACCACATGGGTGTTCTGGAAGGTCAGACCGCCCAGCAGCTGGCCGTGGATGCCGTGGTTATACACATGGACCAGATACCGGCCCACCACGTTGTACTTGCACATGGGGACCCGGATGGTGTAGGTGCCGTCGCCGTTGGCGGTGGCATTGTACCAGACCAGGTCGTCCTGGCCGTCCTGCTGGCTCCAGGCGGCGGCCATGATGTTGCTGTAGTTCTTGCCCTGACCGGCGGGAGGCGTGATGGTGACCACGATCTCCTTCTCATCGGCGGACATACGGCCCCGCAGCAGCTGATACAGGCGGCCGTCGCTGCCGAATTCGTACCAGGTCTTGCCGATCAGGCGGCGGCCGGTGTACATGACGCCGAAGTCATCGCCCAGGTCGGAGGTCTCGAAGTAATAGGTGGCGTCGCCGATGTCCTTCCAGCCGGAGGCGATGCGGCCATTCTCGAAGTACAGGGTCTTGCCGTCGTCCCGCTTGACGAAGCCCGTGGGGCCGCTGACCACCACGCCGTCGTCAAAGACGAACTGCTTGCCGTACAGGGTGACCCGGCCATCGTAGGCGATGCCATTGCTGTCGAAGCAATACACCTCGGGGTCGATGATGAACCAGCCGGTGTGCCAGGCGTTGTTATAGCTGTACATCCGCAGGCCGGTGGCCTCGTCCCGGGCCCAGCCGGTGTAGCCGGAGTCCTTCAGCTCCACGGTCTGGTCGCAGAAGGAGCAGACCAGCTTGCCGTCACGGACGTACACGGTGTCGCCGGAGAAGTCGTGGCCCTTGTCGCGGCACACGGAGGCGGGCACCCGCATGGTGTAGGTATCCAGCAAGGACTGGGCGCCCTCGGCGCTGACGGAGTAGGTGCGGACGGTCATGGCGTCGGCGGTGGCTTCCACGGCCAGGTACAGGGAGTCATACTCCTGGGACACCTGGGCAAAGTGGAAGTCGGGGTTGTTGACGGCCTTGTACTCGGTGCTGCGGGACTTTTCGCCCAGGTCGCCGCAGATGTAGTACAGCACGCCCTTGCCGTAGGTGGCGGGCAGGCGGCCGTTTTGGGTGGCCTCGGACACGGGCTGGCCGTTCTTGAGGACCATGGTGCGGGCATAGCTGTGGTCATGGCCGGAGAACACCACATTGATGCCGGCGGCCTCAGCGGCGGCGGGGATATAGCGGTTGAAGGCCTCGCTGCTGCCGTTGGGATTGGTGTAGTACGCGGGCTGGTGGACCGCCAGCACCTTCCAGGTGCAGTCGGACTTGGCGGCGTCCTGGATCAGCCACTGGCAGGCATCCTCCAGGTTGGCGGCGAAGTTGATGACCGCCACGTACACGTCGCCGTATTCCACGGAGTAGTACAGCCGGTCGGGCAGGGTCCACAGGCTGGCGGCGTTGCCGCCGGACAGGTCGCCGTAGTACTCATGGTTGCCCATGACCTGCACCACGGGGATGTCGGCGTAGTTCCGGGAGAACACGTCCAGGATCTCGCTCCACTGGCCCAGGTTGCCGCCGTTGTCCACAAAGTCGCCGGTCTGGATGCCGAAGTTCATGGACTGGCCGTTGATATTGGCGGCAATGGCGTTCATCAGCCGGATCTCATCCTGATCGCTTTCGACATTGCCGGAGAGCTGGGTATCGCCGATGACGAAGAAGCGGGTGGTGTCCGCGCCGGGCTGGCTGGTGGTGAAGGTCATGTTTTCAGACCACTTGCTGCCGTCGCCCACCCGATAGACGTAGGTGGTGCCGGGCTTCAGGCCGGTCAGGGACACGGAGCTGACATAGGCCGCGTCGCCGGAGGTGGTGAACTCCCGGAGGGTCACCTGACCCTGGGCGCTGGAGGGGAAGCTGCCCTTGAAGCTGCTCTGCTGGCAGTACTGTACGGTGGCCTTGGCCTGGGCCGTCAGGGGATTGGTGACCCAGGTGATGTTCTGGCAGCTCTGGGCATTGGGGGTGGCGTTGAGCTGCACGAAGCTGGGCATACCATCGGCGCTGCCGCCGGCCCGGCGGGTGACGATGACCGTCTCAAAGGAGCGGTGATTGTCCTTCCGGGCGGTGACGCCGGTACGGGAGCCGGCGGAGAGCTTGTTGAAGTAGTCGGTGCTGATCTGGCCGGAGGCGTTGGTGGTTCCGATGCGGGTGTCGCCCACATACAGGTCCACGCCGGAGGCGGCCTTGCCGTTGATGTCCTTCACATACAGCCGGGCCGCTGCCGCGCCCTCCACCATGATGTCGGAGGTGACGGTGTAGTAGCCCTGCATGGGCAGGCGCAGGCTGCCGGTGGAGGTGGTGTAGGTGACGCCGTCACAGGTGTAGGTCACGGTGACGGAGATGGGCAGGCTGTCCAGCGCCGTGGCCCCGGCGGGCATGGGCATGGTGAAGGTGAACAGGTCCTTCCCGGCAGAGCCGGTGCGGGTCATATTCACGGTGACGGTCTTTTCGGTGGTGGTGCGGCGGGCGGCAGAGCTGGAGCCCTGGAAGCCGGAGCCGTAGGCCAGGGAGGCGCAGGTGTTGAAGGCGCCCTTGCCGCCGTTTTCGTCGGTGTCGAACAGGTCCACGTTGCCGTACACGATCTGGGCGGTGACGGAGTCGATCTTACCGGCGTTGGGGGAGGTGACGGACACCACATAGTTCTCGCCCACCAGGGCATAGGACGGGGTGTCCAGGGTCACGGTGGGGATATTGGCGGTACCCTTCACGGTGAAGGAGCGGGTGACGCTGGCCCGGTTGCCGAAGCCGTCCATGATCTCCACCTTGATGCTGTGGCGGCCATTGGGCAGTGTCACGGTGCCGGTAACGGCCTGGTCGGTGTTGGCGAAGTTCCGGATATCCTGGCCGTCGATGGTGATGACGGTGTTCTCGGCGGACACGCCGGTGCGGTTCTCACCCTGGGGATCATAATACCCGGTAAAGAATTGCAGCTCATTGTCCGTCAGGACGGTGGAACCGTCCTCGGCCAGCTCCGTCAGGTCGGAATAGCCGGTGATGGAGGAGCTGCCGCCCCGGACGGAGGTGATGACGGGGTTCTCCAGATCGTCGGCGGTGGTACCGTATACCGCGCGGATGTTGTCCACATACAGGCTGCCGGCGGCCCGGGAGCCGCAGGTGATCTTGTTGCCGTCCACGTCGCCGGTGCCGCCCTCGATGATGATGGTCCACAGCAGCACCTGGCCGGCGGTGATCTTCAGGGGGTGATTCTCCACGTCCTGGGCCTTGTCATACACGCTGCTGAGGTCTGCCTCCACATACTTCCAGCCGGACCAGTTGATGCCGGTGTACTGGGTGGTGGTGTCCACGGTCTGGCCGGCGGCGTTGACGGTGGTGGTCTTCAGGTGCAGCAGGCTGGTGGTGACGTACTTTTCCCCGTTCCAGTAGGACACGCTGGTGGACAGCCAGTAGTTGGGCGTGCCCTCGGGGGCGTAGACCCACATGCCCAGGGCAGTGGGCTTGCCCTCGATGACCACGTCCTCGCCGCTGTAGCGGAGATACTCGTTGGTGTTGTTGGTGCCGGAGATCTTGGTATAGTCGTAATGATACTCCAGGGACTTCTGACCGAAGCGCACGGGGCCTTCATCGGAGCCTACCCGGCGGGCGTACATATCCCACGCGCCCTCCTGGGCGGTGGCGATGGCGCCCACATAGTATTCATAGCCCATGGAGCGGAACAGGGTGGCGGGGTCCTGGGCGCAGTCCCAGCTGTAGGGTGCGCCGGCGGAGTTGCAGTCCCATTCCGCGTTGCTGCTGATAAAGCCGGGGCATGCCAGGCCGAAATCGGTAATGGGCCCATAAGGGATGTCCAGACCGTTGGGATCCTTGCTGACCTGACCGGCCACGCCGAAGCCCGCGTCGCTGACGCCGGGCAGATTATGGGCGCTGTGACCGGAAAAGCTATTCAGGTTGCCCCACACGGCGTTGGCACCCACGTTCACGCCGGACTTGGAGCTTTCATCCTCGAAATCCAGGAGGATGGTGGGCATTTTGCCGATCTCCACGGTGACGGTGTCGGTGAGCTTCTGGCCGTTGGCCTTGGTGTAGGTGACGGTGATCTCCGCCTTGCGGGTCTGGCTGGCCTTGGCTGCCGTGTGGAGCCGGTTGTCCACGATGGTGCCGATGCCGTCGGCGGAGACGCCCTCGGTCAGGGAGCGGATGCTCCAGGTGAAGTCGCCGTCGTGATAATGGATATCCCGCAGGCTGCTCTTGACGGTCAGGCCCAGGTCGCTGGTCTTTTCATAGTCCAGGGACAGGCTCTTGCCGGAGAAATACACCTGGTCGGGCTCGGCGATGGTGACGGAGGCGGAGCCAACGTCCTGCCCCTGATAGGTCAGGCGGACCCGGACATCGCCCACATAGCCCTTGGCGGCGGTGAACACGCCGGTGGAGGCGTCGATCCGCCCGGCGGCGGGGGTGTCCAGCACCCAGGTCAGGCCGCTTTCCGGCAGGTCGGCCGCGCCGCCTGCGGAGTCAGCGCCCAGGGCCGTGAAGGCCACCTGGCTGCCGGGGGTATAAAGCTCATTCTGGGGGCTGACGGAGGCGTGGTCGAAGTCGCCGTCAAAGCGGGCGGTGGACACCACCAGCAGGGCATCGGACACGGTGCGCTCCAGGCCGTCACTGGGGCTGTTGCGCACCACCAGCTCGTCGGTGCCCTCATAACAGGCTGCCACGGTGGCGGAGCCGCCGCCGTCCAGATAGATGGCGGTGACGCAGCCGGCGTCCTTCAGGAAGCTGGCCACCTCATACATGCTCATGCCGATGGACATGGGCTCCTGGCGGCCGTCGGCCTCGAAGAACACCACGGAGCCGTCGGCACGGATGCCCACGCTGTTGCGGGGCATGCGGTCGCCCTGGTCCAGGCCGGGGACGATCTGGCCGTTTTCCACCAGCATATAGGGGCCGGAAACGGCCTCCACCACGTCGGAGGTGTCGCTGCCGGCGGGGCGAATCACGGCGGAGCCGTCCTTCAGAATGGCGAAGAAGGGCTCGGCGCCGGTTTTCACCAGGTTGCCCTCCATAATGAGGTAGCCGGTGGGTGCGCCGGTCTGCATATTGTAGTAGTCGGCGTTGGTGGCCAGGACCACGCGGCCCTCGGTATCCGAGGCCCGTCCGTAGGCAGCGGCCTGGGCGGTGGTCTGGGACATCTCCCATTTCAGCTTTCCGCCGTCCACCATGGCCTTGCGCTGGGCGGCGGTGCTGCCGTCATAGTAATATCCGGTGTAGCTGGCCTTCAGGGTCACGTCCTTGGACAGGTCGATCTCCGAAAGGTAGCCCACCACCTGGCTGCCGTTGACGTTGCGCATGACCACCTTTTCCAGGGTCACGCCGCTGGCCACGGCATTCTTGGTGCGGGTAATGGGGGTGAGCCCCGCGGCGTTGCCGGCCAGGGTATCCGCCTGGGGCAGCTGGGCATCGGGTTCGGCGGTGTCGGGCTGGGTCTGCTGGACGACAGCATCCGGCTCCGGCTCCTGGAGCCCGGCGGCCCAGGCCTGGGGCATGACCAGGCTGGCGGCCATCAGCAGCGCCAGAAGCAGTGATAGTGCTCTTTTCATCTTTTTCCTCCGTTACAGTTTGATTTCCAACACTTGATCGGGGTGATCTCTCCGGGGTGCGGTCCCTCCTTTCAGCTTACATAGGCGGTGGTGTGGGCCACCAGGTTCTGTCTGGTATTGCCGTAGACATGGATGAAGTAAGTGCCCTTTTCCCGGTGCTGGGACAGGTTCACGGTATAGGACCAGTCGCCGTTGGACTGCCTGACCGCCTGGTACCACTGCAGGTCGTCCTGGCCGTTGGCTGCGCCCCAGGTGGGGAACCAGACCTTCGTCAGATCGCTGCGGCCCGTCAGGGTCACGGTCATATAGCGGCCGCCGTCGTGGAGGCGGGTCCATACCTGGGGGGACACCACCTGGGACACGGAGGCGGTGGTGTGGGCCACCAGGTTCTTCTTATTGTTGCCGTAGGCGTGGAGGAAGAAGCCTCCCGCGCTCTTATGGTTGGCCAGAGGCACCCGGCAGGTCCAGGAGCCGTCCGGCTGCTTGGTGGCCTCGTACCAGCGCAGGTCGTCCTGGCCGTTCACGGCGCTCCAGGTGGGGAACCAGACCTTCGTCAGGTCGCTGCGGCCCGCCAGGGTTACGTCCAGATACCGGCCATCGGCGGACAGCACCGCCTGCATGCCGGAGCGGACCGGCTGGGGGGGCTGCTCGGGCTGGGAAGGCTGGGAGGGCTGGGAAGCCTGAGGTACGGTAACGGTGGTGTGGGCCACCAGATTCTTCTTGGTATTGCCGTAAGCGTGGATGAAGTAGACGCCGGTGCCGGAGTGGTCCGACAGGGCGATGCGGCAGGTCCAGGAGCCATCGGCCTGCCTGGAGGCCTCGTGCCAGCACAGGTCGTCCTGGCCGTTGACCTGGCTCCAGGTGGGGAACCAGACCTGGGTCAGGTCGCCGCGGCCCGTCAGGGTCACGTCCAGATACCGCCCATCGGCGGACAGGGCGGCCTTCATCTCCGGCCCGGGGATCTTCTCCACATAGGCGGTGGTGTGGGCCACCAGGTTCTTCTTGTTGTTGCCGTAGGCGTGGATGAAATAGGTGCCGGTGGTGTTGTGGCGGGACAGGGCCACGGAATAGGTCCAGGAGCCGTCGGCCTGCTTCTTGGCCTCGTACCACTGGAGGTCATCCTGGCCGTTCTTCTCGCTCCAGGTGGGGAACCAAACCTGGGTCAGGTCGCTGCCGCCGGTGAGGGTCAGGTTCAGATACCGTCCGTCAGCGGACAGGGCCGCCTTCAGGGCGGGCTTTTCCGGCTGCACCAGGTTGTCCACCACCACGGTGCCGTGGTCCAGCAGACCCTGGGGCAGGCCGTTCTGATTGTAGACATGGACCATATAGGTGCCGGTTTCCTGGTGGTTGATCAGGGGCACCTCGGCCACCCAGCGGCCATTCTGCTGCTTGGCCTGATACCAGTGCAGGTCGTTCTGGCCGTCCTGCTGGCCCCAGACGGCGAAGCGCAGGGAGGTCTGGCTGGGAGCGGAGTAGGTCAGGTACATCACCGTGCGGCTGGCGTTGAAGTAGTACCCCAGCTGCTGGGGACGCACGGTGGGGGTAAAGGCATTGGCCCGGCCGGTGAGCCAGGTGCGCACCCGGCTGAGGGCCTCGTCATAGGTGGGGGCGAAGGGGGTGCCGCCGGGCTTGGGATTGGCGGCGCCCAAGGTGCTCCAGCGCAGGTAATTCAGGTCGGCGGAGACGCCGATCTCGTCCCGCAGGCCGTCCACCTGACCGGCCATGCCGGTGAGCACCGGCTTATACCGGGCGTACAGCTCCTGCACCCGCTGATAAAACGCCGGGATGTTCAGCATCTTCTTCATCAGCACAGAGGTGCTGCTGGCGTTGTAGTCGGTGACCTTTTCGTTCTTGTTGCCCATGCAGGTGTCAAAGTCCCACAGGGGGCCCACATGGAGCACGTCGGACGCGCCGTCCTGATACCAGAAGAAGCTGGTGAAGAAGGACTCGCCGTTGAGAACGTACTCGTTCATCAGATAGTAGCGGGCCAGGGAGTCCACGTCGATCATTTCATTGAGCTGGCTCAGGGACAGATTCTCCCAGCCCTGGGAGGTCAGCGCCGTGGTCAGGCGGGTCATGGCCGTCTGGAAATTGGTCATGGCCTGCTGAATGTGTCCGTCGTCCTCCTCCACGATCTCCTTCAGGGCGAAGTAGCTGTTCAGCCGCCCCTCGAAGAAATAGTGGTCCTCGTCCGTGGCGAAGCCGTTGTCCAGCTCGAACATGGCCCCGGCGGGGTCCTGCAGGTTCAGGCGGCCCTTGCCGATCTCGGCCTTTTCGCCCAGCAGGTACACGCCCAGGTACTGGCCGTCTATCCACAGGTCCACATATTGATATTCCGTCACGAAGGGGAAGTCCATCTGCTCCGCCGCGTCATACACCAGCCGGGTGCGGATCATGCTGTCGTCGGAGGCGTTGGCCAGCAGAATCCACTTCTTGGCGGCGGGCATACCCAGCACGGAGGTCTTTTTGCTGAACTTGATCTGGTAGGGCTTTTTGGCGTATTCCCGCCAGGTGGAGTTGCCCCGGCCCTTGATCTCCACGGCGCCGGTGAGGACGTCGTCCCCGTCCGTCAGCACCAGGTCGTTGCCGGGATACTTCACGTCCTTGTCCTGGTGGATCTGGTCCAGGGTGGTACCGTTGAGGGTCAGCCGCAGGCTGGGCAGACTGCTCTGCCGCAGGCACACCGTCTCGGTTCTGCCGCCCTCCAGGGTCAGGGTCACCCGGTCACGGTCGGCGAAGGCCCCGGTCAGGGTGCCGCCCTCCCGGTCCAGGGCGCCGGCGGAGGCCGCCGTTACCCTGCCGCTGAAGGACAGGACCGTGTCCGCCGGGCTTTCGTCCTGGGGCAGGAACAGGTACCACACCCCGTCCTTTTCGGATTGGTACCCCTGGTTGGTCCACTGCCGGGCGTCCACGGTCCAGCAGCGGAAATCGTTGTCTCCGGCGAAGGCCGTGGCTGTCAGCAGCACCGTCAGCAGGAGGGCCGCCAGCAGCGCCCACAGCCAGGCGCCGGATTTTTGGATTGCTTTCATGCATCTTTCTCCCATCTGAAAGGATAGAGCGGCTGCGGGCAATTTTACACGATAAAGCGCCGCTGTTCCGCTAATTACACTCTATTATAACAGGTACACTGCGAAATATCAACCGCTTTTTGCTGCGTGCCCGCCAAAAATCAGGTAAATTTTTGGATGAAACGTATAAAATAAGAGCTCCCGGCGCGGCCGGAAGCTCTTATTTTATGCAATTATGGGGATCCACTCAGTCCTCGCGGCTAGCCAGCACGTTCATGGAAACGGGCTCGTCGTTGGCAACGGGGGCAGACAGATTGACGCTGGAATAGCCGCCCCGCAGGTCGGAGCCATCCTCAAACGTCTTGGTGCAGCGGTCATACTCCACCTGTATCACGGAGGCGATGGTGTGGCGGCCATAGTCGTCCAGCTTGGCGTACTGGTCCAGGATCCGCTGGGTGTCCTCCGTCAGGTGGATGTTCTCCTCGCCCAGGGCGCAGATGCCCAGTGTGCGGCAAATCTGGACCACCGTGTCAAACGAAGAACCGCCGATGCCGTTGTGCAGTGCGCTGTTGATGGTGGACAGAGGAATGCCAACTGCAAAAGCAAACTGCCGGACGCTCTTGTACTGGCGGGAAATTTCGTCCCGTACGATGTTGGTAAGTTTGTCCATAATTCGACCCTCTTTACTGTAGATTCCAGAAGCAGCTTTGCTTCCGGATAAACTAATTATAACAAGCCGTACGAGAAATCGCAATAGGGAAACGTGAAAAATAATAATTTTTTTACAATCTGCCGCTATAAATAAATCCGTATGGGGGCAATTTCCTCTTTTCATTTGGGTGCCTGTGTGATACACTGTACAGGATAGGGGGGAGGGCTCCTGTGAAGAAAAAGTGGTCGCCCCGGACGGCTGCGGGGCAAATTGCGGTGCAGCTGGTGCGCCGTTATTATCTGCATGACGTGGGCCGGGACAGCGCGGCCCTGACCTATTACCTGCTGTTTGCGCTGTTTCCGCTGCTGGTGTTCATCAGCACCCTGCTGGGCATCCTGAAGCTGGACGTGGACAGCGTGACCCAGGTGCTGTCCCAGATCGTTCCGGCGGACGTGATGTCGGTGCTGGAGTCGTATCTTGAATATGTGTCCGCCAACGCCAGCCGCCAGCTGCTGTGGTTCAGCCTGATTTTCTCCGTCTGGTTCCCCATGCGGGCCACCAGCTGTCTGCTGCACTCCCTGCGCAAGGCCTTCGGCCTGGGTCCGCCCCGGAAAATGCTGGTCAATCAGCTGGGGATCCTGCTGTTCACCGTGTGGCTGATCCTGACCATCGGACTGACGCTGCTGCTGGTCACGGTGGGCCGCCGGGCGCTGGAGTTTCTCTCCGGCCTCATCGAGCTGCCGGCGGGGTTCATCGACCTGTGGAGCTATCTGCGGTTTATCGTT